>PVMK01122670.1_pt1 | contig 37784 bp, 32 predicted proteins | sample 1853481 | NCBI WGS metagenome assembly PVMK01 (sample SAMN08533507, study PRJNA380276) | Marine sediment metagenome, whole genome shotgun sequencing project.
ATGAGCCACGCGCAGGCGACGGTGCTTCGCGACGGCCGCAGGCCGTCAGCAACCCGCGGACGGCGGGCACGGAAACGGGATGAGTCGGTGTTCGATATCATGTGGCGGTGGCGATCATCGACGACGACGCGCTGGTCCTGGACCATCATCCCTTTCGCGACCGCCACCTGGTGGTCGCCGTGCTCACCCGCCGCAACGGGGTTCAGCGGGGGGTACTGCGCCGCGCGCGGGGCGGCAAGGTGCCACTCGCCGGCGCCGCCCAAATCCTGTCGCGGGTCCAGGTCAGTCTGTACCAGAAACAGAGCGCCGAACTCGCCACCTTTCGCCACATCGATCTGGTAACCAGCTCCTACCCTCTTGCGAGCAATCTCGAGAGGTCGTCGGCGGCAGCGGTGGTCGCAGAACTTCTGCTCGCCTTCTGCCCGCCGGGTGAAGAGGCCGAGCTCATGTTTCGGCTCGGCGGCGCCGCGCTCGACAGTCTTCTCGGGGGGACTGATGCGAGCCTGGTCGTGGCCTACTCCGAGTTCTGGGCTCTAGTCCTCGGCGGGGTCTTCCCGTCCGCAAAGATGATCGGCGCTGACCTCACGGAGCGGGATGTTGAGTTCCTGGCCGCCTGCCGCCGCAAGCCCGTCACCGAAATCTCGGACCCGGTTCCACCGGGGGTCGCGGTCTGGCTCGACCGGAGCGCTCGCGAGGCGGCCGAGCAACCTCTTCGCGCGCTTTCGTTTCTTCGCGAGCTAGGATCTTCGTGATCCGGCATCGCCAGAACAGGTTCTTCGCGGTGGCGTTCGAAGGGACTGGCGAAAGTGCCCGGAACGATGGTGACCCGGTTGCTGGAGTGATCCTGACCGCACCCCATCCGGCACCTCCAAATCCAGAGAGACTGAGGTTCCGGCGCATCGTTCAAAGATGCGGAATCGTTGACAGATTCCGCACCTCCATGGTACATAAGTTATGACAGTGGAAGACTTGCCACAAGTTGAACCGAAGCGATTTTCACCGGTTGACGGTCGCACCGAGCCATCAAAACGAGCCGCAATAGAGAGCGAGGGATATCCATGAGCCGCACAATTCTGCTTGCCGACGACAGCCTCACCATCCAGAAGGTCGTTGAGCTGACTTTCGCGGACACCGACTACGAGGTGGTCGCGGTCTCGAGCGGAGACGATCTCCTCCAGCGACTTCCGGAGTGCCAGCCCGACTTGGTGATCTGCGACGTGATCATGCCCGGCCGAGACGGGTACGACGTGTGTCAAGAAATCAAGTCGAACGCAGATTTCCTCCACGTACCGGTCATCTTACTCACCGGGACATTCGAGCCTTTCGACCGGGATCGCGCGCTCGCAGTGGGTTGCTCCGAGATCATCACCAAGCCCTTCGAGGCGCGAAAGTTGTTGGAGGCGGTAGACCGCCTTTCCAACGCTCTGGGCGCCGCTCCGCCACCCGCCCCATCAGCTGGCGAGACCCCTGCTTCCAATGTAGAAGTCACTCCGCCACCGCCCATGGATGCGTCGGAGGACATCGAATTCACGGGTGACGCGATGGAGCTCGAGGACACTGCTGTGACCGTCGATGATGAGCAGCCGGAAACCGGATTCATCGCCAGACCGGTAGATGATGAGGATGCCGTGATATCCACCGAGGAGGGGTTCACCCAGGAGACGCAGGACGGGCAGGAGGGTTTCGAGCTCGCTCTCGACGAACCGAACGAAGAGGATGAGCCGCCAGTCCTCCCAGACGTGGCTGCGCCGCCGGATGCCGAGGTCTTCTCGGAGGAGCCGTACGCCGCCGAGACATTGGTCGCAGGCGACATTTCCGAGATGGATGAGACGACCGACGACGAGGTCTTTGTCGACCAACAGCCGACCGACCAGGCGGAAGATCCGTTCCCTGCCGAGGCTGCCGATGAGGAGGTCTTCCCGGATGAAGGCCTGGAGTTCGAGGAGTCGGCTGCCGAAGGTGAAGAGATCGACAGCACCATGACGACCCCCATCGATGTGGAGGCCGTGATGGCGGAGGAGTCACCAGAAGCGGAGGAGACCGACGCCGAGATCGAGGTGGAGTCGACCGAGGCGGACATTTCAGACGCCGACACCCAGGACATCACCGAACAGGTCTCGCCGCCGGAACCCGCTGACGAAACCGAGCCCACCGGTCTCAGCGACGACGACGTGGACCGTATCGCGCGACGACTGCTCGAGTTGGCTGGTGATCGCATCGAGCATATCGCGTGGGACGTCATTCCCGACATGGCCGAGCTCGTGGTCCGAGAGCGGGTTCGGGAAATAGAAGCCACTGCGGAACGCGAGCGTTCGTGAACCTGGCGACACATCCTATGGGCGGGCCAATCCGTCCGCGCTACGTTCTTCATGAACCGCATCGGCCGTCTCAGGGAAGAACTCGCAGCACACGTCGAAAACCTGGTGCTGTTCAAGATCACCGAATCGACTCACGCGCTGGCCAGAACGCTGATCGCGGAGATGGATGACGAGCAACAGAATTTGGGATCAACGCTGATCCTCGCGGATCGTCAAGACGGCGGCGAGGGCCGCGGCGATCGCCAATGGGAATCACCCGCCGGCGGACTGTACATGAGTTGGCTGCGCTCCGGCCTCACGGCGGAGACCATCGCCCTGCTGCCCATGCTCGCCGCCGCGGCGGCCCACGCTGCGGTCACCGGCATCGGCGTTCAGAACGCGCGCATTAAATGGCCCAACGACATTCTCGTCAACGGCCGCAAGCTCGCAGGGTTGCTCGTGTTCGCACGCCATGGCGAGACCAGCTGGGTCACCGTCGGCCTCGGTGTCAACCTGGAAACCGCACCGATCATCAACAACGGCGGCGCGCTCCTTGCGACCTCGGTCGCCGATCACGTCGCAGAGGGCGACGTCGACTCATGGCGTCATGACATCGTGTGCACGTTTGTCACCGAGCTCGACCAATCGATGGCGGATCCCAAACCAGCGCTCGAGATCTGGCGCAGCCTGCTCATCCAACAACCTGGCGACTCGATCACAGTGCGACTCGCGTCGGGCAAGGAAGTGTCCGGAATTCTGGTCGATCTCAGCGAGGAAGGATTCCTGCGCATTCGCAGCGATGGCAAGGAGCGGGTCATCACCGGCGGCGACATCATCGAGAGCTAGCGGAATTTCGGATTTCGGATTTCGGATTTCGGATTTGCCGTCCCCAAAATACATCTTCTTCCCGGAGCCCACTGTCGGCGTGGCGTCTTTGTCGAACCGGACGTGCCGTCTCTGACGATTTTGGGATCATGGATGCTCGTTGCGAGCGGAAGTCTCTGGCCCAAACATCGTCAGAGGGGGCACTCACGGGCAATGCCGCCCCGGAGAATCGGGATCTTCAAGCCGGAGGAACCTCGCCGGAACGTACCTCCGGACGCCAGATGGCCCAACATCCCCTGGTACGAAGGACCTGACTGTGCTCGCCACGCAGGGCGTTAACAGCACCGTCGACACACCACAATCGGCCTCAAATGCCATTTTCCACTCCTACCTCTCGAAAAGTCGCGGTGGGCGTAAACCGCCGGCGGCAGCGCAGTGAGCTCAGGCCTCATCCGAAGGAGGAGGCCATGAGCCACACGCTGGCGACGGTGCTTCGCGACGGCCGCAGGCCGTCAGCAACCCAAAGTGGCTTTCCGAGGGCGGGCGGACGGCGGGCGGAAACGGAGTGACGGGTTAGGGCACGGCTTGCAGGCGTTCGAGGAAGCGGCCGGGGGGCTCGAAACCGGTGATTCGGAAGACCTCGTCACCGCCGCTGAACACGATCACAGTCGGCACGCCCATCACGGCGTACTCAGCGATGAGTGCCTGGCCGCTATCAGTGGCACGGGTGAGATCGACCTTGAACCGTGTGTAGCCCTCAAGCACCGCGCGAACCTCTGGGGCCGAGAAGGTCCTCTCGTCGAGCTCGCGGCACGGCGCACACCAATCGGCGTAGAAGTCGACGATCACCGGGCCGCCGCTCGCGATCGCCGCCTTCGCAGCCGCCACCTCGTAGGCCTGCCACTCGAGGTGGCCGGCTGTAGCCGTGACCGCGGTTCCGCCCTCCCGGATCCCCGGTGCCATCATGACGCCAACGACGAGCACCGTGGCCGAGAGCAACCGCATGACCCGGTCGATGGAGGCCTGCTCGTGTCCCGTGCGATCAACCACCAGAAGGTAGAGCGCACCGAGAACCAGCACCGCCGACATGAGCCAACGACCCGAGTCTCCCGGCATCAGCGGCGCCGCAAAGTATGCCGCCATCGCGATGAGGATGACACCAAAGACCCTCCGCACACCAATCATCCACATTCCGGAGGCCGGCAGCTTGTTGATCGCACCGGTGAAGGTGCCGAGGATCAGGTACGGAAGACCGAGGCCCATCGCGAGGGTGAAGAAGAGGACGAACCCAAGCAGCGGATCGCCACGCTGACCGACGTAGGTTAGAAGGCCGACAACGAAGGGACCGATGCACGGCGCGGCGATGAAGCCCATGATCAGGCCCATGATGAGCGCACCGAAAATTCCCGTTCGACCACCGGACGCCTTTTGCGCCCAGGATGGCACCCGAAGCTCCCAGAGACCGAACATGGAGGTCGCCAACGACAGCAACACCACGACGATCAACCCCACTACCCAGGGACTCTGCAGGGCGCTGCCGAAGATGGCACCGCTGAGGGCGGCCAATACTCCGAGGACCGAGTAGGTGAGCGCAATACCCAGAACATAGGCGAGCGCAAGCGGGAATGTGCTCCCTTCGCGATCCTTCGTCTGCTGGGTGAAGAAACCGATGGTGATGGGAATGAGTGGAAAGACGCACGGCGTCAGGTTGAGGGCGAGACCCGCAAAAAACACTCCGATCAGGAGAAGGGGAAGCGACCTGGATGTCAGGTCCGAGGAATCCTCGGATCCGCCCGGACCATCGGCGCCGGCAACGAGCTTCGTGAAGATCTCCTCGTTCACCGGCCTCGACGAGGCGCCCGTGGGAGCCACAGTGACATCGACGCCGGTTCGGACCTCCTCAGGCGGCAGGCACTGGGTGTTGTTGCATGCCTGCGCAGTGACCACCACTCGGAGACGATGATCGCCAACCGCAAACTCCGGAATCACGAGGCTGGCAAGAATCACGGCCTCGTGCTCCCAAACCTCGATCGGATCGTCGGAGAACTCGAAATCGATCATCTCGCCGTCAGGAAAGCTCACCACCGGATCGAGCCAGCCTTCCGGGAGCATGAACTTCACCTCGGTGGGCAGGGAGAACTCGTCCCCTGGGTTGTCGGAGTTGACGTGCCATCCGCGGTCCACCGTGAGCCGCACCGCCAAACGCAGCTCCTCGCCTGCAACCGCCGGTGACCTATCGGGAAGCAACCGCACGTTGAACACCGGCTCGGAGTCGAAGCCCTGAGCGATTACGAACCCCAATGCGGATCCCACCAGCAACACAGCAATCATCAAGTATTTCTTCATCGTTCTCCTCGTTTATCTCTCAAGCCCGCGCGCCCGGAGAATCACTCATCATCAACTGCAGGCTCCAACGAAGACGCGAATCGACGAATCAGCGAGCGGACTTCCTCCGGATACCGCGCCCAGCTCCTCTTTACGATGTCCGGCCGTTTGGTTACCGTCGCCTCCACGGCGCGTTCGAGCCGCCAGCGGCGGATCTCCTCGTGGTTGCCCGAGCGGAGCACGTCCGGGACGCACCTCTCCTCCACCACTGGAGGGCGGGTGTAACAGGGGTGATCGAGGAGTCCGCGGCCGAAACTTTCCTCGGCAACCGATTCCGGATCCCCGACAACCCCGGGGACCAGCCGTGTCACCGCCTCGATCAGAGCCATCGCCGCAACCTCTCCACCACCGAGGATGTAATCTCCGACCGAAATCTCCTCTAGCTCGAGGATCTCGAAGATCCGCTCATCGAATCCCTCGTACCGCCCGCACAGGAGGACCACCCGGTCCTCACGGGCGAGCTCCTCAGCGAGTTGCTGATCAAGTACCCTCCCGCGCGGGCCGAGGACAATCGTTCTCGGCGGCTCACCTCGTGCCGCCAGCTCGCGCACTGCCGTCAGCACGGGGGGTGCCTGCAGCACCATCCCCGCACCGCCCCCGTAGGGCTCGTCGTCGAGTTGACGCCATTTGTTGTCCGCCCAATCGCGCACATCGTGGGCCTCGAGGCCGATGATCTCCTTGCCGACGGCCCTTCCGAGGACCCCGACCGAACGGAAGGTCTCGAAAAGCTCCGGAAAAATCGTCAAGACATCAAAATGCATCAGAGGTCTCCCCGGGGAACGCCAAACCCACCCGGGAACGCGTATTGAACCACAAAGACACCAAGACACCAAGCCATTGCGGATTTCGAATTTCGAATTTCGAATTTCGGATTTGCGGGCGGCCTTCGTGCCTTCGTGTCTGCAAATTGTGTGAGCAGAAAATTCGAAATTCGAAATTCGAAATTCGAAATCGCCGGAAGCGGTCAGATCAGCGGTGGCTGCTTCATGCGGTGACGGCGTCGTCGTCTAGGAGCCCGGGTGGGGCGTCGACGATGATGAAACCGCCGTCGAGGTTCACCTCGCGCACGATCTCGGGGACGTATGGCACGAGAAACTCACGCTCCCTGCGGCGAACGATCAGTCGAGACTGCCCCTGACCCGGATCGAACCCGGTCACCTGGCCCAATATTTCGCCACCGGGAGATCGACACTCGAGTCCGGTCAGGTGGTGCTCGTAGTAGTACCCATCCGGAAGATCCTCCAACGCCTGCTCCGGCAAGTAGAGGTATCTTCCCCTCCAATCGCCGACGACGTCTCGGTCGCGGATGTCCTTGACCGAAAGCAGCCATCGACCCTTGTGGTACCGCACGCGATGGGTAACAAAGAACTCCGATGGCTCAGAGTCATCGCCGAGTCCGAATCGTACCCCGTCGGTCAGCCGTTCAGGGAAGTCGGTGATGATCTCTACCAGAAGATCACCGTGTACGCCGTGCGGCTTTCCCGCGCGACCGACAATCAGCCAGCCGCCATCGTTGTCGTCGGAACCGGAGGAGGGCACTACTCGAGGATCTCGAGAACGAAACGCTTTTGGACCTTCATGCCGGCGGCCGCCAGCAGCGTCCGAATCGCTCGGGCCGTGCGGCCCTGGCGGCCGATGACCTTGCCCAGGTCTTCGTTCCGAACCCGCAGCTCGAGAACGGTGGTCTGCTCGCCCTCGACTTCGTTCACGCTGACATCTTCCGGGTTGTCGACCAGGGCCTTGGCGATCTCTACCAGCAGATCTTTCATCGCACTCATGGGAGCTCCTTCCGTGGTGGGGCTGCTACCTGCTTGGACATCATATTTTCAGGACGTGCATCACTGCTGTCGTTCAGCCTTACGGATCAAGGAACGCACAGTTTCAGATATTCCGGCACCCTTGCCGCGCCATTCCTCGACCTTTTCGAGATCGAGACGAATTTCCGGAGGATCCAGATTTGGGTTGTAGAAACCAACCTGGTCCAGGTAGTTACCGTATGTGTCCTTGCGGGAGTCCGAAACCACCACGCGGTAGACGGGGTTGTGCTTGGCACCCCCACGCCGTAATCTGATCATCAACATCTCTTTCCTCCTTGGCCCGGCGAGAAGTCCGGGTTAGCCGATACCTAACTGTCGCTTCAACGCCCGTGGGTCGGCCTTGCCCAGGCGCTTCATGAGCTTACGCATCTGTCCGTATTGACGCAAGAGGCGGTTGATCTCCTCAACGCTCGTTCCCGAGCCCCTGGCGATCCGTTTCTTACGTGAGCCGTTGAGAACCTGCGGGTGGCGACGCTCTTTCGGCGTCATCGAGTCGATGCACGCCTCCATCCGCATCAGTTGTCTTTCCTGTCCCTCGCCGACGCCTCCATCCGGCATCATCTTTCCCATCCCGGGCACCATTTCCATCACCGACTGCAGAGGGCCCATCTTCTTCAGGCTCTTCAGCTGATCACGGAGGTCCTCGAGATCGAATTTGTTCTTCCTGAGCTTGGCTTCGAGCCGACGCGCCTTTTTCTCGTCGACAACATCCTGCGCCTTTTCGACCAACGTCAACACGTCGCCCATACCGAGAATGCGGCCGGCCATACGGTCAGGATGAAACTGTTCGAGGTTTTCGATCTGCTCTCCGATTCCAGCAAAGACGATCGGCTTCCCCACAACCTTACGCACCGACAACGCAGCGCCGCCACGGGCGTCGCCGTCAAGCTTGGTGAGAATCACGCCGGTGATCTCCAGTCTCTCGTGAAAGGCACGCGCCGAGCGCACCGCGTCCTGTCCGGTCATCGCGTCAGCAACGAAGAGAATCTGTTTGGGCTTGAGGATCTCCTTGAGCCGCTGCAGCTGACCCATCAGATCGTCGTCGATGTGCAGTCGCCCCGCGGTGTCGAAGATCAGGACCTGGTGGCCCTTGATCGACGCCTCCCGAAGCGCACGGTGCGCAATGGACTCCGGATCATCCATTTCGCGAGTATCGACTACCGGCACGGACGCCTTTTCACCGAGGACCAGGAGCTGCTCACGCGCCGCCGGACGTGAGGTATCGGCCGGAACCAACAACGGGAACAGGTTTTTCCGATCCTTGATCCAACGCGCCAACTTGGCTGCGGTGGTGGTCTTTCCCGAGCCCTGAAGACCGACCAACATGACGACGGCGGGCCGCCCCTTGAGGTCAAGCTCGGTGGTTTCCCCACCGAGAAGGGTTACTAGCTCCTCATGGACGATCTTGGTGACCATCTGGGCAGGTGTAATGGAGTTCAGCACCTCCTTGCCGAGGGCTCTCGACCGCAGGCGTTCGATGAAGTCGGAGACCACCTCGATGCTGACATCCGCCTCGAGCAGGGCGAGCCGGATCTCCTTGAGCGCAGTTTCAATGTGGTACTCGGTCAGGTGCCCCTCACCCCTCAGGGTCTTGGTGACACGAGCCAAGCGGTCCTGCAGTCCTTCCAACATAAGGGCGGCAGTCTAAGTCAGTGCCCGAGAGAGGTCAAGCTCTTGGCCGACAAAGCCTTGCCTCTCAAGCCGATGCGTATACAATGAAATGTGGAGATGGGCGCCAAAAAACCACTGCTGCTGCTGCAACGCGGCTGTCCGCCGCCTGACGATTCGGAGCTCTTGGAGTGGCTGCGTCTCCTGATGGCGCAGTCCTCCGCCGAATCGGTCGCTCTCGACGTCGAGTGCGGCCTCGACGGCTCTACCGAGACCTACCACGTGGGGTCCGACAACGACGGAGGGCCGACGGTCACCCTCGAGATGGGAGAAGATTTTGCGGCAACGCTGCGTCTCGGTTCGGCGACCGCTCCTGATCCGGATATGGTCGAGCTCCTAGCGATCGGTCTCAACCGGACTCTCGAGTGCGTCCAGCTTCGCGGGCAGGTCGCGCTCCTCCGCGGAGCGCTCGACACGACTTCGAGCTCGGTGTTCCTGTTCGATGACCGGGGTGACATCATCTATGCCAACCCACCCGCTGATCGATTCCTTTCGTTGCAGACCGAGGACCAGCTCCTGGCAGAAATCGAGGATGAACCGCGTCAGCCGCTGTTCACCCTTCTGTGCCTGCTGGTTGAGAAGGTGGCGGCGGCGGGCAAGGGCGCCGAATCCTGGAAGGGCACGATGCATGTTGCCGATGGCAGCGTTATGGCCTGCGAGGTCACGCGCATCCTCGAGGCGGGTGAACACGGCTCAGGCGCAGTGCTCGCACTGATGCAGCCGGTGGGATCGGATTCCGCTGTGCTGGTTAATGAGTTTGCCTCGAGCTACCGCTTGAGCCCTCGCGAGCAGGAGGTGGTGCAACTCCTGGTCCAGGGGCAGACCACTGTAGCAATGGCGGATCAGCTCGGCATCAGCACGCACACAGTTCGCGACCACCTCAAGCACCTCTATCGAAAGACCGAGACCGGCTCCAGGAGCGAGCTGCTCGGATTGATCTCGAGGGCATCCCGCACCACCGTGAACACCGAAAATGGACGCTAACCCGGCGCAGTAAGAAGCTGTTAGGTATTAGCCATTAGCTGTTAGCTCGTCGCACGCTGTCGCGATGCCGGTATGATCAGCAGATGGTGTGGCTTATCACCACGTTCGGCACGAGGCCGCCGGTTCTCCGAGGACCCTGTGATGAGCAAATACCTAATAACTCATAGCTAACAGCTATAATGGTACGAGAGGGCTCGTTGGAGGTAGTACTTATGTCTCGGCTTCGCATTTTCGGGATGATTGTCGCGATTCTTCTGGTCACGGTTCTGGCGGCTGACGCCGCTGGCTATGTGGTCATCTTGAAGAGCGGTCACAGAATTCGCTGCAAGGAGCCCCTGCGTATCGAGGGCCCGAACGCGATCCTCACCCTGTCGACCGGTACGGTTACGAGCTATCCCCTGCAACTCGTGGATTTGATGGAAACGGAGCGTTACAACCAGCTTGGCCTAGGAGATGCGCTGGAGATCGAGGAGCTCGCGGTTGCCGGAACCGTAATTGCGACGCCGACGCCCCGGACCTCGCTCGGCCAGCACGCCACCTTCGACTCCGGCAGCAATGGACAGCCGAGCCTCGGTACGACCGTCGAGCCCACTCCGGTTCCCACACCCGGCATCGAGCTGCGGCCAACGAAGTATCCTGACCCGCGGATCGAACAGGCATTCGCCAAGATCTTCGAAGAAAAGGGCCTCCTCATCTACAAGACGAGCCAGGGCACGGCACCCGAATTCTTTTTCGTCCAAACAACCACCGATTCCGAGCGAGAGGTCTTCCGGGCCCTGAAAACTGTGGCCGAGGCCTACGTGCTGATTCACGGTCTGCATAGGGAGCTCGCGCCGGCTGCGGTGGAGCTCGAAATGGTCCAGACGTCTGGAAAGCCCGCCGGAACCTTCCGATTGACTCCCGAGCTCGCGGACGAACTGGTGAAGGGTGACACCCCGGCACAAGCGTTCTACATCATGAACGTGATTTTCTGAATTCTCAATTTTGAATTCTCAATTCTCAATTTCCGCCGACCCCTCCCATGACGCGGGGGCACGGAGGGGAAATTGAGAATTGAGAGTTGAGAGTTGAGAGTTGAGAATTGAGAACCATAACCTTATCGGGTAGCGCCAGTCACATCGAAAATGTGGCGGTTGTCGGCGCCGGGCTTGCCGGCCTCACCGCCGCGTTGAGGCTGACGCAAGCAGGATGTAACGTTCGTGTATTCGAACGGTATTCACGCCCGGGCGGTCTCGCAAGGGTGCTCGAGGTCGGCGGCGAACCCCTGGAGGCCTTCTATCATCACCTCTTCACCAGCGACGCCGCCTATGTGAGTCTCGCCAAAGAGCTCGGCGTCGCCCAGCACATCGATTGGCTCCCGTCCCGCATGGGTATCTGGGCCAACGGGCGGCCGTGGGACTTCGGTACTCCGGCGTCGCTTCTTCGTTTTGGCCCCCTGCGGACCATCGACAAGCTGCGCTTCGCCGTGTCGACGTTGTTGCTGCAGCGCAGCAAAGACCCCACCCCCTTCGAAAACGTCACGGCCGCCGAGTGGATTCGCCGACATCAGGGCGAACGGGTCTGGCGTTCGGTGTGGGGGCCGCTGTTCCACCAGAAATTCGCCGAAGACGCAGAGAAGGTGGCGATGGTGTGGCTATGGGGAAAGCTGTGCCTGCGCGGGAAGTCCCGATCAGCCTCGGGTATGGGCGAACGGCTCGGCTACATGCGCGGTTCGTTCGGCCGATTGACCGAAGCTCTCGAACACCGGCTCATCGACGGTGGGACCGAGCTTCTGCTCAGCGACGCCGTGCAACGCATCGAAAGGGAGGGCGCCGGTTTCAGCATCGAAACCCGTCGCGGTTCCTGGAAGGCCGACCGGGTCGTGGTCGCGGCGTCCGTGCCCGATTACCTCGAGGTAGCCGGCCATCTTCTGCCCGCAGGTGATCGCTCGGTTCTGAAAAGCCTTCGCGCCACGGGTGCCATCTGTTCGATCCTCGAGCTCAAGGACTCCCTGACCCCGTACTATTGGCTCAACATCGCCGACTCCGACATGCCGTTCGGCGGCCTCATCGAACACACCAACTACATCCCACGCGAACGCTACGGTGGCCGCCACATCCTGTACATCTCGAACTACCTGTTCCCCGACCACCCACTGTTTCGAGCCCCGAAGAAGGAGGTGCTCGCCGCGTACATGCCGGCGCTCCAGAGGATCAATCCCTCTTTCGGCCCGTCGTGGATCACCGCTTCTCATCACTTTCGCGCCGAATACGCGCAACCGGTGGTCACCGTCGACTACCGTGACCAGATCCCACCCCTGCGCGCACCGATCCCCGGCCTCTACCTCTGTTCGATGGCACAGATTTTCCCCGAGGACCGAGGCATGAACTATGCGGTTGCACATGGCGAGAAGGTCGCAAACGCGGTCATCGAAGATATTGACGTCAGGTAATTCCCTATCTCAAATTCAACCTCTCGATTTCGGCAGCCGAAAGCGAGAGGTTGAATTTGAAGCCCCCCAACCTCCTGCCACGAACCCCCTCCTCAATGGTGTAGTATTGGGCCGCCCGTCGCGGAGGCGGGCAGCACAAGGAGGCACGACCTGATGGCAGGCAACGCTGTAGAGATCACGGACGGTAATTTCGAAGAAACAATCCTCAACGCGAGCAAACCCGCGCTGGTCGACTTCTGGGCGGTGTGGTGTGGTCCATGCCGCGTCATCGGTCCCATCGTTGAAGAGATCGCCGAAGAGTATGGGGACCGGGTCGTGGTCGGAAAACTGGATGTGGACTCGAATAGGGAAACCGCCGTCAAGTACGGAATTCAGGCGATCCCGACCCTGCTTCTGGTCAACAATGGTGAAATATCCGATCGCATCGTTGGCGTCACCGACAAGGCGAGCCTCGCGGCCAAGCTGGATGAGCTCCTGTAGGGGCGGGCCCCACCGCTGACCCATTGACGGGCTGCGCTGTCGGGGACCGAAACGGAAAAGACCCTGGATCGGACCCGGTTACGAAACAGCTTGCAGAGGGAAACACCAACGATGGATATACGAACCGTCGGAATCGTCGGAGCCGGGCAGATGGGCGCTGGAATCGCCCATGTGGCAGCGTTGTCGGGTTTTGACGTCATCCTCACCGACATTGAATCCAGAGTTCTCGAGAAGGGTATCGAGACAATTGACCGAAACCTCGACCGCCAGATCAAGAAGGGGGCGGTGGAGGCGGCGGCCAAGGCCGAGATCGTCGGCCGTATCAGCACGAGCACTCGCGTCGATGAGCACCGGCGTGCTGATCTGGTGGTCGAATCTGCGGTTGAGTCATTGACGATCAAGTCTGAGATTTTTCGTCAACTCGACGAGCTGTGTCCGGCCGCGACTCTCCTCGCGTCCAACACGTCGTCAATCTCCATCACCCGGCTCGCTGCGGTCACCGGCCGTCCCGACCGGATCATCGGCATGCATTTCATGAACCCGGTACCGATCATGCGTCTGGTCGAGGTTGTCCGGGGTCTCGAAACCTCAGACACAACCGTTTCTACGATTCGCCAGGTGGCCGAGAGGATGGGCAAGATCCCGGTCGAATGCGCCGACCATCCCGGATTTGTGTCCAACCGCCTTCTCATACCGATGATCAACGAGGCGGTTTTCGCGGTGTCCGAAGGGATCGCGACCCCCGAGTCCATCGACAAGATCATGACGCTTGGAGCGAACCACCCGATGGGACCGCTCCGAATCGCGGACCTCATCGGATTGGACAACTGCCTGAGCGTCATGCGCATCCTTCATGATGAGCTCGGAGAAGACAAGTACCGACCCTGCCCACTGCTGGTGAAGATGGTGGATGCGGGCAGGTTGGGCCGCAAGTCCGGTTGCGGCTTCTTCTCCTACGACGAGGATTGATAGGTGCTCTGCCAGCACTGCGGAGCGACCAACCCTCGCGAGGAGGATTTCTGTCGTCGCTGCGGCAACAAGCTCTTGGTGTTGTCAGGCGTCACCAACGACGACCACGAAATCACCGATGAGTTCTTCATCCAGGCCCAGGAAGATCTCGAGGAGCACATCCTCGAACGTATCACCGGTCTCGAAGATAGTGTGCGCCGGCTGTCACGGGCAGTCGCCTCCACCGCCCAGCACCTTGCCCAGCTCGAGCACAACCTGACGGTCGCCCACGCCGGCGTTCAGTCCCTCGGCGGATTGCTCGAAACCCAGGGAATCGTCACCCGCACCGAGGTTGTGGACGGCTGGGAACGGATCGCCGACCAGGAGCTGCTTTCGCGTGACCTTTCCCGGCGATTCAAAGCTTACAGTGATCGCATCCTCTCTCAGGCGGTTCACTCCGGGCATGCGACAGAGGAATTTCGGCGAAAGCTCCGCGCACTGGAACTCGCTTTCCTGGGTCCAGATACCGGCACCGCTCGCGATCTCCTCACTGACCTCGCCGGGTTGGCGCCCGACAGCGACGAGCTGTGGTCCTTCATAGGCGAAGCCGCCTTCCAAACCGGTGAGTTGGAAATCGCACGGGTCGCTTTCGGAAAGGTCCTGGAGCTTCGAGGACCGCAGTTCGAGGCGTTGGTCTATCTCGGCGCAGTGGCCTCTGATCTGGAGCTATGGCCGGAGGCCGAGGACGCCCTCCTGCGCGCCCGGGAGATGGCGCCGGAAGCGTTCCTCCCCCACTTCACTCTTGGCGCGCTCAAGGTCGTGCGCGGCGAACATCGTGCGGCGCTGGTTTTCCTTGAGGAGAGCCTCGCCATCGAGGAAGTGCCTCAATGTTGGTATCTCCTGGGCATCTGCAGACTCGAACTGGGGCAGAGCGGACGGGCGATCAATGCCCTGCGCCGCGCTGTGGAGATCGAGCCGGGTTTCGAGGACGCCCTCTACCACCTCGGTGTGGCCTATCTTCGGCGCGGTTGGACGCAGAAGGCGATGGATGTTTTTCAACAGGTCCTTCGAATGGACCCCCAACGTCTCCGGTACCAGGAAACCGTCCGCCTGCTCAGCGGCTCGACTCCGACCGATCTTCCGCCCGCTACAGCGCGGCTTGTCACCAAGGCCGAGACGGCTCTTGAAAACGGGCACCCCGCAAGGGCGCTCGATCTTTTCGTGGACGCTTTACGAACCGTGCCCGGACAGCCCGAGCTGCAAGCCACCGCAGCCCTTCTCGCCTCTGCCCTCGGACGCACCCACGATGCGGTAGCTTATGCCCACGCTATCCTCCGCGACCAACCGGAGGGCTCGCCGTATCTCGCGGCTGCGGTCGTCGCTCTTTTGGAGTCGCTGCGCCACGCCGGACGGCCGTCGGCTGCACGCCGACTGGCACAACGGATCTATCGCGACAGCGGCGGTGATGCTCTGGCCCGAGGGATGGCGGCGTACGAGCTCGCGCTGATAGAGTTGGAAATCGGTGATGATCTCGATGCCGCACGCGACCTCGCCCGCGAGGCCCTGGAGATCACTCCCCGTGAGCTCCGCCACTACCCCCTCGCCGCGCTCGGTACCATCGCCCTCAAGCGTGGCCGCTACCGCGAGGCCAAGCAGTACCTGGAGCAGGCTTCGGGGAACGGGTCGGAGCCGCCGCTGATGCGGCAGCTCGCCCTCGCACGGCTCGGTACCGGCGACGCGGAAGGCGCGGACAAGGCGCTTCGCGAGGCCGGCGAGGGCCCACACGGCGGTATCGACCAGGAGCTTCTCGACCATGTTCGCCGAATCGGCAACCTGATCGGAGATCTACGACCGGCGCGGAACCATCGCACCGGAAGACGGAGCTGAACATGCGTTGGAGTCAGACCTTTATTCACACCCTTCGCCAGGACCCCTCGGATGCCGAGGTCATTTCCCACCGGTTGATGACCCGGGCCGGACTCATCTCCAAGGTCGCGGCGGGAATCTACAATTACCTCCCCCTCGGCTGGCGATCGCTGGCCAAGCTCGAGACGATAATTCGCGAGGAGATGGGGGGCGCCGGCTCCGCAGAACTCGTGATGCCGGCGATCCAACCCGCCGAGTTGTGGCAGGAATCGCGGCGCTGGTTCGAGTACGGGCCCGAGCTGCTGCGAATGAAGGACCGTCACGAGCGCGAGTTCTGCTTCGGCCCCACCCACGAGGAGATCATCACCGACATCGTGCGGCGCACGATCACCTCATATCGACAGCTCCCGGTCAATCTCTACCAGATCCAGACAAAATTCCGGGACGAAATCCGGCCGCGTTTCGGGCTCATGCGCGGGCGCGAGTTCATCATGAAGGACGCATACTCCTTCCACGCAGATGCCGAGAACCTCGACGCCGCCTACCGGGCCATGGAGGCCGCCTACCGCCAGATCTTCGAGCGTTGCGGGCTCGGCTACACCCAAGTCGAGGCCGACACCGGCAACATCGGCGGCTCCGAATCGCACGAGTTCATGGTCCTAGCCGACAACGGCGAGGACGCGATCCTCGCCTGCCCGAGCTGCGACTACGGCGCCAACGTCGAAAAGGCGGAGGCCGGGCCGGTCGATGCCGCCCCGGCGTGGTCTCGAGAGCGGCCCGACCGGCCGGAGTCCGTCGACACCCCCTCCATGCGAACGGTGGACGAGGTGGCCGAGTTTCTCGGAATCTCCGCGGCTCACCTCATCAAGACCCTGATCTTCGAGACCGACGAGGAGTTCGCGGCAGTCCTCATCCGCGGCGACCTCGCGGTCAACGAGGTCAAGCTCAAGAACGAGCTCGGGTGCATCCATCTCCAGCTCGCATCCGAGGCCAAGATTTCCGAGATCACCGGCGGACCACAAGGCTTCTCGGGCCCGGTGGGTCTCGAAGGCATCAGGATCATCGCCGACCCGACCGTCATGGACCTCGAGATCGCGGCGACCGGAGCCAACGCCGACGACACCCACCTGGTGGGTGTGGTGCCGGGCCGCGACTTCAAGCCCGACTCGGTGGTGGATGTCCGGCTTGCGGCCGAGGGCAACCCCTGTCCTTCCTGCAACGAGGCGATGATCGTCAAGCGCGGCATCGAGGTCGGCCACATCTTCAAGCTCGGCACCAAGTACTCAGAGTCCATGGACTGCCGCTACCAGGATGCTGAAGGCGACGAACAGCCAATGATCATGGGCTGCTACGGGCTCGGCGTCGGCCGAACGCTGGCCGCTGCTGTGGAGCAGAACCACGACGACAACGGCATCATCTGGCCGCTGCCGCTGGCCCCGTATGAGGTGGTGCTGGTGGTGCTCAACGCCGACAAACCCGAGGTCGTGGAGGAGGCGGGATACCTTTACACCACGCTCCACGACGCCGGCATCGACGTCCTCTTCGATGACCGCCCGGAGCGGCCGGGGGTCAAGTTCAACGACATGGATCTGATCGGCTTCCCGGTCCGGGTAGTGCTCGGCAAGAGGGGCCTCGAGGCCGGAGAGGTAGAGCTCAGCCTGCGCAAGGACGGCGAAAAACACCCCACACGAATTTCAGACATGTTGCCCAGCGTACACGCGATGCTTGAAGAGCTTCGGTCGTAGTTTTTAGTTTTTAGTTTTTATTTTTTCGTTACGGACGGCCAACGAGCACGATCCGTTTCCGTGCGCTTTCCCCGTGGGGTAACCAGGCACCTCGGGTGAACGCGCACCGTTTCCAAAGGCGCTTCCGAAAATTCGAAATTCGAAATTCGAAATTCGAAATCAGCTCTGAGATTGGGCGGGAAATAACTCAAAACTAAGAACTAAAACTCAAAACTGATTTGGCGACGTCGATGATGTCGCCTTTCGCTTGGATGAGCACCTTCAGGTCGGAGCCCATGCCTTCGGGGTCTAAGAGCCTCTTGACCTCTTGCCGGGTGGTGATCGTGGCCGCGTCGAGGTCGGCGTCCATGCCCAAACCCCGTTTCTCGAGCTCGTCCTCGAGACCGGCCCTCACCAGGAACTCGGCCAGCGGCCACAGACCGACCTCGGTCCAATCGCCGATCTTCGCCGCGAAGCGCAGGTCGTCCCAGTTCACGTGCGCCGTGAGGTCGATTTCGCCCGGCGACTCAAGAGGGTCACGGCCGAGCCGATGCCGGCGGAAGGTGGTCAGCGAACCCCCACCGCGACCTCGCGGGTCATACAGTCTCCGCGCCTCGTAGCCGTAGTCCAGCACCAGACACAGCCCGCGGTCGCCTGCAGCGGTGAGGAGACATCGATGCAACGCCTCGGCGGTCAGATTCGCTTCGGCGATCTGGCCTTCTTCGAGCGTCGCCCCGTGGCGTTCGAAGTAGGCCGCCACCTCGTTGCGAGCGGGCCGTTCCTGCCAGTCGAGTTTTCCCCCAGCTGCGGCCACCCAGAGCTCTCGCAACCCTTTCCCTCTCCCCACGACTCGAGCCACGGGCTGCGCGTCAAAGAGCTCCGAGGCGTGGACCACAGTCGGCCCGGGTCCCGGCATTAGCTCTGATGCGTACTCGATCCACCGAACGGAAACCGGTGCCTCCGTGAGACGATCGGTCTGCCACGAGCGCTCGTTCTCGGATCGCTCCACCGAAACGACATCGTTCAGCACCCCTTTGGCGCTCGCCCCAAGGGACTCGAGAACACCGGCGATGAACGACCCGTCGCCCGACGCCACATCGATCAGTCGCACCGGCCCCACCCCGCGAGCTATGGAAGACAGCACCCGGGCGAACACCCGCGAGTACCACTCGGACGCGGTCGGCGCGGTCAGGTAATCACCGCTTCGCCCATACCGTAATTCCTTACCCGAGTAATAACCGTGCTCGGGGTGATAGAGCGCGAGCCCCATGAACTCGTCAAAGGGCACCACACTCCCGCGCGCCTCGATCTCATCCGCGATCCAGGTCATAGAGGCATCTTATCCCGTCGCATCTGCTCCATCCCGGCTTTCCATCCCGTACGAACACGAACGAACCACAGAGGCACAGAGACACAGAGGTCGCACAGAGAGAAACCCAGACCTTTTCTCCGTGCGGTTCTGTGCCCTCCGTGTCTCTGCGGTTGCTTGGCAAAAGTGTCTCGGGAAGCGTGGACGCGGACCCGCTCGGAAGGGGAAATTCCTAATTCCTAATTCCTAATTCCTAATTCGCGCTCGGGCGCGCGCGCAAACGCCGAAGCCGTCTGAAATTCTTGCGCCTGAGCGCTCCCTGTGCTATAAATCTCGCTGCTGCTTTCGATTGGAAAGTGGGCCTGAGGCCCACTTTTTTTTACGGCAGTGGGGAGCGACATGAGGCTGGATCAGACATTGCGGACTGAGCTCGCCGCCATGGTGGCGGACGAGGGGCTCGAGTTGCTTGCGACCGAGGTCGTCGGCGCCGGGCCGATGGCTGTTCTGCGCCTGATCGTCGATGGTCCCGACGGCGTCAACCTCGACCACTGCGCTTCAGTCTCGCGCCAGGCCTCGGCAATGCTCGACGTCGAAGACCCAATTGGCCACCACTACACGCTCGAGGTTTCCTCACCTGGTCTCGACCGCAAGTTCTATCAGCAGGAAGACTACGACCGGTTCGTGGGGCAAAGGATCGCAATTCGAATGGTGCCGACCTATCGGGAGCACCGACGAGTTGTGGGCGAGCTGCTCGGAAGGCGAAACGATACGGTTCACATCTTCGACGACTCCGGTCAGGAGATCCTGCTTCCCATCGACGAGATTTTCGAGGCGCGCCTCGATGTCGATTGGACCACGATCATGAAGGAAGGGAAATCCCGTCCATGAAGCTCGACATCAACATGCTCGTACGACAGATGGCAGCGGAGCGCGACATCGAGGCCGACATCCTTGTCGACGCGGTCGCCGAGGCAATCTCCTCGGCCGCCCGCAAGCACTACAAGGAACGCAACGTCCACACCGAGATCGACGTCGAGTCCGGCGAGGTCGAGTCCTGGACCGCGAGAAACGTTGTCGAAGAGGTGGAGGATCCCGAAATCGAGATGACCCTCGAGGAGGCTCGGGCGATTGATCTGGAAGCGGAAATCGGTGGCATCGTGAGGCTCGAGATCCTTGACACCTCGGAGCTCGGCCGGATCGCTGCCCAGTCGGCCCGCCAGGTCCTGTTCCAGAGAGTTCGCGAAGCCGAGCGCGCGGTGGTCCACAAGAACTATTCGGACCGCGTAGGCGACATGATCAATGGGATCGTCAAGCGCATGGACCGCGGCTCTCTGATCGTCGAGCTCGGGGACACTGAAGGCGTCATTCCGCGCAGCCACCAGGTACGACATGAGCGTTACAGCCAGGGCGACAGGGTGCGGGCAGTCGTAGTCGATGTGACGATGGACGCCAACCGACCTCAGGTCGTGCTCTCCCGCACCTCGCCCATGCTCCTGGGAAAGCTCCTGGAGATGGAGGTCCCAGAAATTTACGACGGCACAGTGGTCATCAGAATCTGCGTGCGCGAGCCCGGCGAGCGCGCCAAGGTGGCTGTGTTTTCCAAGGACAGCGATGTGGATCCGGTCGGCGCCTGCGTCGGCCTCAAGGGCTCCAGGGTTCAGGCGATCACTCGCGAGTTGAAAGGCGAGAAGATCGACATCATCCCGTTCTCGAGCGATCTCGTGACCTTCGCCCAGAATGCTCTCTCACCGGCCAAGATCAACCGGGTGGCGGTTCGTGAGGAGCCGATCACCGTCATCGTTCGCGATGAGGAGGGGCAGCCGGTCCTCGACGAGGAGGGCAACACGGTCACCGAGGAGGGTAAGGAGGTCGTGCTCGATGTCATCGTCAACACCGAGCAGTTGTCGCTTGCGATCGGTAAGCGCGGTCAGAATGTCCGCCTGGCTTCGAGGCTTCTCGATTGCCGGATCGAGATCAAGAGCCAGGAGGCGGTGAAGGACGAGTTGGCGTCGGCTCTCGCGACCATGCTGCGCGAAATGGAGGGCATCTCCGATGATGAGGCGCTTCCGGAGCTCGAGGGCGCCGCCGACACCGTCTCGTACGACGAGCTCGTGCCGCTCGAGGAGATGGAGATGCTCACCGAACGCCTGCGGGAAAGACTCGAGGGGCACAGCATCCACACGGTCCAGGACCTTCTCGCCAAGGATGCAGATAGCCTTTCCACAATTCCAGGAATCGGACCGGTAACCGCACAAAAGCTCCTCGATATGGCCAGCCAGGCTCTTGAGGAAAGCATTGCGGAACATGCCGAAGAGTCCCTGGTCGGGGAGGAGTGAGGGAGCATGGAGCAGCTTCGAGTCGTTGACCTCGCCCACACGATGGGCATTACGCCACGCGAGCTGATCTTCAAGCTGCGCTCGATCGGGGTCACAGTCACCTCCGATGAGGACACCCTCGACCTTTCGACGGTACGTTCCATCATCACGGGCGAGACCCTTCAGCGACGTCCTCGCGAAGTGATCGTCCGTCGAGAAAACGCTGAAGAAGAGACCACGACCATCTCCGCCAAGGACCGGCTCGCTCGTCGGCGCAGGCGCCAGGTGGTGGATACCGAGAAGGAAATCCACGAGGTCGTCGGCGAGAAAAAACCGGCACCAACCGATGTGGCTGAAGAGCCCGCGTCGGCCGAGGAATCGGAAGTGCTGACCGAGGAAATGGTCGAGGTCGAGGCCGCCGATGGCGAATTGGCTGCCGCCGATGTCGAGGATGGCGTCCAGGCCAAACCGGACGTGGAAATCACCGAGGAAGAGATCACCGCTGAACGCAAGGACGGCGAGGACGCCGAGGCACAGCGGGTGCGCCCGACCCGGGCCAAGACACCCCTGGAGCAGAGCCTGCGCGAGCTCGATCCGGAAGAGATCCGGCAGCGGCTCGCCGACCAACGCGAGATTGAGAAAAGGCGCAAGGCAGAGAAGGTGTCCGGCCGTGTCCCCGGCCGCAAGGCGAAGGCGGCAGCAGACGCCCAGGAGATTCGCGACCTTCTCAACAAGTTCGAGGAGCAAAAACTCAAGGGCCAACAGGACACCGCGGGTCCCTCGCGGCCGGCGCCCCGTCCTGCGGGTGGCCGTCCGAGCAAGAAATCGCGACGTCGGCGCCACGACACCGAGCGCCGCACCGCGCCGCCCCGTCCCACGTTCACGGTCCATTTCAAGGACGGTGAGAAGCCCGAAGGACCGATCATCCTCTCGGAGATGGTGACGGCGAGAGAGCTTGCGGAAAAGCTCAACGTCACCGCCAAAGATCTCCTCAGTCTGCTGATCCAGAAGGGGATGATGGTCACCACCAACCAGAGCCTCCCGCACGAGCTGGCGGAAGAAATCTGCGCCGACCTCGAGATCGAGGCAATGGTGGCCTCGGCCGAGGAAGTGATCGAGTACGAGCGTGAGGAGAGTGAGGAAGCGGTCGGGCCACTAGAGGCGCGTTCGCCGGTGGTCACCGTGATGGGCCATGTGGATCACGGCAAGACCTCCCTTCTGGACTCGATCCGCTCGAGCCGCGTCGCCGAGCAGGAGGCTGGCGGCATCACCCAGCACATCGGCGCCTCGCGTATCGAGGCGTCCGGAGGCCGCTCGGTGGTCTTTATCGATACCCCGGGGCACGAAGCATTCACCCAGATGCGCGCGCGCGGCGCGCAGGTGACCGACATCGTGGTCCTGGTCGTGGCGGCCGATGACGGCGTTATGCCGCAGACCAAGGAGGCAATCAACCACGCGCGCGCGGCTAACGTGCCGCTGATCGTGGCCATCAACAAGATCGACAAGGCGAATGCGAACCCCGACAGAGTCAAACAGCAGCTGGCAGAGAACGACGTGCTGGTTGAGTCATGGAGCGGGGATATCCCCTCGGTGGATGTGTCCGCGAAGAAGAACGAGGGCCTCGACGATCTCCTCGACATCATCCTGCTGGTCGCCGAAATGAAGGAATTGAAGGCCGCCGCCGAGGGCCCGGCCCGCGGCGTGGTCCTCGAGGCGCGTAAGGAAAAGGGCCGGGGCATCGTCGCGACCGTGCTGATTCAGCAGGGCAAGCTGGAGGTCGGCGACTATTTCTTCTGCGGCTCCACCTGGGGACGCGTGCGGGCAATTGCCGACCACAGCGGCATCCGGATCGAGAATGCCGGACCGTCCGATCCGGTGGAGGTGACCGGCTTCGATGATGTCCCTGCGGCAGGTAACGTTTTGCAGGCAACCGCGAGTGAGGCCAAGGCCCTCGAGGTCGCCAGCTATCGTAGTCAGCGCGATCGCGAGGAGGGGCTCTTGTCCACCCGCAAGGTCTCGCTTGAGAACCTCTTCGACGAAATCGCCGAGAGCGAGGTCGCGGAGCTGCAGGTTGTGATAAAGGCTGATGTTCAGGGTTCGGTCGAGGTGCTGCGGGAGACTCTCACCAGCCTAAGCACCGAAAAGGTCAAGATCAACGTGCTGCACGGATCGGTGGGCGCCATCACGACAAATGACGTCATGCTTGCCTCGGCCTCCAACGCCATAATAGTCGGATTCGCGGTCCGCCCAGAACGTACCGCTCGTGAGCTCGCCGAAACCGAACAGGTCGACACCAGGTTGTACACCGTGATCTACGACCTGGTCGATGACGTCAAGAAGGCCATGGTAGGTCTCCTGGAGCCCGAGTTTGAAGAGGAGGAGCTTGGTCGCGCAGAGGTGCGTGAACTCTTCAAGGTGCCGAAGATCGGCGCCATCGCAGGCAGCCACGTCATCGAAGGTGTGATCACACGATCCGCCAAGGTCCGGCTCTTGCGCGACAACGTGGTCATTTATGAGGGCGAGCTGGCCTCCCTGAGGAGATTCAAGGACGATGCTTCGGAGGTTCGACAGGGTTTTGACTGCGGCATCGGCCTCGACCGCTATCAGGACATCAAGGAAGGTGACATCATCGAGGCCTTCAAGATGGTGGAGATCGCGCCCGAGTTGTGACCTAACCCGGTGAGAAGACTGGGCTGAGATGATGTCCCAAAAACAGAAGCTGAGCGGAGAAACCTACGTCGGCATTGCCCACTTGGAGCTCCACATTCCGGAGGCTCGCAGCTTGAAGGCCAAACGCGGTCCGGTCCGGAGTCTCGTCGAAAAAATCAGGAACCGCCACCAGGTGCTGGTAATCGAGGCCGGTCACCAGGATTTGCAGCAAAGGTCACGGCTCGCGATCTGCGCCCTGTCCACCAGCTCGGTGGACATCGAAGCCCGCCTGCGCCGCGTCGAACGGACAGTCGATCGTAACTGGAGCGGTCATGTCTTGAGCTGGGAGATCGAGATCGTCCAGATCTGACTTCTGATCGTCCAGGTGAGATATTCGGAGGAGATGTGCAGGAAAAGTCATTCGAACGTAATACGCGCCTCGAGGGCGAGATCCGGTCCGTGATGTCGGAGTTGCTCCGCTTCGAGGTCAACGACCCGCGGTTGACCGACGTGACGGTGTCCCTGATAAGGTTGTCCGCCGACCGATCGAAAGCCAGGGTGTATTTCTCGGTGATCGGCGACGAGGAGAGAGAGCGGGAAGCCGGAGACGGATTTTCGGCCGCGGCAGCCTTCTTACGCGGGCAGCTCGGACAGAAAATGCGACTGCGGGTCGTTCCGAGCCTCGAGTTCCTCCGCGACACCTCGTTTGAGTACGGCGATCGCATGGAACGCCTCTTCGACCGCCTCTCCGAAAACGGCATGCTTCCTCCGGCCGACGACGACAGCACCGCCTCGAAGGAGGATTCGTGACCCATCCCAGCCCACATTTCTCACCAGCTTTCTGCTACGGCCGGCGATGGGGCTCGCGAGCCGATGTCAAGGCGCGAGGAGGAAGTCGATGCCCGAGCATCGTCGACGATGAGCAACGAAGAGATCGGCCGCGACCTCCATCGGCCCGAAGGGTTACGGCGGCATGGCCCCAGCTTCGGCGTTGCCGCTCCTCGGCGATGGCGGACATCGCGGTCGTCGCGGCGCCTGGAACCCGTGGCCATGGCGCTCGCAACGGACTGTACTGGGGGCCCCGGCCGGGCCTCTGGATCGAAAACCTCACTGGGCACGGCACCTCGCCGCCCTCGCCACGAAAGCTGGTGAGAAATGCGGGCTAGCACCAATCCACGGGATGCCGTCAAGCGCTTAAAGGGCTCGTACCGGGCACTCTTGACCTGCCATCGCAACCCCGATGGGGACGCTATCGGATCGGAGTTGGCGCTGGCCGAGCTCGCTGACCGGCTCGGCATCAAGACGGTGATAGTCAACCGCGACCCCACGCCGGCAAACCTCGCGCTGCTGCCCGGCGCCGACCGCATCGTTGTTACCAGCACCCTTCCGGAAGACTTTCCCGACGGCTTCGACCTGGTGATCACGGTAGAGTGTCCCGGGCTCGACCGGACGGGCTTCGAGGGCCTCACCCGTCTGCCGATCCTCAATATCGACCACCACCCCGCAAACCCTGCCTACGGCGTAGTTAATTTCGTCGACGAGACCTCTCCGGCGGTCGGCGAGATGGTATGGAGAATGTACGGCGAGATCGGCATGGTCCCCACACTGGCCGCCGCCACAAACCTCTTCACGGGTCTCTCCACCGACACCGGCGACTTCAAGTACTCCAACGCCACCGAGCGCGCTTTTCGCACGGCCGCCGAGATGGTGGACTGCGGGGCGGAACCGGCGGTGGTGGCGGAGTTGGTGCACGGCAACCGCAGCGAAGCCTCGGTCCGTCTCCTCGGAGAGGTTCTGAGGAGCCTTCGCATCGAAAATGGCGGCCGGCTGGCCGTGATAACAGCGGATGAGGAGGCCTTTCGCCGCTCCCATGCCGGGCCGGAGGATACGGAGGAGATCGTCAATATCCCGCGTTCCATCGCCGGAGTAGAGGCAGTCGTTTTTCTCAAACAGTCTGAGCCCGGCACCGTCAAGGTGAGCTTCCGTTCCCGAGGAGACTTCGACGTCCGAACTGTCGCGGCCGGCTTCGGCGGCGGAGGCCACCGCAATGCAGCGGGCTGCACCATCACCGGCGACCTCGCCGATGCCGAGCGTGAAGTGACTGCGGCACTTGTAGATGCCCTGGCCCGGCCTTCTCACCGGTTTCGTAACGAGGACGGCGAAGGGTAGTCAGATGTTGGGTTTTTCGCGAATCGAGCGACGCAGACGTAGCAGCGCTACTTCGAGGAGCGCGATATGCGAAAAACACTACAGATGGCTGCCATTCGCTGTCCGCAGTAGAAACCCGGTGAGAAGACCGGGCTTTAGGAGCGGAGCATGAGCCGTCGCCGCCCATCACGCATCCATGGTCTGTTACCGGTGTTCAAGAAGGCCGGTCCGACCTCCCATGACGTCGTCGACATGGCCCGAAAGGCCCTCAACGAACGTCGCATCGGCCACACCGGCACCTTGGATCCCATGGCCGAGGGTCTCCTCCTATTGTGCGTTGGACAAGCGACACGGTTGCAGCAATACCTGCTCCAGTGGGAAAAAACGTATCGAGGCGAGATCCTGCTGGGAAGGGCGACCACAACCTATGATTCCGAGGGCGAAGATCAGGATCCGCGAGGCGAGGTTCCGGAGCTCGACCGGCGAACGCTTGACCGCCTCGAGGCCCGATTCGCTGGTGAGATCCAACAGGTCCCTCCCCCGTACTCCGCGAAGAAGATCGCCGGAAAGAAGCTCTACGAGCTCGCACGCAGGGGTGAAAAGGTAACTCTTGAGCCCAAGACCGTCACCGTCCATCAGTTGGCCCTGCGGGCAGAGAGCCTCGGGATCCTGTCCCTGATTGCGACGACTTCCACAGGTTTCTACGTGCGATCGTTGGCACATGACATCGGTGTCGACATCGGGTGCGGAGGCCACCTCCATCACCTTCACCGCGAGGCTATCGGACCCTACACGGCCGACGACGCCCTCGATCAAGAGGCGCTGCAAGCCACCGAAAGTCCGGAGGTGATCACCGGTGGAACCTCGTGGATACCACTGGAAAAAATCGCCCTGCCGTTTCCCGAGATCGACCTCAACTCGAGCGCGGCCGAACGCTTCATTCACGGACAGGATGTCGTGATCTTCAAGCCTGGCATCGAGGGGCTGCAGACTGAATCCAAGGTGGTGGTCCGCGGCGCCGGAAACCGGATGCTGGGAATCGGTGTGGTGCGGGCGGTGCTCGCTCGAGGCCGCACCATCAACATCGCCCCGTCAATGGTCATCGAAACCGTTTTGACACAGGCACCGCGCCAGAAGACCTAAGCCAAGTGTTGCGAGAACAGCCGCTTCCTGTTAACGTACCGGAGCCTCTTAGCCTGGTCTTTTCACCGGGTTTCGTAGCGAGGACGGCGAAGGGTAGTCAGATGTTGGGTTTTTCGCGAATCGGGGGACGCAGGCGTAGTCGCACTACGTTGAGGAGCACGATTCGCGAAAAGCACGACAGATGACTGTCATTCGCCGTCCGCAGCCGACACCCGGTGGGAAGACCATGCTGACCACCGGAGGACATTAGTGGAGAATACATGAGTCACTTTGACGCCCAGAAAACAACGATCATTGACGAGTTCCGCACCCATCCGAACGACACCGGATCGCCGGAGGTGCAGATCGCGCTGCTGACCCGCCGCATCCAGTTCTTGACGGAGCACTTCAAGGTTCAAAAAAAGGACTTTCACTCCCGTCGTGGCCTGCTGCGATTGGTCGGTCGGCGCCGCCGTCTCCTCGACTATCTCAAGGCGAAGGACATCACCCGCTATCGCCAGCTCGTGGAACGGTTGGGGCTCCGAGGCTGAAGCTGAGCACTACCAGGCACATGCACTTGCCACCCTCCCACAGCCGCCGTCGCGGGTTGGGACGGATTCGGGCAGCGCACGCCTGAAGATTGGAATACTGAATGAAAGAGATTACGAAGTCCGTCGAGATAGACGGAAAGACGCTAACGTTCGAAACCGGCAAGATCGCCAAGCAGGCCGGCGGCTCGACCGTGGTCCGCATGGGCGACACCATGGTTCTGGTAACAGCCTGCGCCAGTCCCGACCCCCGGCCTGGCGTGGACTTTCTGCCCCTGACCGTGGATTACCGCGAGAACACCTACGCGGGCGGCAACATCCCCGGCGGGTTCTTCAAACGCGAGGGGCGCCCGACCGAGCGCGAGACCCTCACCTGCCGGGTGGTCGACCGCGGGCTGCGACCGCTGTTCCCGGACAGCTGGCGCCGCGAGACCCAGGTCATCGGCTGGGTGCTGTCGGCCGACGACGATTTCAGCCCCGATGTCTACTGCATCTCCGGTGCCTCGCTGGCGCTTCTCCTCGCCGCCGAGATCCCCTTCGACGCCGCCCTGGCCGGCGTGCGGATCGGCCGCGTGGACGGCCGGCTGGTAGTCTTCCCGACCAACGAGCAGCAGGCCGACAGCGAGCTTGACCTGGTGGTCGCTGGGACCGAAGACGCGCTGGCTATGGTGGAATGCGGCGCCTCTGAGCTTTCGGAGTCAATCATTCTCGACGCCCTCGACCTCGCTCACCAGGGAGATCAAAAAGATCATTGCCCTGCAGCGCGAGATCGTCGCCGAAGCCGGGGTTGTCAAAATGGACTTCACGGCCGCCCCCGACCCGTGGCCGGCCGACTTCGCCGATGCCATTCGAGATCGCTGGAGCGATGAGCTCCGCGACGCGCTCCACGTCCGCGGCAAGTTCGAGCAGCAGGACGCTGTGAAGGCCGTGCGCGAGAAGGTTCTGGCTGAGCTATCAGAGGAAGAGGCCGACGAGAAGACGCCGTGGGTCAAGAGCATCTACCGTTCGATGGTCAAGGCGATCACCCGCGAGACCATCCTCGAGCGGCGCGAACGCCTCGACGGCCGCGCGTTTGACGAGATCCGCAAGGTCACGTGCGAGGTCGGCATCCTTCCACGGGCCCACGGCTCGGCACTCTTCACCCGCGGCGAGACCCAGGCTATCGTCACCTGTACCCTCGGGACATCGGACGACTCGCAGCTCATCGAGTCCTACCTGGGCGACTCCCGCCAAACTTTTATGCTGCATTACAACTTCCCGCCATTCTCGGTCGGCGAGGCACGCTTCCTTCGTGGTGCCGGCCGGCGCGAGATTGGACACGGCGCCCTGGCGCGACGTTCATTGATCCCCGTTCTCCCCGATTCCGAGGAGTTCCCATACACCGTGCGGGTGGTCTCGGACATCATCGAGTCCAACGGGTCGTCGTCCATGGCCTCGGTGTGCGGGGGCTCGTTGTCGATGATGGACGCCGGCGTTCCGCTCAAGAGCACCGTCGCCGGTATCGCCATGGGCCTGGTGTCTGAAGGAGATCAACACGCCGTCCTGACCGACATCGCGGGTCAGGAGGACCATTACGGCGACATGGACTTCAAGGTTGCCGGCACGGCCAAGGGCATTACCGCCCTTCAGATGGACATCAAGGTCAAGGGCCTCCCCCGGGAGATCCTCGAGCAGGCAATGGAGCAGGCCCGCGTTGGACGCCTGCAGCTCATCGATATCATGGAGTCGGCCATCTCCGAGGGGCGCTCCGACATCTCGGAGTACGCGCCGCGGATCATCCAGATCAAGATCGCCGTCGATCAGATCCGCAACGTCATCGGCCCGGGAGGCAAGATGATCCGCCACATCGTCGACACCACCGGCGCCAAGATCAACGTCGAGGATGACGGCACGGTGCAGATCGCGACCTCCGACCGGGAGGCGGCGAAAAAGGCCGTTCACATGGTCGAAAGCCTCACCCGTCAGCCCGAGATCGGCGAGGAATTCGACGGCGTGGCGCGTCGCATCGAGCCGTACGGCGCCTTCGTCGAGATTCTGCCCGGCCGCGACGGTCTGGTTCACATTTCCGAGCTCGCATTGGAGCGCATCCCAGATATCCGCGACGTACTGTCGGAGGGCGACGAGCTTCGGGTTCGGATCATCGACATCGACGCCAACGACCGCATCAAGCTGTCGCGACGGGTCATCCTCGAGGACGAGGCGCGCGCCCGCGGCGAGGAGATCCCGGAACGTGACACCCGTCCACCGCGCGACAACCGGCGCGGCGGGCGACCCGGCGGCGGACGCGGCGGAGGCCGGGACAACCGCGGACGACGCTGACACCGCGGTTCAAATCGACCCTTTCAGAGCCGGCAGAAACGCCGGCTTTTTTATCCGAACCCCTCCAGAATCCAAGTTAATAGTTGAGAGTTGAGGGTTGAGAGTTGCGCATTCTTAACTCTTAACTCTTAATTCTCAACTCTTTACGGCATTTCGTCGGTCCGACCGACGAAATGCCGCACCTTGGCAAAATTGTCTTGATTTCTTGCCGCAGTTCGGAGAGAATGAATGAGTGTTCATTCATCTTCATTTCTTGAGTTCTGTTCCCCAAGGAGGCCGGCCGTGGATTACAAGGTAGATTCGCGCGATATCAAGTTTCAGCTCTTCGAATGGCTCGGGCTCGGCGAGTTGCTCGAGGCCGAGAAATTCTCCGACTGGGATGCTGAGAACGTCGAGATGGTGCTCGACGAAGGGCTCAAGATCGCCCAGGAGCAGATGGCCCCGTGCAATGAGGACGGAGACCGGATTGGCGCCCAGTTCGCGGACGGCAAAGTGACCCTGCCGGAGTCCTTCAAACCCGTCTACCAGACCATCTGTGAAGGCGGCTGGATCGGCCTCCTCGCGGACCCGGAGTTCGGCGGCATGGGATTGCCGGAAACGGTCGGCACGGCGGTCAACGAGTTCTTCAACGGCTCGAACGTGTCGCTGTCACTGACCCTCATGCTGACCCGCGGCGCGGGAGCGATGATCGAGGGCTTCGGCACCGACGAGCAAAAGGCCCTGTTCGTCGAGAAGCTCTTTTCGGGAGAGTGGACGGGCACGATGTGCCTTACCGAAGCGCAGGCGGGTTCCGATGTCGGCGCCTCAACGACCAAGGCGGCCAAGCAGGATGACGGCAGCTACGCCATTTCCGGCGAGAAGATCTTCATCACCGGCGGAGACCACGACCTCACCAACAACATCGTCCACTTGGTCCTCGCCCGCACCCCGGAGGCGCCGGTCGGCACCAAAGGACTGTCTCTGTTCATCGTGCCCAAGGTCAGAGTCAACGCCGACGGCAGCCTCGGCGAGACCAACGATATCTACACCAATAACATCGAAGAAAAGATGGGCATCCACGGATCCCCCACCTGCACCCTCGTCTTCGGCCAGAACGGCGGCTGCCAGGGGTTCCTCCTTGGCGAAGAACTGCAGGGCATGAAGCTCATGTTCCACCTCATGAACCCGGCGCGGATCGATGTCGGCCTTCAGGGCTCGTCCGCTGCCGGCGCCGCACACCAGCAGGCGCTCTCCTATGCTCACGAACGGCTGCAGGGCCGTAACTGGAAAGAGTTCAAGAACCCCGAGGCACCCCAGGTCCCGATCATCGAGCACCCCGACGTGCGCCGGATGCTCCTCAGCTCCAAGGCCTACACCGAGGCCATGCGGTCCCTCCTCCTGCAGACCGCTTTCTACATCGACATGTCCCACCTCACCGACGGCGAGGAGAGCGAGCGCTACCAGGACTACGTCGAGATGCTGACCCCGATCTGCAAGGCGTGGTGCTCGGAGTGGGGCCTTCAGGTCACCCACTGGTGCGTTCAGGTCCATGGCGGTTACGGCTACACCTCCGACTATCCCGCCGAGCAGCTCATGCGCGATGTCGAGATTGCCTGCCTCTATGAAGGCACGAACGGCATCCAGGCACTCGACTTCGTGGCCCGCAAGCTCCCCATGAACGATGGCAAGACCATCCGCGAGCTCCTCGGCATGGCCGAGAAGACCTTCAAGAAGCTCCGCAGCGATCCCGAGATGATGGAGCCGGCATGGATGCTGGCCGCGGCGCTGAAGCAGATCGAGACGATCTCCAAGGAACTCACCAAGCGACCGGACGCCATCCAGCTCATTCTGCTCAACGCCCCGCCGCTCCTCGACATGGTGGGCACGGTTTTCGCTGCCCACCTCCTCATGGACCAGTCCATCGTCGCCAAGGAAAAGCTCGCCGCGATCCTCGACCAAGAGGGCGTCGGCACCGACGACAAGAAGGCCTACAAGGAGTTCCTCACGGGACACGAGGAAGCGGCCTTCTATCACAACAAGATCCAGACCGCAATCCACTTCGCCTACCGCGCACTGCCGACGGTGGCTGCCAAGGGCGCCGCCATCCGGTCGGGTGAGAAGGCGCCGCTGTACGCCATCATGTAGCAATTCTCTGCGCACGAAAAACGGCCCGCCACTCGCGTGGCGGGCCGTTTTTCGTGCGCAGAGAATTGCTGTTGACGGAAGTTTCCATCGAGCAGAAAAGCGCGTTCACCGGAGGTGCCTGGCACCCTCTCGCGGCAGCGTCTCCCCGGGGCACAAACACGGACGCGGCACGGAAACGGCTAGGGGCTTATGCGACCGTCACGTCGTCGCAGAGATAGACGTCCTGGATGGCGTTGAGGAGCGTGACGCCGTCGCTCATGGGTTTCTGGAACGACTTGCGGCCCGAGATCATACCCATACCGCCGGCACGCTTGTTGACGACCGCGGTGGTGACCGCCTGCGCGAGGTCGTTGTCGCCCGACGCGCCACCCGAGTTGATGAGGCCGGCACGGCCCATGTAGCAGTTGACCACCTGCCACCGTGTGAGCTCAATGGGATTGTCGGGCACCAGCTTCTCGTAGACCAGCGGGCTCGTCTTGCCAAAGCCGATCGCGGTGTAGCCGCCATTGTTGGTGGCCTGCTTCTGCTTGATGATGTCGGCCTCGATGGTGACGCCAAGGTGGTTGGCCTGGCCGGTGAGATCGGCCGCCGCATGGTAGTCGACGCCGTCCTTTTTGAAGGCGGAGTTGCGGAGGTAACACCACAGAACGGTGAACATCCCAAGCTCATGGGCCTGCTGGAAGGCGTCCGAGATCTCCATGATCTGCCGCCGGCAGTTCTCCGAGCCGTAGTAAATCGTAGCGCCGATCGCGGCGGCGCCGAGGTTCCAGGCCTGCTCGACCGATGCCCACATAGTCTGGTCAAAGTCATTGGGATAGGTCAGCATCTCGTTGTGGTTGATCTTGACCAGGAACGGGATCTTGTGGGCGTACTTTCGCGACACCGACCCCAGCACACCTAGAGTCGAAGCCACCGCGTTGCACCCGCCCTCAACGGCGAGTTTGACGATGTTCTCCGGATCGAAGTAGATCGGGTTGGGGGCGAAGGACGCCGCACCCGAGTGTTCGATGCCCTGGTCCACCGGCAGGATGGAGATGAAGCCGGTGCCGGCCATCCGGCCGGTGTTGTACATTCGCTGCAGTGACGCCATCACCTGCGGCGAGCGATCGGTCTGCGCCACCACACGATCGATGAAATCGGGCCCCGGAAGATGGAGCTGGTCCTTTGAGATCCCCGTGCACTCATAGTCGAGCAGCGAGGCCTGGTCTGCGAGAAGATTGCGAATGGTGTCAATCATGATTCCTCCTATGTGCCGGGCCATTGTACACATCCGAGTTTGCCTCTGTGCCCACCCGCCCTCGGAAAGCCACGTCGGGCTTCGCCCACCGCGACTTTCCGAGAGGTAGGAGTGTTTAAATTGTTGATTCGAGGCTGATTATGGCGCGTCGACAGTTCTGGAAGCGCTATACGTGGCGATCACTTGCCGGTTCCTCGTGCCGGGAAAATGCCGGGTGTTCTCGGAGTCTCCAGTCGGCGCGGCGCTGGCGCGGAGGGCGTCGTCGCGAGGGCCGTGAAACGTCATGAGATGGCGGTCGCTTGCGACCGCCAGATTGCGGCGTATCGCTGGCCGCAGCAGAGGCCCGGAACGACAGCGCCGGGGGCGGCGAAGCCGCCGCGCCGACCTCGGACGTTCAAAGGACTGAACCAGGCCCCGCGGAATCGGAGCAAAGCGGAGATTCCGCGATCGCGACGAGTTTGGGCCTCTGGGTGCGTTTCTCCGACTGGAGCGAGAGAGGGATAGGCCGTCCGGCCATCCCGACCGAGCAGAGGGAGGAAAACGCGGCCAGAGGTCCGGAATCAACCGCGTCCGTACCTCAGTCCGAACAGAGCCGCCAGAAGCGTGCCCTTCACGACCGTTGTCGACGCAATCGCAACCCACACCGCCTCGACGCCCCATCCCTTCGACACGAGCCACATGGCGAGTGGCACCCGGACCGCGGTCAAGCCAATCTCTATGACCGCCGGGACGGCCGTCCACTGGGCGCCGGCGAAAGCGCCCAGCAGCACCACCTCGGCGGCCATGAAGAGCTGGGTGAGCCCCACCAAGAGAACGTAGGTCGTTCCCGCTGCCACCACATCGGCATCTCCGGAGAACACCCCGATCGCCGTCTCCGGGAAGGCCACCAGCAGCGCCGTCACCGCCCCCACCGGCAGACAGGTCAGAAAGAGCGCCCGCCATGCCGAGCGCACCGCCCGATGGGAGTCGCCGGCGCCGAGGCTCTGGCCGACAAGGGTGGTCGCCGCCGCCCCCATGCCCGCGCATACGAAGTAGTTGAGCACCTCCAACTTGTGGCCGATACCCAGGGCCGCCACCGCCGGGGTGCCGAAGGAGGTGATCACACGGGTCAGCAGGATGTAGATGAACGAAAACAACGCACCCTCGAGGCCAATCGGCAGACCCACCCGCAGGGCCCGCCAGGTCTCTGATCGCGGCGGCTGCAGGAAGGCGAAGGGTCGCGGCCGGATACCGAGCCCGCCGAGCAACGCCCAGCCCCACACCGACGCCACCAGCCACGAGGCGACGGTCGCCAGCGCCGCTCCGGTGACGCCGAGCGCGGGCAGCGGGCCGATCCCGAAGATGAGCAGCGGGTCGACGACCAGGTTCACCGCCGCGGCCAAGGCCAGCAGCTTGAGCGGCGTTTTCGCATCGCCCACCGCGCGGAAGGCAGCCGACAGCCACACGAAGAGGAAGTAGGCGGGCATTCCGGCGAGAATCACCCACATGTAGTGCAAGCCGTCTGCGGTCACGGCCGGCGCGGTCCCCATAAAGGCAAAGATCGCGTGGCTTGAAAGCAGGCCGGCGGTGGACACCAGAGCCGAGCCCCACACCGCCAGTGTCTGACCGGCCGTCGCTGCCCGGGCCGCCGCCCCGGTATCCCCTTCACCCACCGCCCGTGCCAGCACCGAGCCCGAGCCCGATGCCGCACCGTCACCCAGAGTCTGGGCAAGCCACATCATGAAGCCGGCTGTCGAGGCTGCGGCCAGCGCCACCGGACCGACCCGGCCGAGCCAGAACGTGTCCACAACCAGGAAACCCGCCTGCAGGAGCGCCGCGGCCGCCGCAGGCACCCCGAGGTGAAGGATCGCGCGGTCGATCGAGCCCGAGATCATGAGCTCGCGGTGGCCAAGTAGCCCGTCAGTCATGGTGGTGGAGGATAGCAGCCACCAGCAAGAGCCCAACGACCAAGCGTTGGAACGTTCAAACGTTTAACGTTCTAACGTTCTAACGTCTTCGCTGAATTGAATCCCCAGCCTTTCGAGCTCCTCGAGCGCCGGCTCGTAGAACTCCTTCATCACCGGGACGATCACGCCAGGTTGGGTGAACCGACCTTCGAGGATGAAACGCGCGGCAACCGCTGCAGGTAGGCCGACGGTGCGGTTCATCGACGAGTCGCCGCCGGGGATGCCGAAATCAATCATGGTCGAGGTGATGTGCTCGGTGCGGTCGGGAAACTCTGCGACGAAGGTGTGCTGGAGCACCAACATGTCGCGCTCTCCCTCGCTGTAGGACATCTTCTCGAGCATCCGCGCGGTGAGGATGTCGACCGGCGCCGTCGGCCCCGGCAGCGGGTCGCCGCCAAGCAGGCCGAGCCACTCCATCTTGGCGAGCTCGGGCCCGTCGGCATCGATTCCGAGATGCGCCGCCACTTCGGCCTTGAGGTTGGCCGTGGCGCCCACGCCAGCAAGCAGCGCGGTGAGGTCTGCGTAGGTCTTGCCCTCGAGGCCGTCGATCCCCTCGGTGCGCAGCCAACCGAGGCGCGCTACCTGCTTCATCGCCTCGCACCAGCCCGGAAAGCGCAGGGTTCCGCGAAACATCACGTCGCGCGGGTCGATGCCGTAAACCTCAGTGTAGGGCATCGAGTCGCGGTTAGGGTAGCCCTCGAGGCCGGTCTCCTCACCTTCGATCGCCACCGACACCGGCCACACGTGGTCGAAGAGCTCCTCACCTGGGACACCGACCACCTCACGGTCTCTGCGGTAACGGGCGTCGTTAAGGCCAGCGAGCAGCACGCCGCGCGGGCTCCACGAGAATTTGTAGCCAAAGGGGTTATCGTTGGCCTCGGGCGCCGGCAGACCGCCGCAGTAGGACTGAAAGGTGGTGATCTCGCCGCCCTCTGCCTGTACCCGATCGATGACCTTCATCGCGGTCATGTGGTCGATGCCGGGGTCGACGCCGAGCTCGTTGAAGAGGATCACGCCCTTTGATTTGGCCTCGGCGTCAAGCGCCATCATGTCGTCCTTGACATAGGACGTGGTCACCATGTGCTTGCCTTGCTCGAGGCAGGTTTGGGCCACCTGCGTGTGAAACTGCCACGGCAGCAGGCTCACCGCTACGTCGTGATCGGCGATGATTTCCCCGAGCCGCTCGGGCTCAACGGTGATGTCGTAGGCCATCGGCGTGCCGTTGGGGTGGCCATCGAGGATTTCCTCCGCCTTGCTCACCGTGCGGCTGGCGACCGTGACCTCGAATCCATGATCCAACAGATAGCGCACGTGCGCCCGTACCACGAGGCCGGCACCAAATACCACCACTCGTTTCATCTCATACTCCTTCTGAGCTGCGCGCGCGGGGCACGACGCGGTTGTTTGATTTCACTCGAGCTCCTCGGCGACGGGAATCAGTCTCCAAGGGTCGCCACCATCACCGCCTTGATGGTGTGGAGCCGGTTTTCGGCCTGATCGAAGACCCGCGACTGCGGGCCCTCGAAAACCTCGTCCTCAACCTCCTGAATGTCCGGGTATTTTTGAGAAACCTCGGTGTCGAGGTTGTGGAAGCTGGGCAAACAGTGGAGGAAGATAGTGTCCGAACGGCCTGTGGCCGACATCATCCCCGTGGTGATCTTGAAAGGACCTAGGATCCGAATGCGGTCAGCAATCAGATCCTCCTCGCCCATTGAGGCCCAGACATCGGCGTAAATCGCCTCCGCCCCGGCCACACCCTCCTCGATCGACGAGGTGACCGACACCGACCCTCCGGTGAAGGCCGCAATCTCGGATACGGCAGCGACCAGATCCGCCTCTGGGTGCAGCTCGTCGGGCGCGACGATCCGACAGTGCATCGCTAACTTGGCGCAGCCCACCATGAGCGAGTTCGCCATGTTGTTGCGACCGTCGCCAACGAAAGCCAGCGTTCGCCCCTCCAAATCGCCGAACTCCTCCTCGATCGTGAGCAGATCGGCAAGGACCTGGGTCGGGTGCCAATCGTCGGTGAGTCCGTTCCACACCGGCACGCCGGCGTGCTCTGCCAGGGTCTCAACCGTCTGGTGGTCGAAGCCGCGAAACTCGATGCCGTCGAAGAACCGGCCGAGGACCCGCGCCGTATCGGCTACGGTTTCCTTCTTGCCGAACTGGATATCGGACTTGCCCAGGTACTCCGGATGCGCTCCCTCGTCGACGCAGGCAACGGTGAAGGCACAGCGGGTCCTGGTTGACGGCTTTTCGAAGAGCAGGGCGATGTTCAGGCCGTCCAGCGACCGCTCCCGTATCCCGGCCTTTTTCTTGTCCTTGAGCTCGGCCGCAAGAACCAACAACGAACGGATTTCCTCCGACGTGAAATCGAGCAATCGGAGAAAGGAACGCCCTCTGAAATCAACCGCCATCGACGCCTCCAATTCGAAGCCGCGCCGGCAGCAAAATTTATCGCCGCCGACGCCGCCGCATACTACCCCCAGATGGTCTTTTTGCCAACCTGGAGCGTCTCAAATTCTCCCCGCCACACGTCCGACGCGTGACGGGGAGAACTTGAACACGTAGAATCCCCCCTCGAGAGTGGAGGCAAAACATGCCCCTGGAATCGGTCAGGAGACGTGCCGCTGAGGCGTTGC
>PVMK01115989.1_pt1 | contig 37770 bp, 37 predicted proteins | sample 1853481 | NCBI WGS metagenome assembly PVMK01 (sample SAMN08533507, study PRJNA380276) | Marine sediment metagenome, whole genome shotgun sequencing project.
AGCCTTTGCAAATTAAACGCTTAAAATATCTTGGCAAAGGTCTTGGGAACGCCGGGATAAAGCCGTTGATTCCACCGCCGGACAAAAACATTCCGGACATACTCAACAGATTCTAAAGGCAGAAGCTGATTAGAGACTTCCGGCACGACTTGGGCGATTAGAGTAAAACGGCCAACAAATGAGTCAAACCGAATTGGATCAGGCTCCATAGAAAACCTGCTTCGACCTTTATTATTTTGATGTTGACAACTCAGAAAGAGACCATTATTGCTGATGGGGTTTAAATGCTATAATGCTCCCTATGATGAAGAACAGAAAATAGAATCCTTTGAACCATTTCTTGCTCAGAGACGGATTCTCATCGGCGTTTATTTAACGGGAATGGTGGTTGGAGAATAACCATATGAAACAAAGCAAAGCAGCAATTGTTCTACTCCTTTTTCTTATAGTACTGACTCTGCTTGCTGTTGGGTGCGGCGGCAACGAGTCCTCCACAAACACTAAGCCATGGACCTTCATGTTATACCTCGACGGCGATGAACAGGCCATGCAGCAAGATTATATTACAGCCTTTAGGGAGATGATCACTGCCAAAGTCGGCAGTAACAATGATGTGAATGTCCTTATTCAGTTTGACCGGTTTCCGACCGATGAAGCCTACGGGGCCTGGACCACTACCCATAGGTTTTTCTACACCCCCGGGATGGAGCCCACTCCCGAGAATGCCATTTCCGATTGGGGCGACGGTCTTGGCGGTGGAAGAGAAGTAGACATGAGCGATCCCGACACCTTGACTTCCTTCGTTGTGTGGGCCGCCAATAATTATCCTGCTGACAATTATGCTCTGCTTGTTGCTGATCATGGCTATGGCTGGCGGGGGCTGATGATCGATGTGACCAGTGATGGTGATTTCATGACGGTAAAGGAGCTAGGAAGTGGTCTGGTCAACGCCGGTGTACACTTGGATCTGCTCGCACTTGATGCTTGTGTGATGCAAATGAACGAGGTTCTGTACGAACTCAGAAACACATCCGTTGACATCGTGGTCGGCTCAGAAAATCTGGGACTAACCTGGCCGTTTGGCAGCATCATCCGGAGTCTCGCCGACAATCCTGGACTATCATCTGAAGCTTTTGGCACAATTATCAACGATCTTTGTTACGAATACCACCCTGCCGACCCCGACATCACGCTATCAACCATAAGGCTGGGGAAGATAGAAGGTGTAACTACTGCCGTCGAAGCGTTGGCCAGTGAGATGCTGGCCAGTTCCTCCTTCACTACCATTCAAACAAAAGCTGCTGAGGTCATGGACAGGATTGATGAAGCCGTGGTTTATTTTAGGAATGGATCAAATTGGGATAATGCCTACGGGTTAAGTATATACTTCCCACCACCGGAAACCGGTTACATGCCGGAGGAGTTTTTTTATAATTATACCAAGGATGTCGTAAACTTTGCCGAAGATGCTTTATGGCGAAATTTCCTTTTTGTGTACTATAATGGATATATTTTTCAAGATGTTATCCCCCCTGAAATTTACCACGTGCGGAGTGGCATGACGGAATTCGATGAAACAAACATCGACCTCTACGATTTTTGCAGGCGCATTGTCAACTATTCTGTTTTGACTGACACTGAAAAAACAACTTTTTGATGGAATGAGCGGGGACTTAGGGACCATCATGTTCTTAATGACAACTACCGCTAAATATAAAAAGGTTCGACATCCTATCATCAATCCCGATTAATCGGAGGATTTTCAAATGGCCAAGAAACCAACCTATGAAGAATTAGAACAGAGGGTTAAAGAGTTGGAGAAAGAGGTTTTTGAACGCGAGAACGCCGAAGAGTCTCTAAAAGAAAAGACACATTTAAGCAACATCCTCCTTGATGCTATCCCTTGTGTAGCTCTTCTAATTCGTCCAAAGACCCGTGAAATTGTTTTTTCTAACGAAGCTGGGAGAGAGGCCGGCGCTGTTCCAGGAACCACCTGTTATGAAACTTGGGCACAGAGAGATAAACCGTGTCCATGGTGTTTAGCTCCCGAAGTCTGGGCGACAGGGAAGCCTAACCATCTGGAAGTTGAAACTTTATATGTCACATGGGATGCTTACTGGCACCCAATTGATGAGGATTTATACTTACACTATGCCTTTGATATAACAGAGCGACGAAAGAAGGAAAAACAAATTCAACAAACTCCAAAATAAGAGGCTATTGGTACTATATTTTGAGGGGCAAATCCATTTGATAGGGTTTGCCTTTTTGTTTCTTTCAGATTTAAAAAAAGACTATTCAAAGGCGGTAAAAATTATAATGAATAAATTGGTCGTAACCCTTGCAGCTGTCACAATGCTTGGAGCTTTTGTTGCAAAAGCAATGGCGGATGTAGAGCTATACGGCAGCGCCCGTTTCAGAACCTTCTATAAGTCTGCTGAGAACGGCGAACCTGGTTCGGACAGCGACGATGATTTGGAATGGAGAATGGGTCATCTGAGCCGTTTTGGCGCCAATTTTAAAAGCGACAAAATTACGGGTAAGCTTGAAATGGATGTCAGAGCAGGTTCTGGGGGAACCACCGAAAGCATTGAAACGGGATCCGGTGCTTCCGGTCTTGGCAATATGAGGCTGAGACACCTATGGGGCCAATACGATTTTGCTTCCTGAAAGTTCATGATCGGCCAAAATTGGCCACTGTATAACGTACAGGTTTCCGGAATCAACTACTATAACGGCGGATTGCGGAGATTTGGAGGTATGAAATACGTTGTTGTTCGTACTTCCCAGATGCGGTTTACCATCAATAATTTAAGGGTCACATTCCTGCCGACGGATACCAGTAAGGGCGGCGTTGGTCCATATGATGAAGATACCGATTTATTCCTTCCCAAGATCGAAGCCCGCTATGATCTGAAGGCGGATTGGGGCGTGCTCAACTTTATCGCCGGATACCAGACCTATAAGGCTGTCAATGACGTCGACCCCGACCAGACCATCAACTCCTGGGTTGTAGGTCTTCGCGGAAAGTTCAATCTCGGCCGGGCCTATCTGAATGGTTCTCTTACTTTCCGGCAGAACGGCAGCAACTACGGTTCAAGTTCCAATGTCGATGAAAATGCCGCTTGGGCGGCAGACAGTTTAGATGATGCCGAAGCATTTGGTTTTGTGGGTGCACTTGGGTATAAGGTTTCTAATAGGGTAACCCTTGAAGCAAGCTGTGGTTGGGTAGAGAGTAAATTCGACAATCGAAAAGGAGAAGACGATTCCTCGGCAATCGGCTTTTTGGTTAAATTCACCGTGGCGCCGGGCGTCACCATTCAGCCTGAATTAATCTTCCAAGATAATGGAGACGGTTGGGGCCGAACGCCGACCTATGAAAAAGTGGATCAAGGCGAAAGCACTATTTTGGGTGTGTGGTGGAAGATCGACTTCAAGTAATTCTATAAAAACAGAATAAAAACAAATTAGGCGGTAATAAATTTATAGGGTCAGTCCGAGTTATATTCACAAAGACCATTGATTCTAAACAAAAATATCTGTAGTAATGGCTTTGTTGTTTAATTCTAATTGGAGGACAATCTAAATGGTCAAAAACCCGACCTATGAAGAATTGGAACTAAGAGTTAAAGAACTTGAAAAAAAGATACTTAAAGAAAAGGTGCTACAAAAAGAAATATTAAAGGGTACAGAGACAGTTCTTCTTGTGGATGATGAGGATATGATTTTAGATGTCGGCCGGGATCTTTTAGAGAAATTAGGTTATGAAGTCATCACTGCACAGAGTGGAATAGAGGCTATAGAGATTTACAGAACCAACCAGACAAAGATCGATTTAGTCATTCTGGACATTGTCATGCCCAAAATGGGCGGTGGAGACACCTATGAAAAACTGAGAGGTGTCAATCTTGACATAAAGGTTCTTCTTTCAAGTGGGTACAGCATCGATGGTCAGGCAAGCAAGATATTATCTCGTGGTTGTGACGGATTTATTCAGAAGCCATTCGATATCAAAAAACTGTCGTTGGAAATAAGGAAAATTTTGGATTAATAATTTTATAACAGTGCCAATCTTTACATAAAAAATGCAAACTGCTATCTTAAACGATTGCCGAGTTTGCCGAATCTGCAACAAATGTCTCATAACCCGGAAGATTCGGCAAACTCGGCTTTTCCATTGGGTAAATAACATGGCTGTTTTCATGATGTTACCGGGGACAATTCCATCAAAGCAGAGAAAAAGTTAGGAAATACTGATAATTATATTCTTTAAACTCATTTTGCCAGGTTATTTGTGCAACCATAGAATAAAGAGGATTCAATCATGGCGTTGATTGGTATTCGAGATCTGTGCTGGGGATTCGGTGATCCCCCACTTCTCGATAACATAACCCTTCAGATCGAAAAAGGAGAGCGTGTATGCCTTGTGGGTCGAAACGGTGTGGGCAAAACCAGCCTGCTGAAGCTGCTGAGCGGTGAAGTCCTTCCTGACAGCGGAGATATTTGGAAGAAACAGGGGATCACCGTTTCTGTGCTGGAGCAGGATGTGCCCCCTGGATTCGACAAAACGATTTTTGACGTGGTGGCCGAAGGTTTCGGTGAAAAAGGCAGAACGCTTGTTAAATACCACAGAATTTGCAGAAAGATCGAAGCTGCCGGAGATGGTGATTTTTCAAAACTTGCCAAAATGCGGGACACCTTACGGCATCAACTGGACGCCGACAATAGGTGGGAGTTTTTTACGAAAATCGAAAGTATTCTGTCCCGAACCCGGCTCGATTCTGAAAAAAATTTCGCCGATCTTTCGGCGGGTCTGAAACGTCGCGTACTTTTTGCCCGGGCCCTTGCCCTGGAACCAGACCTTCTTTTTTTGGACGAACCCACCAATCATCTTGACATCGATTCCATCATTTGGATGGAAGAATATATCCTGCGAAATGTAACGACCCTTCTTTTTATCAGCCACGATCGTTTCTTTTTAAAAAAGATCGCCACCAGGATCATTGAATTGGATCGGGGACGACTTGTTTCCTACGACTGCAATTATGAAACTTATTTAAAACGAAGACAGGCAGCCGTTGATGCTGAAGACAGGCAAAACGGGGTGTTCGACAAAAAACTTGCCCAAGAGGAGGTCTGGATCAGGCAGGGGGTAAAGGCGCGCAGAACCAGAAACGAAGGGCGGGTCAGGGCGCTGAAAACCATGCGGGAATCACGGCGTTCCCGCCGAAAAAAAATCGGAAGTGTTCGATTACAGGTACAGGAGGCGGACCGGACCGGAAAGCTCGTCATCGAAGCAGAGGATGTAAGCTTTTCTTCCGGGAAAAATCCCATCGTCCGGAAATTTTCCACGGTTATCATGCGCGGTGACAAGGTTGGAATCATCGGTCCAATCGGTGTGGGGAAGACAACGCTGTTGAGAATTCTTTTAAAAGAAATTACCCCTGACACAGGGAGGGTCCGCCATGGCACCCATCTTCAGATCGCCTATTTCGACCAGCTCAGACACCAGCTCGATACCCGAAAAACTGTTCGTGAAAATATCGGAGAGGGAAACGACTTTATCATTTTTAACGGCAAAAAGCGCCATGTGATCAGCTATCTTCAGGATTTTCTCTTTTCACCGGAGAGGTGCCGCACACCGATCCATGTTCTTTCCGGTGGAGAAAAAAACAGGCTGATGCTGGCAAAACTTTTTGCAAAACCCGCCAATGTCCTTGTGCTGGACGAGCCGACCAACGATCTTGATGCGGAAAGCCTTGAACTTCTGGAGGAAGTTCTTTTTGAATATTCGGGGACCCTTTTAATTGTAAGTCACGACCGGGCCTTTTTGAACAATGTGGTCACCAGCACCCTTGCCTTTGACAAGCAGGGACAGGTCGCCGAATACGCCGGCGGATACGATGATTGGCTGCTTCAAAAGCCGAAACCGGAAAAAATGGCCACTTCAGAAAAAAAAGCCGGTAAAAAGATAAAGCCAAAATCCAATTCCCGAAAAACACGAAAGCTGGGGTACAAGGAAAAGCAGGAGCTAAAAGATCTGCCCCAAAAGATCGACGTCCTCGAAGCCGATCAAATAATGCTTTATGAGACCATGTCCGATCCGGATTTTTACAAAAAGACAAAAGAGGAGATCGCACAGGCAAAGTCTCGTCTGGCTGAAGTGGAACAAAAAATCGAAGCCGCATACCTTCGCTGGGAGGAACTTGAACGTATTGCGGAGGGCGCCTCACAGCCAACCTCATAGTTGCATAAACAACACGATAAGATTTGTGTGAAACCGCTTAAACCAAAGCGTTGTGTTCATTTATTGCCAATTTTGCAACGTTGAGGTCAATCCCGGGTTAGCTGGCGGTATTTGATTCTGTGGGGCCGGTGAGTCTCGCCGCCCATCCGTTTTTTACGGTCAGTTTCATATTCCGAATAATTCCCTTGGAACCATGTCACTTGGCTGTCTCCTTCAAACGCCAGGATATGCGTGGCAATACGGTCTAAAAACCACCGGTCATGGCTGATAACAACCGCGCAGCCGGCGAAATTTTCCAGAGCGTCCTCCAGTGCCCGAAGGGTGTTCACGTCAAGGTCGTTGGTGGGCTCGTCCAGCAGGATGACGTTGGCGCCCTGCTTGAGCATGCAGGCCAGGTGAACACGGTTGCGTTCGCCCCCCGAAATCCTGCTGACCTTTTTTTGCTGGTCGCTCCCGGTAAAATTGAATCTGGCCACGTAGGCGCGGGATTTGACCGACATGTTCCCAAGTTCGATCATATCAGCTCCATCTGAAATCACTTCCCAAATCGTTTTTTGGGGATCAAGACTCTCCCGGCTCTGGTCCACGTAGGCCATTCGGACGGTTTCGCCGATATGGATACGGCCCGTATCCGGTGTTTCCTGGCCTGTTATCATCTTAAACAGCGTCGTCTTTCCGGCGCCGTTAGCGCCCACTACGCCGACGATGCCTCCCGGCGGCAGGAAGAACGACATGTCATCGAACAGGAGTCGATCTCCGTAGCCCTTGGATACCTTTTCAGCCTGAACCACCAGGTTGCCCAGACGGGGTCCCGGCGGAATGTAGATTTCAAGCTCTCTGGCTCGGGAATCGCTTTCCCGGGACAGCAGTTTTTCGTAGGCGTTGATGCGGGCTTTGGATTTGGTCTGTCGGGCCTTGGGGGTCATTCTGATCCATTCCAGCTCCCGCTGAAGGGTCTTTCGACGATGGCTTTCCGTTTTTTCCTCCTGCTTGAGGCGTTGCTCCTTTTGTTCGAGCCAGGAAGAATAATTTCCTTTCCAGGGAATACCGTGGCCCCGATCAAGCTCAAGAATCCAGCCGGCCACATTATCAAGAAAATACCGGTCATGGGTGACTGCGATTACGGTCCCTTCGAACTGCTGAAGATGATGCTCCAGCCATGCCACGGTTTCGGCATCCAAATGGTTGGTGGGCTCGTCCAGAAGTAAAATGTCCGGTTTGCGTAGGAGAATCCGGCAAAGGGCCACCCGGCGTTTTTCACCGCCGGACAATATTTTCACCGGGGTGTCGCTTGGGGGACAGCGGAGGGCATCCATGGCCATCTCCAGGCGGGAGTCCAGATCCCATGCATCGGCCGCATCCAGTTTCTCCTGGATATCTCCCTGCTGCTCGATCAGACGATCCATCTCTTTATCAGACATGGGCTCGGCAAATTTTTCGTTTATTCGATTAAATGCATTCATAAGGTCAACGGTTTCTTTCACGCCTTCTTCTACGGTTTCCCGGACTGTTTTCGAGTCGTCAAGGACCGGCTCCTGCTCCAGATATCCTATGGTGTATTCCGGTGCCAAAATCAACTGGCCGTTAAATTCCGTGTCCACCCCCGCCATGATACGTAAAAGGGAGGTTTTTCCAGAGCCGTTCAGTCCAAGAACACCGATTTTAGCGCCGTAGAAATAGGATAATGATATGTCTTTAAGGACAGGCTTTTTATCGTAAAACCTGCTCACTTTAATCATCGAGCATATGATTTTGTCGGGTGGGTGACTCATAAAGTATCCTTCCTGTGTTGTATCCGGATCGTCCAAAATTCCGGGCCGGATATAGTGGTTGAAGTATTTACCAAGGAGTACATTAATTATTCAACATTGAGCAGGCACCCTTCATTGGCGCGCACTCCATTGGTAACAGAAATAAACGCTTATATCTTAAATGATTATAGTCAAAATGACAATGAATAATAAAAAAAATAGATTTACTTTTCGGCATTTATATTTTAATGAAAATGGTCAAAAATTACGCGGCGCATGCCCCAGTGCTTTTTTGAACCCCGTATCAATTCGCTGAAAAAGTCCCCAGGGTGTTGGCCCGTGGGAAAATACTTTTAAGAGGAGAATTATGAGCAATGCGACCTTAAGCGTTCCTGTGGAGAATCGCTACTTCGAAGATTACCTCGCCGGCTCGGTGTACGAATTCGGCTCCATCGCCGTCGAACAAGACGAGGTGATCGCCTTTGCCCGGCAGTTCGATCCACAAGTATTTCATATTGATCCCGAATCCGCAAAGAAAACCATCTATGGCGGCTTGATCGCCAGCGGCTGGCATACCGCCGGTCTGATGATGCGGCTTTTCTCCGAACACTTTCTTTCAAAAGTGGCAAGCCTGGGCTCGCCGGGTGTCGACGAACTTCGCTGGCACAAACCCGTGCGCCCCGGAGACGAACTGTCCGTCCGTGTGACCGTTTTAGAAACAAAGCGTTCGCGCTCCAAGCCGGATCGCGGTATCGTCCATTCCTTCATCGAAGTGATGAATCAGAACCTCGAGGTGGTGATGAGCATGAAAGCCGTCAATTTCTTTTATTGCCGAAAGGGATCCCAGGAAAAATCATAGCGGGGATTCTTACAATGCCCGGAATGATCGAGGGGTTGTTTCGTAATGCTTCCATACAGCCATGGGTGATTATGATAATTCTTCCCCATGGCATCCGGATTTTGGCTTTGCTTGGGTAAGCGGCGCTGTCCTGGATTGGCGGTTAACGATTTTTTGCGTGGGATTTCTTTTCCTTTTTCGATTTGATTCGCTTTAGAAGCTCCCAAACCGGCAACGCTGTCAGCCCGCCGATAATACCGGCTATATAACTGGGTATTACCATGTTAAAAACTGATCGCCAAACAGCGCTCATTAAAAAGCTGGTGACCAACATTATTAAAACCGTTATAAGGAGTCGCTGCCAGAAAGCCATAGTCACCTCCAAATGTTTATGGATTCAAACATGAACAAAATATGCCTGAAAGGGCACATGTCAAAACCTGCGGTGAGGTTGAAATTTGAACCGGGTATCCTCGCCATAGTCCTCGGAACTCATACCACAAAATAGATGGGGAATACAAACAAAAGTCCTTAACTGTGTAATTGAATCCGTAACAAAATTAAAAAGTGTAGAATTGGTATACAATTAATTGTCAAAACTAAGGACGGGTAAAGGCCGTCCAAATCCTTCCGGCCGGGTTTTCCCGCCTCCTATTGAAGATTCTAAAAAAGATATTATATTCTTGATATAAAACAATTTTGTCGTAATTGATGAGGTTGTGTGACTTTTGGAAATGCGCCTGCTAAAGCAGTTTGCGAAAAAGAGTTTTGATAAAACATTTCAACGGTTATGGACGCATATTGTGAAATGTAGGAACAGGAGAACACCATGAAGAAAAAGAACAATAACTCGCCTGTCGGGTCGTATTTGAAAAGACGATCTGACATGAACGACAAAGAATTAGAAAAAAACATCAAGAACATGACCGATGAAGATCTGGTAAGAATGTTCCTGGCTATGTTAAGGGAAGACAAAAACAGGGCCGCCTACCTGTTTCAATATATTAAAGAAGTCGTCAACAGCTCTGCTGTATTGGGAAGCGAAGGCTATCAGCCCATCGCCATGTTCACCCTTTACGCCCGTGAATCGGCAGGGAGTGACGGAGTTTAAATTCCGGCCTGCCAGAACGGGGAGTGAAGAGGTGTATCGAAAATTGAAATTACAGCGGTTGTTCGAGCTTGTTAACGATGCATGGGTGGAGCATGGTAATGAGGTTTTTGGGAATATAACCGAGGAAACCCGGGTGGATATGTCATCCGTCAATGCATGGGCAAAGACCCTTGAAGATCAGAAAGAAAAGGAAACCGGATAAACAGTGCTCTTCGAAATGGCATTAATGTTTTCGATGTAGGCTGTGGATGCGGACGAGCCCTTAATCTCATGGGTAAAACATTTCCCAAGAGCCGGTTTACCGGATATGACTTTTCCGGAGCGGCTATCTCCGCAGGTGTGAAAGAAGCTAAAAACTTAGATCTGATTAATGTCCGGTTCGAAGAAAAGGATGTGACGACACTTCAAGCAGACTCCCGGTATGATTTGATAACCGCATTTGACGCCATTCACGACCTGGTCAGACCTGATAGAGTATTGGCGGGTATTGCTGCAAGGGCACTCAAGCCAGACGGAACGTTTCTAATGCAGGATGTCGCGGCATCAAGTCATGTGTTTAACAATATTGATCATCCGGTGGGCCCGCTGCTTTACACCATATCTTGCATGCATTGTATGACAGTTTCACTCTCAAAAAATGGTGCCGGACTGGGTGCAATGTGGGGCGAAGAAAAAGCGTGTGAAATGTTACGTGAAGCAGGATTCACCAGGATAGATGTCAAAAAACTGCCACACGACTTCCAGAATAGTTACTACATTGTCAAAAAATAACCCTATAGTTGTATAAAAAAACATGGCAAAATTAGTTTGATGACCATAATGATCAACATCTCCAATATATTGAATCAGATCCCAGCTCCCAATTCTGGAATTATTTTTTTGTGTTCTCCCCCGATTTTATGCTATGGGTACTGGGGTTTAAGGAAAATACGTCCTGATCTTTGGCGGTATAGGTATTGCCAAGGAATTTCAACGGCCGGTCACCGTGTCATGGAAACCATGGGTAACAAAATTACAGGTCTTTGTAATACATGGGGTTTTACAGTCAATTTTTCTATAGCAATAACTGTTCTAATAGCCTAAAAGTGGGCTGCCTGTCCCAACGACCCACGTTGCAGTGAGCGGAGTGATGGGAATAAGCCTTGCCCGTGGAGTTGAAGCAGTCAATTTTAGCATTATTAATAAAATTATGTTATATTGGATCCTATGTTGAGGGATTGTTGATCCAAACATTGGAAAAGTCGAAGGTGCTGGAAATTCGATTTTAAAAGGAGATGGCTATGCGGATACCATTTTTTAATATGTTTATGACATCACCTTTTGAAGGCCTTCAGGAACATGCCGAGAAAGTGAAGGAATGTACATTGGCTTTTCAGCAGGCCATAGAGTGTCATTTCTCACCCAAATGTAAAACGTTTGAAGAATTTAGAGATGAAGTCGTTCAACTCGAAAGCGAAGCAGATGCCATCAAACGTCGTATTCGTGGGCATATTCCAAAAAGAATCATGACACCCGTACCTACTTTTCTAATATTCAGGTATTTAAAACAACAGGATAGTGTTCTTGATGCTGTGGAAGATACACTCGACTGGATTTCCTACAGAAGCGAAAAAAAGATTCCGGCAGAGCTTGAAAAGGATTTTGCGCTTCTGGTTAATGCCGTTATTGATCCCATCGAAAAGCTGGCCTTAATGGTAGCCGAAGCAAGAAAATACTTCAAAAGTTACTCCGAAAAACAACGAGTCGTAGTCAAGAATATAATTCACACGTTGCACCAGCAAGAACGTGAAGTCGATAAATTCGAAGATGTTATTAAGAGTAAGGTTTTTAACATGGAAATAGATGCTGTTTCCGTAATATACTTGGTCAGGCTGGCTGAAATAATTGGCTCCATCGCAGACCATGCTCAAAACGCAGGCGATATGATGAGGGCGATGCTCTCTAAATAGCAAGACAAATCGGCCAACATTTTTTTTCTGCTGAATTACTATGATGGTCTCAAAGTCATGAATTCAATGATACGTTGCCGGGTAGATAACGGGGACGCAGATCCGACAATGAGCATAGCGTACAGATGACAACCATTGTGAGCGAATCGATACAGATACCGGTGATTGCCGTTGGAAAGGGTTGGCTGGCCGTGGATAAACCTGCGGGGATTACCGTGCACAACCAACCCGGCAGGGATCTTTGCGCTTTGGTATTTACATTTATTCAAGAAGAACCTGAAATCCGGAGACAGATGGAGGTTGATCCCGATTTTGGCGTCAACCCTGTTCATCGCCTGGACAAGGAAACGAGCGGCGTGATCCTCCTGGCTTCCGACCCGAAGACGTTTCGTTTTTTTTCAAAGCAGTTTGAATCCCGGCAGGTCAAAAAACGCTATGTAGCTGTTTTGCACGGCCGGCTGGAAAACCCGGAAAGCGGCGATTCCTGGGGGATATGGCGCTGGCCCCTATCCAAAATAGCTGGAGGACGCCGTCATCCCCAAGGTTCCGGTCGCCGTTTTCCCTGCGAGACCCGCTTCCGGATCCTCCACCGCAACGCCCGCTACACCATGGTGGAAATGGAGCCCTTCACCGGCCGGAAACATCAGATCCGGCGCCATGCAAAAATATCCGGGCATCCGGTGGTGGGGGATGCACGCTATGGCTCGACGCGGTCCGTTGGCTATCTTCGGCGAAATTTTGACTTTGACCGGATGGCGCTCCATGCACGGGTTCTCACATTACATCTTCCGGAGGGAAAAGCACCGGAAACTCTTGAGGCCCCGGTAATTCCCCTTCCGATGCAGGCATTGTTCGAAAGAAACCCTTGAAGTCATGCCGGTTTGTCAGACTTGGGCACCGTTTGCCGTTAAACGGGATAGTTGACGGAATCGATGTTCAGGCCTTATGATGGTACACATTCTTTTCGTATGAAGCCCATATCATTGAAATCGGAAGCAGGATGTCCATAGAATTGAAAGTAAATATCCTGGTCCAGAGGGCCAGGCTTTGGGTTACCCCTGGAAGGGGCTGTTTCCCTGAAAGCCAGACAAGTTAAAAGTGATCTAAAGTGCCTAAAGTTATGGAGTCGCTTCGCGCAGCGCAGGCGCTTGCGCCGCGTGTCGCTCCGCTGATTTTATATAATTGGTAGAATTCCTTAACCCTGGCCCAGACCGGTCACCAATATTCTATACTCAAAAGGCATGTTTGTAATGTTGCATAAGTCATATCAAAATATGAGCAATGCGCACCAGGGCGGGCTTTAGCTCACTTCAAACTTTAGTTCACTTCAAACTCTTGCAGCAATTTTTTAGGCAGAGCCAGAGAACTCTGACCCCCGCAACGCGGGACAGGCTTGGCCCATCGAAGATCCCGCATTGCGGGGGAGGACCAGGTTTTTCAGGGCAAAATAAAATTTAACTCTAAATTAGTGTAAACGAGGAAAACCATGGATGTATGTGCTGTAGACAACGTATTAGAAGAATTACTACAGCTTCTAAAATTGGAAAAAATAGAGGAGAACATTTTCCGGGGCCAGAGTCAGGATCTGGGCTTTGGAAGCGTGTTTGGCGGTCAAGTGCTGGGCCAGGCCCTATCCGCCGCTTATGAAACCATCCCGCCGGATCGAAAAGCCCATAGCCTGCATGCTTATTTTCTTCGAATGGGAGATGTGACCAAGCCGATTGTTTATGAAGTCGACGCCATCCGGGACGGAAAGAGTTTCACCACCCGCCGGGTGGTTGCCATACAGAAAGGCCGCGCAATATTCAATATGGCGGCGTCGTTTCAAATCAACGAGACCGGATTCGATCATCAAGACAGGATGCCGGAGGTTGTGGGGCCGGAAGGAATAGAATCGGAGTTGGAGCTTGCCATGAAAATGGCTGACAAGATCCCGAAATCGATTCGAGAAAAAATCTTGTGCAAAAAGCCGATCGAGTTAAGGCCTGTGAATCCCATCAGCCCCTTTGATCCGGAAAAAAGGGATCCGGTTAAGTACATATGGTTCAAGGCCATCGACAGAATGCCCGACGATCCGAAAGTGCACCAGTATATGCTGGCCTATGCTTCTGATTTCAGCCTGGTGGATACCTCCCTTTACCCACACGGGCATAGTTATTGGGACTCGAATATGCAGGTTGCCAGCCTGGATCACGCCTTGTGGTTCCACAGGGATTTTAGAATGGACCAATGGCTTTTGTACGTTATCAAAAGTTCCACCGCCTGCCGGGCCAAGGGGTTGAACCATGGGGCAAGTCTTCACCCAGGACGGAAAGCTCGTTGCCTCCGTGAACCAGGAAGGCCTAATCCGATACCATGGTAAGCAATAGCTAAATACGGGACAGATTTTTCAGGCGGCTCCCCCGTGCTTTGGGCGAGCTCTAAATCCTTGAAATGGCCAGACACGTAGACACCGGACTGAATCTGGAGCAGGACCATGCATTTAGATCTTGTGGACAGTGAAGATTATTTGTTAAACTCGTGCCAGTTATTTCCGCAATCATCATCCTGAACGGTCGGGTTTTGACGAAAAGGGGTTTCCCATAGATGCACGGAACCTTTTCTGCCCGAATTCAATGCGGGAGTTGATAGAGGATTTCTTTGCCCGAGCTTATACATTTCACCGGAACCGCAACTTCCTATTGTATATCCGATCGATATATTTTTGATCAAAACCTGTCGCTCTAAATGCTATCCATATTGCCATAATGCTCATGGTGTTTATCATATACAGACAACGTGTGGTTCAAATTTATCAGCAAAAGAATCGATGGCGCTATATGATAATTTTTCAAAATGGACTCAGTCATGCCTGAGAATCGACTTTCGAGACAATGGGTTGTTTATCTGATTCGGTGTTCCGATAAATCTTTGTATTGCGGGATAACCAATAACCTGAAAAACCGTTTGGCCGCTCACAATTCAGGCAGAGGTGCCAAATATACAAGATCCCGCAGACCTGTTGAATTGGTGGGCGCCAGTTTCGAAATGACCAAAAATGATGCGCTTAAACTGGAATATCGGGTGAAACGGTTGCCTGCCGGAAGGAAAAACCGTGAACTTTCAACGGGTAAATCTCAGATGACGATGGGCATAAAAAAAGACCTGCAGGCGATTCGCAAGACCCTTGGGGCCCTGGTCAAGAAGATCGAAAGTTTGTTGAAAGCGGTGGACAAACTCGAAAAACAAAAGCTGTAAAGACATTGCGGCAATACTAAGACAATAACTTTGTAGGAAACTCCGGCAAAAAAAGAAGGCCGGGTTCACAGAGGACTGCACCGGCAGCTGCTTAAGGAGGAGTTCTGGTTTGACATTCATAGAACGAAGAAAACATCCTAGAGTCGAGATCAGCAATCTCATATCCTATGTTTGTAAAGATGATGGCGGCAATGCCATAAAGGAGGGAAGCGGAAAGGCTATCAATATAAGTCAAGGGGGAATCCTCATAGAAACCCTCGATCCCCTTGAATGGCAAGACATTCTGCAACTGACCATCGACATTGAAGATGGATTGGTCGGTATCAAGGGCAAGGTCATTTATTGCAATGCAGACGATTTTGAAAAGTATCGAACTGGAATCCAGTTCCTTGAAGCCAATGATAAAATCCAATCATTTGTAATGAATCTCTTAAAAATGTACAGCAAATTATTGGGATTGGAATAGTCCGGCGGTTTCGAAGTCGACTTTCGTATTGCAAAAGGGAATTTTTTAAAAGAAAGATACGGTCTGACATCTCAGATCAGAAGGGCCGCCCTGTCGGCGCGACCCAGCACGGTGTGTGCCAGGGTGATATGCTCCACATCTCTCCAGTCCACCCCAAGAAGCCCTGCGCCGCAGGCATCCGTCGCAACGGGATCGAAGCCACCCACCAGCTTCCCCACAGGGGGTCTGCACACGGGTCCTCCCAAATGGAATTTCGCCAACCCCACACTCCCATCGAGAATCGTGAGGTCGGGGGTACGATATCGGTTCATCTCGAAGATCGATCGGTGCATATTTTTATGGAAATTGGATTTTTTCCAGACGATCCCTCCGTAGTGGTTCGGCGGCGCACACCCGATCATATTTTTCATGGTCAGTGTGACCTCTGCAAGGGTATGTTTTTTGAGGACCGGAACCGATATCAGAAACGATTCCATCACAATTCTGGGCATCATGAAGCTGGGGAAAATCCTGCATCGGCGGTCGGTGAGCTTTATCAACTCGGCATGATTGAGATCCACCAGAACGATTCCGCTGGATTTGGCCATATCCAAATAACCGAGTTTGCGATACGGCCTGTCTGTGTTGAAAAAGGGTATGCCGCAACCTTCGGCAACGATGATCTCTGCACGGCTCACCGCTTTTACGTACGCAACGACGGCAGCGACCAGTTCAACAGGGGTCGTCACGGGGTGGGGGGACGTATTGACCAGATTGGGCTTTATAACGATCCGCTTTTGAGAAGCCAAGACAGGGCCGGCCCCGAGAAAATCCATGAGCGCAGGCACGCTCTCGGGATAGCTGCAAAAATCTATCATGCCAAGCGGTGTTTTATCCATATTTATCTTTCGTAGAATTCAATGCGGTTTCCGGCGGCGGGTGTTTTTTGTTCGAACAGCTTAGCTGTTCATTCTGTCGGTTTCGGCTCCTTACTTGCCATCGATATTGCGGCGAAAGGATGCCTTTGTTTTTTCTCGTTGTTGATACATGTCATAATACAACTGATAGGCAACATAGTATTTGTTGATGTTGGCGACATAATTGACCGTCTCTTTTCCGATTACTTCCGCGGCAATATTCTCTACATTAAAAAACCATTTGTTGGCATCGAAGCCTCGTTCTGACGCTGTTCTGCGAATTTTATTCACTTTGGCGGGGCCGGCATTATAGGCAGCTAAAGAGAAATACAGCCGATCCGCCGGAATGAATTCGGAGCCGCTGAAATATCTTGTTCGCAAAAAATTAAGATATTTCGTACCTGCATGAATATTGTTTTCCACAAGATGAATATTTTTTATGTTTATGTGTTTGTCGGATGCTGTTCTTGGGAGCACCTGCATGATGCCGATTGCGCCGGAAGGATTCTGTTTGGAATTGTCCAGGCCCGATTCCTGATAGGCTACGGCGGCAAGTTTCAAATATTTGAAATCGTAACGAAGTCCGTATTTCTTGAAAAGACCGATTAATTTATGGAGTTTTTTACGTTCTTTTTGGGATATCGGATTATTAATCCATTTCGAATTTTGATAATACCTTTTAAAAAGCATGTTCCCCAAAAGAGACCCTTTTTTATTTTTTTGAATAAAAGCATTCAGGTTGGACAAAAGTTCCGGATTCTCTTTCCGTACGGCCCATGCAATTTTACCATCGGAGTTAATCTTAAGCTCTTTGCGAATTACGATGTTCGGTAAAACCTGAGACCATGCTGAGGCGATATGATGATCTGCCACTGTAATATCTATAACCCCGGCATTGACAAGTTCCAGGATATCTTCGGTTACAATGTACTCGTCAGCTGTTTTGATTATAATCGGCGGCAGCTTCAGTTTTTTTAATTTTTTGTTTAATGATTTAAGGTGCGTCACATAACTGCTTCCTTTACGGACATAAACCATTCGGTTGGATAAATCTTCGATGGATTGCACATTTTTTATCTTTTTGTTCAAAACGACTATTTCATTGACTTCGGGGATATAAGATTTAGAGAAGGCAACGATTTTCTGCCTTTCCGGTGTAATTGTAAGACCGGCTGCGGCAATGTCGCCCCGGCCTTGGTTCAGGGCCGGGAGAATCTGATCAAACGGCACCGGAACGAATATCATTTTGGTCTTGGCGTATTTGTCTTTTCCTCCTTTATTTAAATACTTTTCATAATTTTTTAGCAGTTCATATTCGAACCCATGAAACTTGCCGCGATCAATGGAAAAATTCGTTTTGCTGTAGTTGACCAAGACCCTGATGATCCTTCTTGCCCGGATCCGGTTAAGGTCTCCTTTAAACGGCTGGCTCATGTGATGAATTAACGCCTGTTCATCGGTCATTGACGGCTGTGGTTTTTTTTGGGCGGCAAACACCGGGCTTGAATTAAATAGAAAAGATAAGGCAACCACGATTAATGCGACCATTTGTGCATATTTATCGTCTTTTTCCAAGTAAATTACCTCTTGTTTGCTTGACCTGTTTATGATCGGCAAAGACCGGCTATCGGCTCGATACAGCTCGGATCATTGTTTTTAACAGCGTTTACTGTTTTTGATACCGGATAGGCACTTCAAATTTTTGGAGTTCAGCGTATACGGGATAGTGCCCGGATTAAAATACGCTGTTGTATTATGAATTAGAACCTTTAACTATAATTTAATATTTCCTGTTAAAAGAGTTTTTGTCAAGGTTTGTTTTTACATATTAATCTGTTTTTCTTGAATATTCTGACAAGTTAATCTGATTTGATTCGAAAAATAATTGATCTGCCCGGAAAAAACAAATCCGGTTTGGTTTTTGGATAAGCCGACTCCTTTTTTAAAGGGTACTATGTTTAAAATCATTCGCAGCATATAGAAATGCGTTGATTTCTTCAGAGGGTAAAATTCTTGCCCGGGGTTATTTACTATGGTACAGGTTTGCCGGAAGATAGTAGAAAAGGTAATATCCGGGCACAGAGGGTCCGGCTTTGGGTTCTATGGTAAAAGCCCCCGAATATTTTTTATAATTCGTCAACAAAGAAAACTATACCTGAAAATTTAGAAATTTCGGGCAAACCAGCAGGTTGGAATCAGAAAAAATTCGTGGGTGAATTCCGGATGTCGTTCAGAAACCGTCGGAGGTAAAAGATATGAAAATCATGATTACCGGCAATAAGGGACAATTGGGCAGCGATTCTGAAAAAGTCCTTGGCACAAATCATGAAATGTTGGCAATAGATTTGGACGAACTAGATATTACGAATCTTTCGGATGTCCAAAGAATCGTAAATGATTTTTCACCCCATTTAATACTCAATTGTGCAGCCTATACCCAGGTCGATAAATGTGAAACCGAAAAAAAACTGGCCTGGAACGTCAATGTCATTGGTGCGAAAAATCTGGCACTGAGCGTCGGGAAATACGGCGGCAGATTAATCCATATTTCCACCGATTATGTTTTTGACGGGAGAAAAAAGATACCGCTACCGTACATGGAAGAAGATGAACCCAATCCGATTAATTATTACGGGATCACCAAAAACGAAGGAGAAAAAGCGGTCAGACGTACACTCGATCAGCATATGATTGTCAGGACGTCATGGCTTTATGGATTCAAAGGACACAATTTTCTAAAGACAATGCTCAACATGGCCTTGAAAAATCCCGACAAAGAAATCAGGGTCGTGGACGATCAGTACGGTTCACCGACATGGTCCTATCGACTGGCCCGGCAAATTGAACGACTGGTGGGCATGAAGGGGCAGGGAACCTTTCACGCCACTTCGGAAGGCCATTGTTCATGGTATGAGTTGGCCGGTTGTTTTCTTGAGAAAATGGGAGTGCCCCATACTGTGGTACCGTGCTCCGGTGAGGAATATCCGACACCGGCGGCCCGGCCGAAAAACTCCATTCTGGAAAACCGGCATCTTAAAAATAAGAAAATGAATATTATGAGACACTGGCAAGACGATCTGGATCGATTTGTTTCAAAATTTCGTGAACGTTTAATAAATGAGGCCCTGTCCGGTGTTTGAGCATTCGTAAACCCAATGGGAAAGCGGGGAAGGTCGCATCTCCAGTGTTGCCAAAGGTTCCCGGTGAACTACTATGACTTCACCTTCGGCGCTTTGGACCCTCTTCTCCAACTAAACTGGAGAAGAACCAAAAGAAAAAGACTTGTTTTATGGATGGATTTCAGGATAATGTATGGCAAATATTTCTTTGCAGGAGGCGAAGGCTTTTGAAACCATTTTTGAACTGGACCTTCGGGTGTTCAACACCAACGATGTGCCCCTTGAAATCAAAGGTATTGAGTGCGTGTTGGAAGTTAACGGGAATAAATTGGCAAAAGGTGTCTCTGCAACCCAGACCACAGTTCCTGCATTCGGTACTGAACTGGTGCGGATGGTTGTGTATTCGTCCATGCTGGGAATGGTATCATCGATGTTGGATCTGATTAGAAGTGCCCAGTCGAATCAGATCACGGGAAAGCTGGATTATAAAATTTCAGGGAGACTCAGCATTGGCGGTGATTCTTCAATGCCCTGGAGTTTTCCGTTTACATCTCAAGGAGAATTGGATTTAGAAGGGATTTCCACCGGCAGAACGACACCCTGATGTTACGGGATGCTGTGGAGGGAAGGCTGGAAGGCTGGAAGGCTGGAAGGTAAGAAGGTAAGAAGGAAAGAGGAAAGAGAAAAGAGGAAATAGGAAAGAGGAAAGAGGACAGAGGGCGGGGATCAGTTGTCAGGGATCAGGAGGGTAAAGAGGTAAGATAGGAAAGAGGGAAGAGGAAATAGGAAAGAGGGACAGAGGGCAGGGATCAGTTGCAGGGATCAGGGAGGGTAAAGAAGGTAAGAAAGTGAGAAGGAGAGAAGGTAGGTCAGGGAGAAATCAATTGGTTGAGAGCAATCAGAATGTAACCTAAGGAGGCAAATGATGAAAGAACTCGATGTATTTTTGAAAACCGTGGTTGACGGCATGAAATCGATGGCCCAGGGGATCGAAGTATTGGCAAAGAAACTGGAGACTATTACGAAATCTAGCGTGGATGTGACGCCAAAAAAGAAGGCCAAAGCTAAGCCTGTACGAAAGGCTCCGGCAAAGTCTTCGAAGCAAGAGGCTGTCCAAAAGGCTCCAAAAAAGGCTGTTTCCAAAAAATCAAAGCCCCCAACTGCCGCAGATACCGTTCTTGGAGTTATCGATAGATCCAAAAAAGGTGTTAATACGGCAACTCTTATGGAAAAAACAGGATATGATCAAAAGAAGATCGCCAATCTGGTTTATAAGTTAAAGAACCAGGGAAAGATCAAAAGTGTGAACAAGGGTGTTTATTTAAAAGCATAACTCTGTGGGTTTTTTTGGGTGATTAGCGCTAAAGGGTGAAGCTGTAGTATTTTACCGCAAATCCTTTACAACGAAAGAGTTGCGTCGCTATCGCCTTTCCCATTGGGTAAATAATGCGGATCATTATAGTCATTAAACTCATTTTGCCATGTTATTTATGCAACTGTAGGGTCTTGATTAAACCGGAGCAATACCGGCCATCATCAAACCGATTTGACGGATCTTTTCCGTATCGGACGTACTAAACGTGTCCATAATTCGGCCTTTAAACATAACCGCGATTCTGTCTGATAGGGTCAAAGCTTCCGAAAGATCCCCGGTAATTAGGAGTATCCCTGTTTTTTCCCGTGCCTTTAGCAGTAAATTCCACACATCTTCCGTTGCAGCGATATCCAAACCCTGGGTGGGCTGTTCCGCAACGATCAGTCGCGGTTTGCGATAAAACTCACGGGCCAGAACCATTTTTTGGAGATTGCCGCCCGAGAGTTGACGGGCCAGACCGCGAACATTCCCAGGCTTGACCCCGAAGGATTCTATGAGTCCTTTTGCTTTTATCTCGGCCTTACGCCTGCTCAACCACGGACCCGATGAAAAACCTTCCCGGGTGGTCAGAAGGAAATTGTCCACCAAATCGAGACCCAGGCAGACCGCCAGTCCCTGACGATCTTCGGGGATATAAGATAAAGCGCCGTCCCACGGTCTTTTGAGAAAAAATTGATTCCAGGGCCGGCCAAGAATGAATACATCCCCTTTTTCAGGGGATTGAAGGCCGCAGATGGTTTCCACCAAAGGTTTTTGACCGTTTCCGGAAACACCGACGATTCCTAATATTTCACCCTGTCGAACTTCAAGGTTGATGTTTTCTAACAAATTGTTGCTGAGCCCTTGGACTTTAAGGACCCTCTGTTTTGGCTCCAGGGGCTGTTTTTCGATTTGCAACATAATTTCGCGACCCACCATAAGCCGGGCAAGTTCGGATTTGGAGCTAACATCGGCGGCATCGAGGGTGTTGACAACCTGTCCATGGCGCAACACCGCGATCTCATCTGCGATTTCCAGAACCTCATCGAGTTTATGGCTGATGAAAACAATGGCCTTTCCCTGATTGGCCATCTGTTTAAGTGCATCAAAGAGATGGGCGGTTTCCTGAAGTGTGAGAACGGCGGTGGGTTCGTCAAAAATGAGGAATTTACTCTGGCGGTACAAAAGCTTCAGAATCTCCACCCGTTGTTTTTCACCCATGGATAAACTGGAGATTCGGGCGGATGGATCGATGTCAAGCTCATAGCGATCGGCCAAATCTTTGACAACACGTTTCATTTGTTTGGGATTCAGAAAGAATCGTTTGTCCTGGCCCAGAAGTATATTTTCAGTGACAGTCATGGCATCGATCAACATGAAATGTTGGTATACCATGCCGATTCCGGCGTTGATTGCGGCTTTGGTGGAAGAAAAGGCAACCGGTTGTCCATTGATTAAAATTCTACCGCTGTCCGGCTGGGTTTGACCGGCAAGAATGCTCATTAGCGTACTTTTGCCGGCCCCGTTCTCACCCAGCAGGGCCTTTATTTTCCCTGGATAAATGTCCAGATTGATTTTCCTGTTGGCATGCACGGCCCCGAACGATTTGCTGATATTTTCAAGCCGGATATATGATGGGGCGTTATCGACCATGAAGATCCTTGCCTTTTACCGATAGGGGTTGAACAAATTGTGATTCCGAATCCCAGGGAAAGAGGATCCATGTGTCCTGACTCACCTCGGTGATAAACGTATCCACCATAGGTCTTCCGGCGGGTTTGGCATAAACGGTTGCAAAATGGGCCTTGGGGAGTAACTCTCTGACAACTTTAGCGGTTCTCCCCGTATCCACAAGATCGTCAATAATCAGCCAGCCCTCGTCATCGACGGTCATCGGCTTGAGAATCTGGATTTCTCCCTGGTGGTCCTGCCAGTCGTAACTGGTTACGCAGACCGTGTCGACCATGTGAATGTCGAGTTCCCGGGCAATAATCGCCGCAGGGACCATGCCGCCCCGGCTGACGGCGACAATGCCTCTAAAAAAATTCATGTCCATCAGACGCCAGGCCAGAGCCCGGGAATCTCGGTGAAGCTGGTCCCAGGAGATGGGGTACGTTTTGGTATATGTTGGATTCATCTGTAGAATACGTCCTTTCTATCAATAATTGGCAGATTTCCACGGGCCTGAGCCCGGGGGAATCTACTCCGAAGGTTCAATATTTATGCCCAATGCAGACGGCGCTCCAGTTCCCCTTCGTTTCCAGGAAGAAAGCACCAGGACGATAACCGTAAGGGCATACGGCAGCATCAGCAACAATGAAGAAGGAACATGCGTGCCGGATGCCTGGAGTCTGAGCTGAAGCGCCATAACGCCTCCAAAAAGATAAGCTCCAACAACAGCACGTCCCGGGTGCCAGAAAGCAAAGATGACAAGGGCAATGGCGATCCACCCGCGTCCGGCTGACAGACCATTGGTCCATAAGTGCGTGTATGCCAGAGAAAGATAAGCGCCGCCGAGTCCCACCAGATAACCACCAACAAGTACACCGAACCATCGGTAACCGGTTACTCCGAGTCCGCTTGCTGATGCTGCCTGGGGATGTTCACCAACAGCGCGTATTCCCATGCCCCAACGGGTATATCGAAAAAATCCCCACATGGACGGCGGGATGAGATAGGCCGTGTAAACCAGGGGATCGTGATCAAAGAAAACAGGGCCCAGAATGGGAATTTCGGATAGCACAGGAAGGGGCATTGGAGAAAATCCCGGGGCGGCCTGTCCGATAAAAGGGGTGCCCAGATAGTTGGCCAGGCCCACGCCAAGAATCGTTAATGCCAGTCCGGAAACCACCTGATTGCCCTGAAAATTCAGACATACCAGTCCATGTATTCCCGCCAGAAAGGCACCGGCACAGCCACCGATTAAAAAAGCCAAAATCGGGCTGCCGAAAAATTTGGCTGAAACAAAGGCAGCCAGGGCGCCGAGTATCATAATCCCCTCGATACCTAAATTGAGAATGCCTGATTTTTCGGTAAATATCTCACCCAGTGTGGCATACAGAATAGGAGTTCCCGACTGAACGGCAGCAGCTAGAAGCGGAATCAGGAATTCAAGGTTCATGATTTCTTTCCAAGGGAAATGCGGTAATCTATAAAGAAACTTCCCGCCAGAACGGTCAGCAGTATAACACCTTCCATAATTCCGCCAAAGGCTGCAGGCACCTGAAGATCGAGTTGCAGATTTTCCAGACCGACTCTCAGTCCGGCCAGAAGAAATGAGGCGATTCCGATGGAGATCGGATTCAGTCTGGCCAGCCAGGCCACAACAATCGCTGTATATCCATATCCCCCTATGATACTGGGTTGAAGACGGTTGATTGTTGAAGAGGCCTCTATAAATCCGGCCCATCCGGCCAGGGCGCCGCTTAGAAACATGACCAACATTACCAGTCGGTTATAAGGCAGACCGGCATATCTTGCCGCCTTTATACTTTCACCGCTGGCTTTGAGCTCATAGCCCAGACGGGTATATTTGAAAAAAATCCAGGTGGCCATACCGGAAAAAATACAAAGAATTATTCCCCAGTTTAACTGGGTATGGCCTATTTTCCCGACAATTGCCGAGGTTGAGAACTCCCGTGTCATGGGAAATCCAAAGCTTATGGGATCTTTCCACGGACCATAAACCAGATAATCAAGAAATAGGATTGCCAGATAGTTAAACATGAGGGTGATGATAATTTCATTGGCCCCCATGTAAAGTTTCAGAACCGCGGGAATGAAGCCCCATAGGCCCCCTGTAATGAATGCCATTACCAGCATACCCGGAAGAACAACAAACCAGGGCAGATCGGAGAATCGAAGGGCGACCCAGGTGGCGCCGATGGCTCCCAAGGCATACTGTCCCTCGGCGCCGATATTCCAGATCTTAAGACGGAAGGCAATGGCCACGCCCAGGGAACAGAGAAAAATGGGCACCGCCTTGATGAGGCAGTCTTGAATGGCCAGGAGGGATCCGAAGGCACCGCTGAACAAAAGAGCGATTGCCGTCAAAGGCGGCTTATTCTGTAACGCCAGCATGATCGCGCTGACGGCAAGAGAGAAGGACAATGCTCCAAATAAAACAAGACAAGAGCTCCATACAAGGGGCTCCTGTCTTTTCTTTATTTTAAATTTGAACATTGGGTGGTTACTTCTGAATGGTGTGTTTTTATGGCATAGAATATTTATTGTGTCGTTCCTAAAACGCCCTCGACAAACCAGGTCATGCCCAATAATTCCTGATCGTCAGCGGCGGCGCCTTTTGCGATGCGAAGCTTGCCGGACTGATCTTTTATGGGGCCCACAAACACTTTGGCCTTACCGGATGCGATGGCGTCTTTTTGGGTCAAAACGCGTTGTTGAACCGCTTCCGGGACCATGCTGCCCATGGGGCTGATATCCACGATTCCATGTTCAAGGCCGTACCAGTAAGCGTTGCTTTTCCAGGTTCCGTTTTGAACTTTTTCCACCATTTCCTTGTAGAATGGACTCCAGTTCCATATGGGTGCGCAAAGATGGGATTTGGGCGCAAATTTAGACATATCGGAATTGTACCCCACCGAGTAGACACCTTTTTCCTGTGCAGCTTCCTGGGGAGCCGGGGAATCCTGATGCTGGGCGATGACGTCCGCCCCGACATCCAGAAGGCTTTTGGCCGCTTCTTTTTCAGTGGCCGGGTCGTACCAGGTTCTGGTCCAAACCACACGAACCTGGACATCAGAATTTATAGACTGTGCGCCGAGTGCAAAGGCATTGATACCCCGGATCACCTCTGGAATCGGAAATGCCGCCACATAGCCCAATATTTTGGATTTTGTCATGGCCCCGGCCACCATTCCGGATAGATATCGAGCCTGGTACATCCGGCCGAAGTAGTTCCCCATATTCTTGGCGGTTTTGAAGCCGGAGCAATGCATAAAGACAATGTCTGGAAACTGTTTGGCCACCTTGAGCATGGGGCCCATATAGCCGTAACTGGTAGCAAATATCAGGTTGTAATTCTTTCTGGCCATATTGAGCATGACACGCTCGGAATCCGGCCCTTCAAGGACAGCTTCGACAAAAGAAGTCGTTACCCCATCCATCGCCTCGATGCTCAGTCTTCCCTGATCGTGGGCATATGACCATCCAGCGTCGCCAATGGGTGAAACATACACGAATCCGACCTTAATCGGCGTATCCGCCGCCAAAGCCACACCCCAGGCAAAAATACTGATAAAAATCCAGAAAAATAAAGTCCTTCGCATAGGTTACCTCCTTCAATTATGATAATACAATAAATCCAGGCAATCCGGGTTATAAACGGCTTGTTTCCGATCCGGAAGAAAAATAACACCCTGGTTCAAATCATTTTTCTTGAAATCCCTCAAGATTTAAGTTATCAGGAACCTAAATTGAGCAATTGTCGAATTTGCCAAAGATGCCAGGCATGAGACATGCAGCCCTAGTCTGCTGCTGTAAATGCCTCATAATGCAATACATTCGGTAAAATCGGCAATCCTGTTGGCACAACAATCAAAGCCTTCTATCGGCGCCGTTTGTTGTTAATGCAGTGCTTTAACGTATGTAACCTGTTTAAATAAAATGATATCTTTGCCTGGGTGGCGGAACTGGTAGACGCAAGGGACTTAAAATCCCTCGGAGCTAAGTCTCTGTACGAGTTCAAGTCTCGTCCCGGGCACCAATGAAGAAAAAGGGGTTAGCGAAACACAGCCAACCCCTTTTTTTTTGGGTTTTCTCGATAGAGTATGTTTCGTCCCCAATCAGCCTTTAATTTTTAAAAGTAAAACTTAAGACCCACTCCAGCATAGAATGTGTCCAGATCAACTGTGTCCTCTTGAACGAAAGGGGAAGGACCTTCTATTTTGACATCAGCGCTGTTCCATATATATTTCAAGTCAAAATTCAAGGCAAAATGTTCATTTAAAAAGTATTCGAAACCGGCATTGGCATGAATCCCAAAACTGTCGTCAATGTCATAATCAGTCGGAAACACCGAACTTGACGAACTAAAATCATTAAAATAATACCCAACGCCGCCACCCAGATACAGACCCACTTTAGGCATAGTGGAGAAATGGAAGCGGACGGTCAAAAGAATTGGGATCTGTTCCAATTCACCGACATTCTCCAATATACCCAAGGATGATTTAAAGTCCATATCTGATTTAGCATAATCAACACCCAATTCAAAAGAACAATAGTTATGAACAAAATAGGTAAGATTTCCCTCATACATGGCAGCTTCATCAATATTTGCACTAATTCCAAAACCTAAGTCATCGCCATTATAATTGGCATAAGCGACTCTAGCTCCAATGCCGAATTTTCCTTTCATATCCTGGGCAAAGCCCACCTGACCAAAAACCAACAAAAGAGCGACGATAACCAAAAGCGAGGCAGTAATTTTATTCCTCATCCTTGATCTCCTTTCCATGTGTTAAAGAACCTGCATTTGCAGAACATTTTTTCCTAACCCCTTTGCCTTGTTATTTCTATTCCGCCACGGCGGGAAAAATAACGATTTCCTGACGATTTTCTTTAAAAATGGCGAATTTGTCCGGTGGGGCGAAACCCCTGAGTTCTCTATCTGTATAAAGGAATTTTTGTGAATCCGTCATAATTGGAATGGAATGACAATTTTGCATTAATATATGAAAAAGAGATCGGTCTGTCAAAGGAAAAAATATATACGACAAACAGGTTTCTCGTTCTCGGAGACCCTTTTTGCGAGTTTGTCAAAATTGATGAACTCGTAATGAATTCAAATATAGATGGAACTTTTTACGACGCCGTCAAAATCAGTCACGGAAAAATTCAAGATTTAAAGAGATATTGATTTGTTTTTCAATATCATGTATGAAACGCGTGACAATTTGAACCTGGGGGAAATATGGATCAATGTGTTTTGCTGAATGCCGATTACTCCTTTCTTAATATGGTGGACTGGAAACGGGCCATGTGCCTGATCGCAAAGGACAAAGTACAAGTTTTAAGACTATCTGAAAGGATAATCAGAACGGCGGAAGGCATTGTCGTCAAGGTTCCTGTTGTAATGAAACTGATGAAACTTATCAGAAAATTATATCTCAATAGGGTACCCTTCAGCAAAAAAAATGTTCTCATCAGGGACGGATTCAAGTGTGCCTATTGCGGACACGATAGCCGAAGACTGACCATCGATCATATCATTCCCAAATATAAGAACGGGAAAACCAACTTCGAAAACTGCGTCGGTTCCTGCAAGCCGTGTAATAATAAAAAAGGTGGAAGAACCCCTTCTGAAGCCGGAATGTATCTCAAGGTCAGGCCGTATCAGCCAACAATTTCCGAGTTTCTAAGATTGAAGGTCAAAAAACTGGGGATCAATGATGTATTGAAAGATCTCGGAATATACTAATTTTTCACGTAACCGTCAAACCGATTCCAGGCTTGGGAGTGTATGGCCCGAACAAAAAATTGTTCGGGCTTTTTGCTGCGGCAGGGAGCAGATTCCCCGCTGGATGTATAGGACGTACGTGTTCAGGGGGTGCGCTCCCCCGCTTCACTCCGGTGTCTACGTGTCTGGTAATTTCAAGGACTTAGCAGCGGGGGCATTCCTGCCCCCTCCGCGTTCTCCCGCAAAAAGCATGCGGGAGCCGCGGTCTCCCCCACTGCTAAGTCCTTGAAATTCGAAGCCACTCCGCCAATATCGTTACACGGGGAAACGCACCCCCTGAACACGTACTATAGGACCTGTTTCAAAGGTCTCATAGTGTTTGGCCTGCAGGTATTTTCTTGACAGTAAATGGATTTAAAAGTACTTTTCGAATTTTAAACTTATTGTTCGGATTTTAAATAAGGTCCGATTCTGGAGGACATATGGACTATAAGAAGACGCTCAACCTTCCAAAAACAAAATTTCCCATGAAGGCCCGCCTGGCAAATCGTGAGCCCGACCAGTTGAAATCATGGGAAGAAAACCGTTTATACAAAAAGATCAGACAATCTTCCTTGGGCCGTGACCTGTTTATTCTGCACGATGGTCCTCCCTATGCCAACGGCCATATCCATATCGGTACGGCACTCAACAAGATCTTGAAGGACATTATTGTCCGTTCACGGCAAATGTCCGGATTTGACGCTGTTTATGTTCCGGGCTGGGATTGCCATGGGCTTCCCATTGAGCACAGTGTAGAAAAAGAATTGGGGGCCGAGAAATCTAAAATGACCCTGGCCGAAATTCGCAGATCGTGTCGGGCATATGCTGAAAAATATATCGATATACAGCGAGAAGAATTCAAACGGCTGGGTGTCATGGGCGAATGGGAAAACCCGTATTTGACCATGAATTACGCGTATGAAGCCACCATTGCCCGTGAGTGCAGTAAATTTGCCCTGGACGGCAGCCTTTTTCGAAGTAAAAAACCGATACACTGGTGCTGCAGCTGCCAAACGGCCCTTGCTGAAGCAGAGATCGAATATCATGATGAGTCGTCACCATCGATTTTTGTTAAATTCCCTGTGGAAGATGATTTAAGCGACCGGATTCCCGGGCTGGCCGGAAAAAATGTGTTTGTGGTTATTTGGACAACAACGCCCTGGACCATTCCGGCAAATCTGGCCATAGCGCTGCACCCGGATTTTATGTATGCTGCCGTGGATACGAAAAATGGGGAAGTGCTGATTCTGGCTAGGGAACTGGTTGAAGGATGTATGAAATCCTTTGGGTTTTCTGACTTTTCCATCCTCGCTGAAATGGAAGCTGACAGTCTTGAAAGAAAGAAATGCCGACATCCCATATACGACCGTGAATCATTGATAATTTTGGGCTCCCATGTAACTCTGGAAGCCGGAACCGGCTGTGTTCATACGGCTCCCGGCCACGGACGTGAAGACTATGAAGTGGGGCTTCTATACGATTTGGAGTCGTATTCCCCTGTGGATGATGCCGGCTGTTTTACCCAGGAAGCCGACCTGTTCAGCGGCCAATTTGTATTCGAAGCCAATTCGGATATCGTTGCCAAGCTTCAGGAAAACGGAGCTCTGATCCACCGGGAGGAATTGAAACATTCTTATCCCCATTGCTGGCGCTGTAAAAAGCCGGTGATTTTTCGGGCCACACCCCAATGGTTTATATCCATGGACAAAACGGGATTAAGAAAGAATGCCCTTGAGGCCATCGACCAGGTGACATGGATTCCCCATTGGGGAAGAGAAAGAATTTACGGCATGATTGAAAAACGTCCGGATTGGTGCGTTTCCAGACAGCGCGCCTGGGGTGTTCCCATCGCTATATTTTATTGCGAAAAATGCGAATCTCTGTATTTAAATGAAGAGATAATCCAACATATCTACAAACTTTTTAAGGAACATGGTGCCGATATATGGTTTGAAAAGAATGTAAAGGAATTACTTCCCGAAGATGTTGTATGTGATACGTGCGGCAACAACACCTTTGTAAAAGAGAATGACATTCTGGATGTATGGTTCGATTCCGGCGTAAGCCACGCAGCGGTGCTTGAAGAACGTTCATATTTAAAATGGCCGGCCGATCTTTATCTTGAAGGCAGTGACCAGCACAGGGGATGGTTCCACAGCTCACTCCTTACGGCTGTCGGGACAAGGGGGAGGGCACCCTATGAATCCGTTCTGACTCACGGATTTGTTGTCGATGCAAAAGGCAAAAAAATGTCAAAGTCCCTTGGAAACGTTGTGGCTCCGGAAGAGGTTATAAAAAAACATGGCGCCGAGATCCTCCGCCTGTGGGTGTCTGCATCTGATTACAGGGATGATGTTCGCATTTCTGAAAATATTTTAAAACAGTTGAGCGATGCATATCGGAGAATAAGAAATACAAGCAGATTTATGCTGGGCAATCTATTTGATTTCGATCCTTCAAAAGACATGGTTCCCTATGAATCGATGCCGGAAATCGACCGATTTGCACTGTACAGGCTTCAGGAGTTGATTGAACGGATACGAAACGCTTACGATACTTACGAATTTCATGTTATTTATCATGCTCTCCATAACTACTGCATCGTCGATCTATCTGCGTTTTACCTGGACATTCTCAAAGACAGGTTATACACCTCTCCGGCTGAATCATCCGAGAGAAAAAGCGCGCAAACCGTTCTCTATATTCTTCTGGATTCCCTGTCGAGGATAATGGCACCGATCCTTCCCTTTACAGCAGAAGAGATTTGGAATTACATACCGGATGCTAAGGGAAATGCTGAAAGCGTTCACCTTAGTTTTCTTCCGGTGGTCAATGAAGCCTGGAAGGATGACCGGCTGGCAAAAAATTGGAAACAACTCCTTGAAGTTCGCGGAGAGGTGACAAAATCAATCGAGGACGCAAGAGTTAAAAAGATTGTCGGACATTCTCTTGATGCTGTGGTTACACTCTATGCCAATGATGACCTTTATGAGAGACTTTACCCTTATAAAGATGACTTAAGAAGCATATTTATTGTTTCAAAGACCCATCTGGTCAAAGGGGAAAAACCTGCCGGGACTTTTGAATGTCCTGATGTCCAGGGTTTGGCCATAAAGGTTGATTCTGCTGAAGGCGATAAATGCGAACGGTGCTGGGTGCATGATGTCTCCGTGGGAACTGATTTGAAACAGCCGACAATCTGTAGCCGATGCCAGGATGCCCTGACCCGGATTTCTCCTGAAGAAATTTTGGGAGTAAAATAAAAGTGTGTTCTATTTTCTCAGACGAATTGAGCTTCAGATTCGGCAAATATGTGAAACTTGCCGTCATTTCCGGTTTGGTGGTTGTTTTTGACCAGGTAACCAAATTTTTAATCTCAAGCAAACTTCTTCTTCATCACTCCATTACGGTTATACCCGGATTTTTCAGCATCACCCACATTCTTAACCCCGGGGGCGCTTTTGGATTTATGGCAAATCAAAATTCGAGTTTGCGCAGTTTGGTTTTTCTCGTGATTTCATCATTGGCCGTATGCCTCATTTTTTACTTTTATAAAAACACCCCAAAGACACAACCTTGGCTTGCTTCAGGGTTTGCCCTGGTTTTCGGAGGTGCCGTCGGCAATCTCATTGATAGATTTCGCTTTGGAAAGGTTGTTGATTTTTTAGACGTTTATATCGGGAGCTACCACTGGCCTGTTTTTAATATTGCCGACAGTGCCATATCCATCGGAATTGGTATTTTTCTGTTTCATCTTCTTTTTAGAAAAATACAGGAATAATAAAGAACAAAGGGTTCAAGTCAAATTGGCGAAGAAAAAAAAATATGTCTGAAGTCCATTATAAAGAACTCAAAAATTATTTGACAGCTTTTGAAAAAAATCGAAAAACTGAAGCTGCCGCACCGGTGTACCTGATCTACGGAGAAGAGCTGCTGTGGAATACCGCCCTCGAGACCCTTCTGGATACACTGATCCCCGGAAAAGACGGGAGCCTTAACTATGACCAGGTTGACGGCACCAATGAAAATATTAAAACAGCTATAGAGGGGGTCAACACCTATTCACTTTTGTCCGGAACAAAGGTCGTTGCCATTATCGATTCCAAGATATTCTATTCAAAGCAGGATGAGAGCACTATTCTTGGAAAGGCAAAAGAGGCGTTCGATGGCAAGAGTATGAAAACGGCGGCCAAATATCTTTTAAGTCTTATGGGACTTTTGAACCTGACGTTTGATGACGTCGGCAGGGAGAATAGAAGCAAAGCATTAAAGCTCGATCCGGAAAAAATCAGCGATGGCGTATGGTTCGATAAAATCGTTGAGTATTGCACGGATAAAAGTCTTTCCATACCGACCGAAGGAGATAATGCCGTCCTTCTCCAGAATGCCGTTGAAAAAGGATTTCCAAAAGGGAACCATCTCATCATTACCACCGATATGGTGGATAAACGCCGGAAGCTTTATAAAATCATACAAAAAAAAGGGGTTATTATTAACTGTTCCGTCCCCAAAGGCGCCCGGAGGGCGGACCAGTTGGCCCAGGAAGCCGTCCTTGCCGAACGGATGGAGGTCCTCCTCGATCAATCAGGGAAAACAATGGATAAGCGAACATTTCGGGCAATGTATGAATTAACCGGCTTTGACCTTCGGATTTTTTCCGAGAACCTCAATACGCTTATCTCCTATGCGGGGGATCGAAAAAAGATTACCCAAGATGATGTGGAGAATGTTCTAAAGCGGACAAAAAAAGATCCCGTATATGAATTCACCAATGCCATATCAGATCGGAATGTTGAAAAATCGCTCTTTTTTTTGGATTCTTTATTATCCGATAATCTTCATCCGCTTCAGATTCTGGCTGCCATTACAAATCAGATTACACACCTTTTGATCCTCAGAGGGTTTATCGAAAGCGACCATGGCAGGTCCTGGAATTCCGGAATTCAATACGGGCAATTTAAAAGCAGTATTATGCCGGCGGTACAAAGATATGACCGAGACATTTTAAACCAGCTCCTTAAATGGGATGATATGCTTTTTAAAAATGCGGGTATGGATAAACCAGGATCAGAAAAGGTGAGGAAAAAGAAAAACAAACCGGCGGCCACGGATCTCGTGATTGCCAAAAACTCACAGAACCCATATCCTGTTTACCAGATGCTCCTAAAGTCTGAAAAATTTACCACCAATGAATTGATTGCCGCTTTTGAGAAACTGAGCGATGCGGATCTCCGACTGAAGTCCACGAGGCAGAGCCAAAAACTTGTATTGGAGCGGGCTATTCTTGGAATATGCCGATAGTGGTCCCTGATCGTTGCAACTAAAGGGTGTGCCGTGGGAAACGGGCTGCATCGCCGGAAGGAAAATTTTATGGGTTTTATCAGACAACAGGAAAAACGCCTGGCAATCCGTTTATTGGCTTGGCAATACCAGAGGAATAACATACCTGTTCCGGTAATGGAGGTATTGGAAATCCATGCCGCCAGACTTGTAGATGATGCCCATAAAATTGCACGGGAAAGGGGACGCAATGTTGTGGGCATCCTTAAGGAATTGATTGCTGATATAAAAAAACGGAAATGAGATTAATCCGGTAATAGTGTTGCCCTGATTGATTAACTCATAAAAAGTCCGGAAATGCTGATCATGGCAGTCATTAAACTCATTTTGCCATATTATTTATCCAATATAGGGTTAGAGCCGGGAAGTGACAGTACAGCTTGGACATTATTTTGTTGAAAAAGAATATACAGTATGATATGGAGCCAGACTGATTAAGCAGGTTAAATGGTTGCTTTGATTATCGCAATTAATACAATATGTTAACTGTCCTGCAGAAAAGGAGGTCGTATGCGAAAAGGTTTGTTTTTTATTGTTTCATGTCTGGTGATCGGTCTGATTTTTACCCCCTGTGCCTGGAGTAAGACCAAGACCATCAAGATCGGCATCAACGCCCCAATGACCGGGGATATCCCCAAGGTCGGCGAGGGATCGAAATTTGCCGGCGAGATGTGGCTTGAGGACATTAAAGCAGCCGGTGGACTTGAGGTGGGAGGAAAAAAATATCCTGTTGAAATAGTCCTCGAAGATAACGAGTCCAAAGCGGAATCGGCTGTCAAGGTGAGCACAAAGATGATCACCGAGGACGAAGTCCTTTTCATTGTCGGACCCCAGTCTTCCAAGCAGGCGATTCCCGCAGGAGAAGTGGCCAACAATTATAAAACCCCCATGATCAGCCCCTTGGTCGACCAACCCCGACACCACCAAGGACCGTCCATTTGTTTTTCGCGGTTGCTTTTTGGATCCATTCCAGGGGTCCCGTGCTGGCCAACTTCATCAAGGAAGAGTTCGGATTCACTAAAGCTGCGGTGCTTTACGACGTAGCCAGCGACTATCCCAAGGGGCTTGCGGAGTTCTTTAAAGAAGCCTGGGAAAAGGTGAACGGTCCCGGATCCGTAGTAGCTTTTGAAAGTTTCACAACCAGGGATGCTGATTTCAGTTCTCAGTTGACGAAGATCATAAGATCAGGTGCCGAGGTACTGTTTGCGCCCCAGTACTACAATGAGATCGCTCTGATCGTTCAGCAAGCCCATGAGCTGGGATGGAATAAACCGATTGTGGGGAGCGATAGCTGGGGCTCGGCTGAAACCGTAGAGCTTTGCGGAAAAGACTGCTATGGCCTTTTCTTCAGTACGCATTATGCCGCCGCCGGAGCCAAAGGTGCGACAAAAGCATTTATCGATCGTTACAACAAAAAGTACGGGTATGTGCCTGACGATGTGGCGGCCTTGACCTGGGATGCCTTGAGTCTCGTTCAAGAGGCCATTCAATCTTGCGGCAAGATTACAGGAAACGTTGAGAAGGATCGCGAATGTATTCGCGATGCAATGGCCAAAATCAAAGAATTCAACGGTATCACCGGAAAAATGACTTTTACCGAGGATGGAGATCCCATCAAGTGTGCCGTTGTGGTCAAGATTAGCGATAAAGGCGAATATGAATTTTATAAGGCGGTTTGTCCATAAACCAAGATCCTATGGTTTAATTTGTACCTAAACTGATCGGTTCCAGGTTCAGGGTTCTCCGGCTCTGCCTAAAAAATTGCTGCAAGAGTCTCTGAAGTGAGCTAAAGCCCGCCCTGGTGCGCATTGTTCATATTTTGATATGACTTATGCAACATTACAAACATGCCTTTTGAGTATAGAATATTGGTGACCGGTCTGGGCCAGGGTTAAGGAATTCTACCAATTATATAAAATCAGCCGAGCGACACGCGGCGCAAGCGCCTGCGCTGCGCGAGCGACTCCATAACTTCCCCGTTTAATACGGGATAAATAGGCACTTTAGATCACTTTAGGCACTTTTAACTTGTCTGGCTTTCAGGGAAACAGCCCCTTCCAGGGGTAACCCAAAGCCTGGTCCTCCCCCGCAATGCGGGATTTTCGATGGGCCAAGCCTGTCCCGCTTTGCGGGGGATTCTTTACTTGTTCAGATATTATTGAATGGGATATGTTTCTATTTCAAAAGGAGCTATCGTAGATTTCTTATAAAAAAGGCGGGTCAGGGTAGTGATCTCTGGACCCGCCTTTTTTTGAAAGAACTAGGGATTAAACTCAATGGTATTTTTCTTCCAAAACCTGGTTAACGCGCTGCAATGGGGCAGTTTCTACGCATTGATTGCCCTGGGATATTCCATGGTATATGGTATCCTGATGCTTTTCAACTTTGCTCACGGTGATGTTTTTATGGTTGGAGCATATATCGGTTTTGGTGTTGCAACCGGAATAACCGCATTGGCTTCAATCGGTGCCATTGCCCTACCCAACTGGTTGATTCTGGTGTTGACCATCATCATCTCCATGTTTTTGACCTCCTTTTTGGGTGTGCTGATCGAACGGCTGGGGTATCGGCCTTTGCGGGAAGCACCACGAGCTTCAGCGGCAATTACCGGTTTGATGATCGGTATCATCCTGGAAACCGGAAACCTGGCACTGTTGGGTGCTAAACGGGTCCGTTTTCCGTCCCTGATCGAAACGACAACATATAATATCGGAGGCGTTTTTGTCACCAACAAGAAGATTATGATCGTTGTCGTTTCCCTGATGCTTATGTTTGCCCTTCAACAATTTGTTCGGCGGACCCGGTGGGGGATGGCCATGCGGGCCATGGCTTTCGATTATGTGGTTGTGCCTTTGATGGGAGTACCGATTAACACCATTGCCGCCATGACCTTCGCCATAGGCTCGGCCCTGGCAGCTGCAGCAGGGATTCTCTTTGGTATCGCGTATCCGGTTCTGGACCCTTATATGGGCATCGTGTTCGGATGGAAGGCTTTTGTGGCTGCAATCCTGGGAGGAAGGGGATCTATTCTGGGTGCCACCCTTGCAGGGTTCTTATTGGGGTTCATCGAAATTTTTGTGGCGATGATTTTTCCTTCGACCCTTGCGGGATCTGATTGCCTACTCAATCATTCTTCTTATTCTGGCAATTAGACCCCACGGCTTTTTCGGCGAGCCGTACAGCGCGCGTTTGAGACTCTAAAGCAAAAATTTAGAGCACTATGGATAGTAAAGAACGTTAAATATGAGTGAAAAAGACGGAAAATTATCGAAAAAAAAGAAGATTTTAAAGGGCAAAATAATCGACTCGATTTCCCGGGTTCCCTTGCTCGGATTGCTTTTCGGCATTCTGATAGCGGTTCTGCTCGAGCATTTTGCAGGTACCCTTTTGGTGGATGTTTTAGGATTGCCGAAAATACCGGTTCTTTTCGGTTGTGTGATAATGCTCAAGAAGCCCTTGATGATTCCCGGTGCTTTGGCCTATGTGCTGATGATATATATTTTGCCCATAAGTATCGTGGCACGGCTGAGTTCCGAGCCGGCAAACAGGGTGGCAGCAAAACTTCTTGATTATCCGATGTTCGTTTCGGTTCTCATTCATATCACACTCCTTTATGCCTCCTTGTATATATGGTCGGAAATAAGTGCTTACAGGGTTCTTACCCTCAAACTTACTCTGATCGCCATTATACTTACCCTGAGCTTAAATGTGATTAACGGATATATGGGAGAATTTTCGTGTTCGCACCCTGGATTCATGGCCCTTGGTGCATACGGCGCCTCGGTATTTACGGTGCTCCTTTTCGCTAATGACAGAATCTTCGGCCAAGCACTACTTCCACTCGGGTTAGGCCCCTTCATGTTCCCGATTGCATTGATCATCGGCGGGATTACCGCGGCCCTTGGCGCTCTTGTTGTTGCCATACCCTCATTCAGGACCCGGGGCGATTATCTGGCCATTATCTCACTGGCGTTTTTGTTCATTGTAAAGAGTCTGATCG
>PVMK01167426.1_pt1 | contig 37734 bp, 30 predicted proteins | sample 1853481 | NCBI WGS metagenome assembly PVMK01 (sample SAMN08533507, study PRJNA380276) | Marine sediment metagenome, whole genome shotgun sequencing project.
ATGCACTGCATCGCCAGGCTCAAGGTCAACATCAGAGGGCATCAACCCACCAAAAGAAAAGTCATCATTCTTATCATTCCAGAGATAGTGCAGACGCCATGACACGGTTGCCTTGGGGCCGAGGAAGACGGTTGCCGCCCAGTAAGGATTGAAAGAGAAGTGGTTGCTGCCCGGGTTGAGCAACTTATCACTGTCATACTTGCCCGTCGGAAAGATCATCTGCAATTCAATGCGGTTGACCATCAACGGACCCTTCTCACCCATGATAGGATCCCATTGAAGGTAAGGACCAACCAGCAGATCACCAAAACCTGTGCCATTGTCTTTAAACCCTGGAGGATTACTCCCCATATCAAGGCTGACAACCGGCAACATAACATTAAGTCCCCACTTACCGCCGAAAAGTATCTCCTGATCCGACTGGTAGATCAGCTGGTTCATCAGTACCCAGACATCAATATCGACATCAAGACCTTTGGAACCATCCTCATCATTGATCCTGTCTGCCGTGTAATACTGCAGATACTCAGACAGGTAAAAACCGGGTCCTGCCGGAGGCGCTCCATCGAGGAAACTGGTAAAGCCGAGATTCACATTCGGCTGACCAAGAGCAAAGACCGGCCCTGCTGACAGTAGTATCAGAACAACAAGGGCACTCAGAACAACACGTAAACTTTTCATCATCCAACCTCCCTGATTTTATAAACAAGAAATCATCATTCATCATCAACAACAATGTAACAGATGCCAGCAAGAATCACTGTTATTGGTCTTCTTGTCAAGCATCTGTAGAAATTTAATGCGCCTCACGCCAATTGTCGCCACTACCGATATCAACCAGAAGAGGGACTGAAATATCAACCGCCCCTTCCATTTCTTCCTTGACCAGAGTGGTCACGCTTTCGAGTTCGACCAGCGGGACATCAAAGACCAGCTCGTCGTGTACCTGCAACAACATACGGGTCTGCAGTCCTTCAGCAACCAGGCGGTGGGCGATCTTCACCATGGCCACCTTGATGATATCGGCAGCGGAGCCCTGTACCGGATAGTTAATGGCGTTACGCTCGGCATAGCCACGCACGGCTCCGTTTTTGCTGTTGATTTCTGAAATGGCACAGCGTCGACCGAGCAGAGTTGTCACGTACATATTCTCGCGCGCCTCAGCAATACAGGCGTCCATAAAGGTGCGGATACCAGGATAACGCTCGAAGTAGGTATCGATAAAGGTCTGGGCCTCGCGGCGACTGATGTCAAGCTGCTTGGCCAGGCCGAAGGCGCTCATGCCGTAAATCACGCCGAAGTTGATCGCCTTGGCCTGACGGCGCTGCTCATCAGTGACCATCTCAGGAAAAATGCCGAGCACTTCACTGGCAGTACGCCGGTGGATATCCTCGCCGCGGTCAAAGGCGTCCTTGAGAGCCGGTTCGTCGGCCATGTGGGCGAGGACACGCAATTCAACTTGGGAGTAATCTGCCGAGAGCAGCAAACAACCATCGGAAGGAATAAAACCTTCACGGATGCGCCGACCTTCCTCGGTGCGAATCGGGATGTTCTGCAGATTGGGATTACTCGAAGAAAGCCGGCCTGTGGCCGTGACCGCCTGGTTAAAGCTAGTGTGAATCCGCCCGGTCTCAGGATGAATCAGCTTCGGCAAGGCATCGGTATAGGTCCCCTTCAGCTTGGACAGAGAGCGGTAATCAAGAATCTTCTCGGCAATCTCATGCTCCGCAGACAGCTTGTTCAAGACTTCAACATCGGTCGACCAGCCGGTCTTGGTCTTCTTGCCCTTCGGCAAGCCAAGCCGTTCAAAGAGCACTTCACCAAGCTGTTTCGGAGAACCAATATTGAAAGAGACCCCGGCCAGACCATGAATCTGCGTCTCGAGCACAGCAAGTTTTTTCGCCATCACAGTTGAGAGCCCACCGAGAAATTCAGGATCGATCCGAATTCCGGCTTGCTCCATCTCAACCAGGATCGGCAGAAGAGCCATCTCTACATCATTAAAAAGCTTTTCCTGCTCCTGCTCGGCAACCATCGGCAAAAGCTTTTCATAGAGCCGCAGGGTAATATCAGCATCCTCGGCAGCATAGACCGTCGCTTTCTCGACCTCAACCTCATCAAAGCAGATCTGCTTCTTGCCACTGCCGGCAACTTCGTTGTAGCTGATGGTTCGATAGTTGAGCAGCTCGGCGGCCAGGTTATCCATTCCGTGGGACTTGGCTGTCGGATTGGCAAGGTAACTGGCCAGCATGGTGTCGTAGAGAGGTGCAGTGACTTCCACTCCGGCCCGCGCCAGCACCAGCATATCGTATTTAAGGTTCTGACCGATCTTCAGGTGACGAGTCGAAATTAGCAGAGGTTTGATCGCTGTAAGCACGTCATCAAGGGGCAGCTGTTCCGGCACACCGAGATAGCGGTGGCCTACCGGCACATACCATGCTTCACCTGGAGTCACGGCAAAAGAGAGCCCGACCAGTTCGACCCGCAGGGATCAAGTCCGGTTGTCTCGGTATCAAAAGCAAAGCGCTCTGTCTTATTGAGGCACGCGACCATTTCATCCAGATCGGCTTTGCTCGACACGCAGCGATAGTTCGCACTGCCGGCACTGGCGCGAGTGTCAACCGAGAATTCCTGGAGAAGCTTGTGAAATTCACATTCCTTGAAAATCTCGGTCAGAGCCTCGCGGTTCGGTTCGGACAGGACAAAAGCATTATCGTCAACATCAAGGGGGAGATCATCGATCAAGGTGACCAGTCGCTTCGACAGACGGGCCTGATCAGCAAAATTTTCCAGGTTTTCACGGCGTTTGCCCTTAAGCTGGTCGAGACTGGCCAACAGGGTTTCAATATCGCCGAATTCATCGATCAACGATTTGGCCGTCTTCTCGCCTATCCCCGGAACACCTGGAACATTGTCTGAGCTGTCCCCCGCCAGCGCCTGGACTTCGACAACCTTGTCCGCGCCGCCAAAACGCTCGAAAACTTCAGCTGGACCAGAGATCTTGTCCTTCATTGTGTCCAACAGGCAAACACGGTCATTAACAACCTGCATCAGATCCTTGTCACCGGTGACCACAGTCACGTCCATCCCTTTGGCAGCAAACCTTTTGGCGAGAGTCGCAAGAATATCATCCGCCTCATAACCTGACATTTCGAGCCCAGGCAGATTGAAAGCATCGACCACCCGCTTGATGTAGGGGATCTGCGGCACCAGGTCTTCCGGCATGGGCGGACGGTGAGCCTTATATTCAGAATAAATTTCTTTACGAAAGGTCGGCCCCTTACTGTCGAAAATAACCGCAAGATGGTCCGGCTGCTGTTCGCGGATCACCTTGAGCAGCATATTGGTAAATCCGTAAATGGCATTGGTCGCCATCCCCTGAGAGTTGCTGAGATGGCGGATAGCGTAATAGGCGCGATAGATATAGCTCGAACCGTCGATCAGGAAAAGCCGCTGAGGCTGACTGAACATGGGGGGATATCTCCTTGGATAGAAAGTCCCTGTATTATTTCACAAGAGGAAAGACAGGCAAAGGGCAAGGAAAACAAAAAGGGTGAGTTCCAATTTTCAGTTTTAATTGCATGTGTTACAGAGATCTGAGTGCGGGGACTACTTATTCACAACTTCCATTTTTGTCAGTTTATTCCCAAGAATTGCTGCGGTGACGACCAGTAAGGAGGAAATAAATATCATAATGATGCCCAATGCTGAGAGTTTTCCCCAGAGTCCATCTTCTGCAAAATGGAGAATCTGAACAGCCAGGACTTCAGTTCCTGGTCGGGATAGTACGACTGAAAGGGTCAACTCGCGCAAAAACATGCTTGCCATAAGAATCCAGCCGGAAACAATGCCTGGTATCAATAGCGGTATGACAATCCGGCGCATGGTGTAAAAAGGACCAGCACCGCAAACCCGGGAGGATTCTTCCAGGTGACTGTGAATCTGGACGAAAGCACTTGAGATTGGCCGTATCCCATAGGGCAGATATGTTGCGATATAACCGATCAGCAGTGCTGTTAAAGTGCCATATAGGGGGGTGCGGACAAAAAACCACATGAAACCGACGCCGATAACGATTCCGGGGAAGGAAAAAGAAAGAAAACTGAGCGATTCGAGAACCCCCGATGCTGTTGAGCGGACCTTGACGATAACATAGGAGACAAAGATCGATAGAGCCGTGCCAATGGTTGCACCGACAACACCAAGAAACAGACTGTTTTTCAATGAGAGCAGCGAAATAGGATCTTTGAGTACTTCAATCCAGTTATTCCATGACATCATCGAAAAAGCTTTGGCGCTGGGCACCATTGAATAGGGGAGCATGGAGGTATAAAAGAGTACCAGCACCGGCAGTAGAATGAGAACAAAGGAAAGAATTCCGACAAACACAAAGAGGGGATATTTGGCATTTTTCAGTTTAATCAGGGTGGGTTTGAAACCCCGACTGGAAATGGTGACAAACTTTCCACTCTCGGATGTCAGGTAGCGATAAACATAAATCAACGTGATTGAGGCAGCCAAAGCGCTCATACCGATGGCTGCGGCCTTGCCGAAGTCGGCGGCAAAACCACTTGAGACATTACGATAAATATGGGTGGACAGGACATAAATGCGCCCCGGCATACCGATCACCGATGGCACCGCAAAAGAGGCCAGGCTCCTGACAATAACCAGAATTGCTGATGCCAGGATTGCCGGTCGGAGTACCGGCAAGGTGATTCTCATCAAAGTTCGCAGGTTGGAGGCTCCGCACACTTTGGAGGATTCTTCCAGCGAGACATCAAAAGCACTCATTGCCGGCGCAATGATCAGATAGGCAATGGGCAAGTCGAGCAAACCTTCTACCAGAATCATCCCCGGCAAAGTATAAATATTGAACAGGGCGTCCTGAAGACCAAACAGATCCATGATAAGACGGTTCAGGGTACCATTACTCGGGTTTAGCAATAGCACCCAGCTGACGGAAAAAAGGATGTGTGGAATCATCATCGGGACAATGGCAATGATCTTGAATACAAATTTAAAAGGCAGGTCGGTCCTGGTATTAACGTAGGCCAGGAAAAGTGCGAGCAGGGTGGCAACCAGCGCCGATCCAACAGTGAAAATAAACGTATTCAGCAGGATGTCGGCAAAATCAGGATCGGTGTAGGCTTCAATGTATTTGCTGGTAGTGAACTGACCAAAGGAGACGAAGTCTTCAGAAAAGCTGCCCAACAGCAGCATAACGACCGGACACAGTGTCAAAAAGCCAACGATGACAATCAGGGTTGTGGTCAGAGTCGGTTTTTTAAACATACGCTCGCCTATACCGAAAGCAGGAAACAATGGTCAGGATCAAATGAGATGGAGATATTGTCACCTTCAACGATATTTTCCGTCGGTTCGATGGTTGTTGTCAGCAGGGTGTCACCGATGCGAATTTCTCCCTCGTAGGCCTCACCGATAAATATCAGGGATTCCATCTGGCCACAGAAAACATTTTGACCTTCTGCACTTTGCTCCGGAGTCAAGCGGATAAATTCAGGACGGACACAAAGCATGGCATCCTGTCCAACAGGGATGCCATGACTGTTGAGTGCAGTGATGGGGCCGATTTCTGAAGCAAAAACAGCATGAGCCCCTTCCAGTTTTTCTACTTTGCCTTTAATCAGGTTAGCTCGGCCAATAAAGTCGGCGACGAATTTGTCGTCTGAATTGAAATAGATTTTTTTAGGCGCACCGATTTCAATAATTTTACCAGACCGCATGACCGCAATCAGATCGGAAAGCGCAAGCGCTTCAATGCGATCGTGAGTGACATAGATAGCGGTAATTTTCAATTCGGTGAGAAAACTGCGGAGTTCCTTGCGCGTTTCCTCGCGAAGTTTGGCATCAAGGTTACTCAGCGGTTCATCAAACAGGATCACTTTCGGTTCTGCTACCAGGGCCCGAGCCAAGGCGACCCGTTGTTGCTGACCACCACTCAATTTGGTCGCCGGTCTATTTTCAAAGCCGTCCAGCTGTACGAACTTGAGAGCTTTGGCAACCTTTTGACGAATTTTGTCTTTAGGAGTTTTGTTGGTCTGTAAGGGATAGGCGACATTATCAAAAACATTCATATGTGGCCAGATAGCATAGGTCTGAAAAACCATACCAAGGCCTCTATTCTCCGGCGGGACAAAAATATTTTTTTTACTCGACCAGACGAGGTCATCACCAATGTAAATTTCACCGGCGTCGGGCATCTCCAGGCCTACAATACAGCGAAGTAGAGTGGTTTTACCGCAACCGCTTGGTCCCAGCAGGGTAAATATCTTATTGGCCGGGATCGTCAGATCGACCTCATCCAGTGCCTTGATCTGTTTTCCCTCGGAATAGTAAGTTCGCGACAGACCTATAATACGAATTTCCATAAGACCTCAGAATAATGACCGGAGGCTGTATAACCAGCCTCCGGTCATATCAAATAAATTTTCTGATTGAGTTTTTAACTGTACCTATTTTGCATAGAAAATTTCGCGGAACTTTTTCCCCCAATCACGAATCTCTTGATCGGAAAGGGATCTGATAGGCAACACCTTAACTTTGTTGATTCCGTCAATCGGGGGGAACACGCCGGGAGCGAGAACATATTCACCAACCTTGTCGGCCAGAAGTTTCATGGCATTCTTGCTCAGCCAGTAATCGAGAAATACTTTTGCTGCCGCAGGGTTAGACGCATTGGCAGCAATGGCAATCCCGCGGGGAGTACCTAACAGTGTATCAACTCTGGCCCAATCAAGTGGAGCAGGAGCTTTGGAGATAATATATTTGGGCATGGAAATACCAAGTAATTTTTCTCCACTTTCTATGGGTGCGGGAGTCGGACCGAAGGACTTGACAAACATTGGCTTGTTCGCGGCAAGGCCCTTTAGAAATTTCATCCAGCCATCGTCATCACCGAATATTTTGGCTTCTTTCAGGCCGACCAGCCAGGAAATCGTTGTAGCGTGTGATGATGGATCGGGCATGACCATTTTGTTGTACCATTTTGGGTCGGTCAAATCTTCGTAGCGAGTAGGAACATCCTCAGGCTTAACCAGATCCTTGTTGTAAATAGGAGCAACATATTCGATGCCAAACTGGATAATGGTGTCATCCTTTTGCGCCCAGTCCGGGTACCCTGCTGCGGAGGGTGATTTATAAGCAGCCAAAACCCCTTTTTCTTTCAAAATCTGCATGATGGGCAGCGGGCTTTGCATAACGTCGGCTTGCAGTTTACCTGCTGAAAATTCGGTTAAAACCGTCGCCAGATATTTGGAGGTTGAAATACGTGTATAGACACCTTCAACATCATGACTGCCATTGAAGTCATCTATAATCGGCTGAATTGCAGTGATATTGGCGTAAAAGTTGACCTTTTCAGCAGCCATGGCGCCACTGAAAAACCCGGAAACCAGAATAAGACTCAACAGCAAAACAAACATTTTTTTCATGGTGCCAGCTCCTTTTAGAAAAACTTGCGTTTAAAGAAACATTTACTTCTTCGTGGTCCATTGTATATCTGGTATTGTCCTCATTTTTGAAGACCATTTCTAGTCTAACAAAAAATCTGAAAAAATGGAGATCTTGCAGGATTTTGTGGGTTTTAGTCTAAACTTTTCATGAGTCGGCGCAATCTAGCCTCGACCAACCCACATGCGGCCCTAATTCTGCACAGAACGTCTTTTCCACATCCTCTCAAGTCAATACAATATGATGTCTGGACCACCACCTGAACCACGGCCGTCATTAAATTCTTCGCAGACAATTGCTGCAGATATGATATCTTTAATAAAGTCAGGCCCTTCGGGATTCTTTCTTGTCACATATTGAGATGTTCCAGGATTCGGAGGATCAGCAGACACTCGTTGACGAAACTGCTGATTTTCATCTCTTCGCCTCATTTGAGGAATTCCCGTCGGGTTTTTCAATTCAGACGTACAAGCACCATCGGCAGGTTTAACCGTAATATCGAAAAGGAACTCAAGATGGCATTTGTCGGAATCGTCAGAAACAGCGTCGGGATTGAAAAGGAGATTGACCATTTTCTCGATCTGGCCAGTGAGTCAGGACTTATTTTTATCCAGGGGATGAATGCATACCTGGCAAAGAATATTGAAAGTTTCAGCGAGCATCTGACCCAGAGTATCCAGACCGAAAAACAGGCAGATACATTGCGTCGTTCCATTGAGGATCTGCTGTACCGTAAAACCTTGATCCCTGAATCCCGCGGCGATGTCTTGAAGCTGATAGAGATGATGGATGCTTTACTGGGGCGGTTCAAGGGGGTGATGTTCCGGATTGAGATTGAGCGCCCTGACATCGACCTTATGTTTCATGACGACCTGAAAACCCTGAATAACTATGCCGTACAATCTGTTGAGGCGGTGACACTGTCGTTGCGTGCGTACTTCAAAGACATATCCCAGGTAGCCGATCACATGCACAAAGTTATCTTCTGGGAAACCGAGTCCGATAAAGCCTCAACTCGTTTACAAAAAGCTGTTTTTGGCAGTAAACAGATGGGACTGGATTTAAAAATGCAACTGCGTGACCTGATCAAGCATATCGATGGAATTGCCGATGAGGCTGAAGACATGGCCGACAGCCTTGCTATCTTCGTCATAAAAAGATCTCTCTAACATGTTTCTCCTTTTTCTCTCCAGCGGCATGTTCCTGGGTTGGTCTCTGGGGGCAAACGATGCCTCAAATGTTTTCGGCACTGCCGTCGGCACACGAATGCTCCGTTTTCGCACGGCCGCTATTCTCTGCAGTATCTTCGTTATTCTCGGAGCGGTGATCAGTGGTGCCGGAGCAACCCAAACTCTGGGTAAGCTTGGGGCTATAAATGCGGTTGCCGGAGCCTTCGTTGTTGCTTTTTCTGCCGGGGCAAGCGTCTACCTGATGACCCGGGCGCGCTACCCCGTTTCCACATCACAGGCAATTGTCGGTGCGATTGTCGGCTGGAATCTCTTCACGGGCTCACCGACCGACAGTCAGGTTCTCCTCACAATTGTCATGACCTGGGTGGCCTGCCCGATCCTTTCGGCTCTTATTGCCGTCCTGTCATACAAGGTCGTTGCTTACGTTATTTTCAGGTTTAAGATCCATATGTTTAAACTTGATGAAATGACCCGCTACGGCCTCCTGGTTATGGGTATCTTTGGGTCATTCGCTCTGGGTGCCAACAATATTGCCAATGTTGTGGGCGTGTTTCTCCCGGTTTCCCCCTTTACAGACATTCAACTGTTTGGTGGGTTGTGTTTCAGTTCATCCCAGCAACTCTTTTTACTCGGGAGTCTTGCCATTTCTCTCGGAGTGGCCAGCTATTCCAGGCGGGTGATGGATACAGTCGGGAGTGGAATTTTCAAACTCTCTCCAGTGATGGCTTTCGTTGCCGTCTGGGCTCATTCAATCGTACTTTTTCTGTTTGCCTCTCAACAGCTGCAACAGCTTCTGCTCAGCGTAGGCCTGCCAGCCTTGCCCCTGGTCCCGGTTTCAAGCTCTCAGGCGATTGTCGGAGCCGTTATCGGAATGGGGCTGATTAAGGGCAGGCATAATATCCGCTGGAAAACTGTCGGCGGTATCGCCGGAAGCTGGATTACGACCCCCCTGTTTGCCTGTCTGATCAGTTTTGTGTGTCTATTTATCGTGCAGAATGTATTTCAACAGAAGGTCTTTTTTCCTTAGGATGGGCGAAATTTCTGGACTGAGTGAAAGCCCCAAGGTTGACAATACACATTGTAATGATTAGCTTTTGATGAGTTATCTTTCCTAATGAGGAGTCTATTGCATGGCTGACAAAAAACAACACGATGATCTGATGTCCGACTTCGAGATCGATCATGAAAAAATAACTGAAATTATCGAGGAGCACACTAGCGGAGGGGGACTGGTGGTCGCCTCGGACATCCTGCCTACCGGCCTGCCGATTATTCCGTTACGTCCGCGTCCGGCCTTTCCCGGCATCATGATTCCCCTGATTCTCAACGGCAAGGCCCAGGTAGCCGCTATGCATCAGGCCATGGAGCATCAGGCTCAAACCATTGGTCTGGTTATGGTCCGTGATATTGACCAGGAGGATGGAGTCGACAACCTGCATCAGGTCGGCGTCGTCGCCAAGATCGTTAAAGTGCTGCACACCGAAAAAGATGCTGCGCACGTGTTGGTCAACAGCCTTGAGCGTTTTGTTATTGAGGAAATCCACGAGAACGGCACCACTCTCTACGCCCAGGTGCGCTATCACCTGGCCACAGAACTTGCAGACAATCCGGAACTACGTGCCTATTCAATGGCTATCCTTTCAACCCTGAAAGAACTCGTCCAGATCAACCCGCTTTACAGCGAGGAGATTAAGCTCTTTCTCAATCGTTCCAGCCTTGACGATCCGGGCCGTCTGGCTGACTTTGCCGCCAATCTGACTACTGCAGACGGCCAACAATTACAGGATATTCTGGCCACCATCGATGTACGCAAACGCATTGACAAGACTCTGGTGCTGCTCAAAAAAGAGTTGGAAGTCTCCCGCCTGCAGACCAAGATTTCCAAACAGATTGAGAAAAAGATCTCCGCCCAACAGCGCGAGTTCTTCCTGCGCGAGCAGCTTAAAGCGATCAAACAGGAACTGGGCCTGGAAAAAGAAGGCAAAGATACCGAGATCGAAAAATTCCAGAAACGTCTCAAGAAGCTTACTCTTAACGAAGAAGCGCAATGTGCTGTTGAAGAGGAGATGGAGAAACTCCAACTGATCGAACCGACCTCGCCCGAGTACAACGTCAGCCGCAACTATCTCGACTGGCTGACGATTCTCCCCTGGGGTGTTTTCAGTAAAGATTCCTACAGGATTGCCCGAGCCCGAAAAATCCTCGATCGGGATCACTATGGTCTTGAAGACGTCAAGGAACGAATCCTTGAATTTATCGCCGTTGGCAAGATGAAGGGTGATATCTCCGGCTCTATTCTCTGCCTGGTCGGCCCTCCCGGAGTCGGTAAAACCTCGGTTGGACATAGCGTTGCCGAAGCACTGGGCCGCAAATTCTTCCGTTTTTCACTGGGCGGCATGCGCGATGAGGCAGAAATCAAGGGCCACCGTCGTACTTACATCGGCGCCATGCCGGGCAAGTTCATCCAGGCGATGAAGACTGTCGGGACTGCCAATCCGGTGATTATGCTTGATGAGGTCGACAAGATCGGCGCGTCTTTCCAGGGCGACCCGGCCTCGGCCCTGCTCGAGGTCCTCGACCCGGAACAGAACGACAGCTTTCGCGATCACTACATGGATGTGCCCTTCGATCTCTCCAACGTCCTCTTTATAGCCACGGCCAATCAGCTTGACACTATCCCCAGGCCCCTGCTCGACCGCATGGAAATGATCCGCCTTTCCGGTTATATCCTCGAAGAGAAGCTCGAGATAGCCAAACGCTATCTGATCCCTAAAGCCCTCAAAAGTCACGGCCTTGTGCGTGGACAGGTGACAATTCAAAAGGCGGCACTCAGGCAGATCATTGATGGTTATGCCCGGGAAGCAGGCGTTCGTAATCTCGAAAAGCAGATCAAGAAAATCATGCGTCGCGCAACCATGGCCTTTGCCGAAGATGAAAACCTGGGAAAAGTCTCCATCACCAAGCGGAATCTGGAGGATTACCTTGAAAAACCGATCTTTACCGCCGATGAAATTTTCGAAGGAGTGCCCGGTGTCGTCACCGGGTTGGCCTGGACCAGTCTCGGCGGTGCCACCCTGCAGATCGAAGCAACGGCAATGCTCGCCAAAGCAAAGGGCTTCAAACAGACCGGGCAACTCGGCAAGGTGATGGTCGAGAGTTCAGAAATAGCCTATTCCTATATCATGGCTCATATTACCGACTATGGCGTTGAAGCAGAATTCTTTGACCGACATTTCGTTCATCTGCATGTCCCTGCCGGGGCCACTCCGAAAGACGGCCCATCCGCCGGCATTACCATGGCGGCGGCCATGGTGTCGATGATCACCGGGAAAATAGTAAAGAAGAAACTCGCCATGACTGGGGAACTGACTCTGACCGGCCGTGTTCTGCCAATCGGCGGCGTCAAGGAAAAAACGATTGCTGCACGCAGATCAGGACTGCAAACGCTCATTTTCCCGGACGACAACCGCAAGGATTTTGAAGAGCTGCCGGATTATCTGAAGGAGGGGCTTGAGGTTCATTTTGTGGAGACATTTAATGACGTCTACAAGATAGTCTTTTGATTCTCCCGTTGGTACACTTAGGGCCGGGGGCTGGAGACTAGAGACTGAGGGCTGAAGGGATATTTTAGTTTTATGGATAACCTAGCGACCTGGAGCGATCAATTTTTCAGTGGTCAATTTCTGGAAAGCAAGATCTTTTACACGATCCTGGCTATCGTGTTCTTCTGGTTGATTCGTCGTCTCACCCTGATTGTTCTCTTGCGTGGCCGGGATGTCCAGGTTCAGTACCGCATCCGCAAGACTGTAGCTTATATCACCTACCCCCTCGCCTTCCTGGTGATCGGCCGCATCTGGTTCACCGGCTTTCAGGCGGTTTCAACTTATCTCGGCCTGCTCTCTGCCGGCCTGGCAATCGCCCTGCAGACTCCCCTGATCAACTTGGCCGGTTGGGCGTTCATCCTTTGGCGTCAACCACTCAAAGTTGGCGACCGCGTTCAACTTGGCGACCATCGCGGTGATGTTATCGACCAACGGATTTTCATGTTCAGCCTGATGGAGATCGGCAACTGGGTGGATTCCGACCAGAGCACCGGGCGCATAATTCACATTCCCAACGGCAAGATATTTACCGAAGTCCTCGCTAACTACAGCCAGGGTTTTCAGTACATATGGAACGAAATTCCAGTTCTGGTCACTTTCGAAAGCGACTGGCGTAAAGCGAAGCAGTTACTAGAAGACATTGCCCAACGACACGGGACATCGCTCAGCGATGCCGCTGCCCGGAAATTGCGGGAAGCAGCTAAAAAGTTCATGATATTTTACAATATACTGACGCCGGTGGTGTACACCACGGTCAAAGACTGTGGCGTTATGCTGACGATCCGTTACCTCTGCGAACCACGAAAACGCCGTGGCTCGGAACAGCAAATCTGGGAAGATATCCTGGACGCTTTCGCCGCTCATGACAACATCGACTTCGCCTACCCTACCCAACGTTTCTATCATAACTCCACGGAAGGAAAACCAGGGACACGTCCCGAAGTGATCTATTCGTCTGTATCCCCTGCCGAGCAAGGGTGAGAAGTAACCACCGGGCAGCGGTACCTGAGACACCGAAATAAGAGTCGCTTGGCAGCAAAAAAAGAGAGCGCATAAAACGCGACAGATTGCCCGATGGTGTCTGGACGGGGAGATGGCTTGATAACAGGCAGTAGTGGGAACTCCGATCTCTATTCACACACATGCCGGGTGGCGAGTTGCTCTTCCGAGAGTTCGGGGGAATCGGCGGAGAGGCTGAGACCATCATTAATGACCTTTTCGCCCATCTGCTCCAGCACTTTGAGGAAATTCATGACCAGATAGGGGTTGAGCTGCTTGCCTGCCAGTTTCAGCATCAGACCGCTGATTTTCGGGAAATCCCAGGGTTCCTTGTAGGAGCGTCTGGTTCGGAGCGCATCAAAAGTGTCGGAGATCATGGTCATCTGGCTGCAGAGGTTGAGTTGCCAGTCCTTGGGCACGTTTGGGTAGCCGGGCTTGTCGTAGCGCATGTGGTGTTCGAAGGCAGTGAGAATGGCGAGAGATGGAATTCCAGCCTGGTTCATCAGGTACTGGGCTCCACGAGACGGGTGTTGCTGCATCTGCTCCCACTCTTCGTCACTGAGTTGCCCGGGCTTGCGAATGATCTCCTTGTCGACAAAAATTTTCCCGGCGTCGTGCAGCATCCCGGCAATGCCGATATCGTGAAGCAGTTCTTCTTCCAATCCAAGCGATGTGCCTTGGGCGATATTGAGGATGGCTACGTTGACCGAATGGGTGAAGGTGTATTCGTCTTCCATACGTAGCGGAACCAGGGCCAGCAGGGGATTGGCCTCCTGCTGGAAGGCGGAGGCAAAACCGGCAATAATCGACGAAAGTTCGCGGATATCAAGGGTTCCCTTGTCTTCGATGGCCTCGTAAAAATCACTGATACTTTCCAGTTCCTCATCGGTCAGTTCCGCAAAGCGTGCTATCGGCCGGACCATTTCCCGGTCATCCTCGGTATCGACTTCGCCGTATTCAATGTGGGGGGCAGAGGTGTTGAAGCTCTCTGCCTCGTCCAATCCGACCGCGACTCGCAGCAGCAGTTCGACTTCTTCCGAGGTTATTCCTGAAATGAAACGGATAAAACCGATATTCCTTGAGTAAAGCAGACGGGCAATCCGCTTGGTGTGTGGGGATCGTTCCAGCGGTTTTCCGTCGAACAGCAAATCTTTTTTAACGATCAGGAAGGTTAATTCCTTCTGCTCGCTTAACAGCCGGCCGAGACTGTCCAGTATCTGGGGAACAAGTGACCGGACCTGCTGATGATCATGTGAATACAGTGTTGCTGCTGCCAATGCAGCGGAAATCTTCCGCAACACCTCCTGGATGGACTGTCGATCAAGTACCGGATTCATCGGTCGTCCTCCTGAGACAGTTTTTTTAAAATCTGACTGGCCTGGCTGGCCACTTCCGCTGTCCCGCTGTTGATCTGTTGCTTGAGCAGAGCAGAAACCTGGGCGGTCGGGTACTTGCCGAGGCCCCTGACGATATTGACCTTAAGCTTATTGTAGGGTCCGGCCTGGAACAGTCTGCGTGACTTCAGCATTCGAGCGAAGACGGAAAGGGCCTCGGAGTTTTGATGATCAGAAAGGGCCTGAACCAGCGCTTTACTGACATCGTAGTCGAAACTGAACAGTTTCCTGATCTGCAGCATGTTGAGCAATGCTGCGGAGAGTCTCGGGTCATCAACCAGCTGGCTCATGGTAATGGCGTGTAAAACCTCCTGCCGGTTTTTCGAGAAGAGGTGGTTGATCAGTTCCTGAATCGATTCCTCGTCTTGCAGCAGCAGACAAGTCTTCAGTGCTTCCTGACGTACTTTCTGATGATTGTGGCCGAGCAACGGACGGATTTTCGACAGTTTGTCCCTGGCTCCCAGTTCCCCGAGCAGAATCAGCATGTTGCGCTGCACGAACCAGCGCTCATCACCGAGGAAAAGCACTGCATGGTCGGCAACCTTGCCGCCAAGTTTTTTCAGACAGCTCAAATAGAAGAAACGGACGGAGCGATCATTCTCCGTGGCGGTAACTTCCAGTAAGGGCAGAACGAAAGAATCCCCGACCAGTTCAATGACTTCAGCAATCTGTGGCAGGTAGTCTTTGCCCAGTCGGGTAGCATCACCAAGAATCTGTTCAGTGAAAGAATCGGAGAGCAACTTGACCAGAACCTGGACTTCCTCCTCAGCCTTGTCGGCAAAGCAGGCTCGGCAAAGGGTTACAAGGCTGGTGTAGTCTGCTGCGTCCAGGTGGACCTGCATGGCGCCGACCAGCCGTTCACGCAACCCTTCAATATATTCTTTGTCGGGATTGTTGTTGAGGATAAACAGCGAAAGTCGGGCCATCTGTTGTTCCTGCTGAAAATCTTCCAGTGATTGTTTTAGTTCCTGTAGCTTGTCAGTCAAACCGCTCGGTAACGTCTGATTGCTGAGAACCTGCATCAGCGCCTTCTGGTAGCGGTCGGGAACATACTTCTTGAATTCATCAGGCCTGAATAGTTCCTTAACCTTTCTGGCCATCTCTTCCTGAGCAGAGGCGTGAACCGCTAACTCAATTTCCGGAACCAGTTTCCTGCTGCTGGCCAGTTTGCTGATCAACGACATAATTACAGGCGGAGTGTAACCCTGCTGTGTGGTTGCCTCCCGAAAGGCATCTATGATGGACTGGTCGGAAAGACCGTTGAAGAACTCTTCGACGTACTCCTCTGGCATTTGCAGTTTGCCCATGTCGCCAAGCACTCTTTTGCGCAGATCATCGGTGAGGTTGTTAACAAAATCCGCCAGGTTGAGCAATGCAACAGTTCTTGCAGTCTTCATCTTTTCACGTTGCAGGGTTGTGACAAAACGGGTCAGTTCAAGAGTCAGGGTCTCCTTCTCTTCAACCGATCTGCCACTTAACAGTTCGCTGATCCGGTCGGCAAGTTCTGCCGGGGTCGCCCCTTCCGAGAGGCTTCCGATTTCTTCCCCGGTGAGCGAATTGAAGATCGATCGGGCAAATTTACTCCAGAGATCTGTTGAGGGTTCCAGTTGATCGATCTGCTCCTTGTCGGCGGCTGAATCGAGCAGACGGAAATCACTTTCGGACATTTCGGTAAGCTGGATGCCAACGACATTTCTGTTCGTCAGACAGACGCAGATCCCTCCCTCGTCCCAGGTCTCCGCAGGGTTGCGCAGGAGTAACCTGAGAAAGGCGTAGAGCGAATGGACAGTGAGTCCGGAGACGAAGGCAAAAGAGGAGATACCGTGTTGAAACATGCGTCGGGAGAAACTGGAAAAAAGTTGGTTTTTCTGATTAATGAACTCACCCTGCACCAGGAAACCGTGCTTGGCGACGGTGACCAGAATGTCACCACCTTGAACACGGACATCACTGATATCCTGCATCAGTTTGGTCGTAGTCTGTTCGACGACCTTGTTATCTTCGCTGTAGAGACTGAGGTGTTTGCAGAGCAGAAACATCGTATTCAAGGTGCCTGCGGTGCGTGTCCTCAAATCTGAGTGGTCCGTTTGCAACATGCGAAAAACCTTCAAGGGCGAGAGAGCTGGCGTCGATATAGATTGTCACTGGAAATCATTGAGTCAAAGTAACAGAGTTCTTCTCATAATATGTAATGAATTAGTAACTAGCTGGCCCCGGGTAGCTTGCCTGAAACTGGCACCAGCTGTGCCTTTTAATCTTTTTCCCTGACGCCATGGATGTGACAGATATAGTTATGGGGACAGGGTAGTGTTCCGAGCTTGTAGAGATTGCCCGTCAGCCTGAATTTTGTACAAAGGTTTTGAGCCACCAATTTTGCTTTTAAAATAGAACGCTTGCATACGATTGAAATCAACTCTCTTTTCTGTTAAGTTCGCGGACACTCAAGCGAAACTGAAGGAGATGTACCATGCGCGTTTTATCCGGCATTCAACCTTCCGGCTCCCTGCACCTTGGCAACTACTTCGGCATGATGTCGAAAATGATCACCTACCAGGAAGAGTCGGAACTGTTTTGTTTTATTGCCAACTATCATGCTCAGACCTCAGTCAGGGACGGCAAGCTTCTCGCCAAAGGCACCCTCGAGGCCGCTGCCAACTTTCTCGCTCTCGGCATGGATCCGGAGAAAAGCACCTTCTGGGTTCAATCTGATGTTCCAGAAGTTCAAGAACTGGCCTGGCTTCTTTCCAACTTCACCCCGATGGGCCTGCTCGAGCGCTGCCACAGTTACAAGGACAAGGTCGGTAAAGGCATTACCGCCAACCACGGGCCTGTTCGCCTATCCGGTGCTGATGACGGCAGACATCCTGCTCTTTCAGAGTGAAAAGGTCCCGGTAGGCAAAGACCAGAAACAGCACGTAGAAGTCGCCCGCGACATCGCCATCAAGTTTAACAACGAGTATGGAGACATCTTCACCCTGCCGGAACCTGAAATTGATGATGAGGTCGCAACCGTGCCGGGGCTCGACGGTCAGAAAATGAGTAAGAGTTACGGCAACACGATCGATCTGTTTGCCGAGGACAAGGCCCTGCGCAAGCAGATCATGCGCATCGTCACCGCACCTATCCCGGTTGAGGATCCAAAAGATCCAGATGTCTGCAACGTTTACAAGCTCTCTCGCCTCTTCCTCGACAAAGAGGGTGATGAAGCATTAAGACAACGCTACCAGGCAGGTGGGCTGGCTTTTGGTGACGTCAAACAGGAACTCTTTGAAACCGTGCGCGACTACTTTGCACCCCAGGCCGAATATCGCAAAGAGCTTCTTGCCAACCCGGACGGAATCCGTGAAATTCTGGCAAAAGGGGCGGACAAAGCACGCTATGCTGCAAGCAAGACGTTACGCAAAGTACGCAAGAAAACAGGGCTTGACCTACTAATTTTTCAGAGCAGGAGGAGAAAATGGCAGAAAAAGTCATCTTGACACGTAAGCAAAACCGGATCGGCTTCATTACACTTAACCGCCCCGAGGCAATGAACACCTTCACTCCCGAGTTTGCCGACCAGCTGGATCAGGCTCTGTGGGATATGGAGCAGGACGACGAGATCATGGTCGTGGTCGTCAATGCGGCCGGCAAGCATTTCTGCACGGGAATTTCGCTCGACCAGTTCAACAACAAGAGCCACAAGCAGTACCGGGAATTCCTTTATGGCATCGATGCCTTCTACCATACTCTGGCCAAAATGACGAAAACCACCATCGCCTCAGTGCAGGGCTTAGCCCTGGCCAATGGTGCCGGCCTCGCCTTTGCCTGCGATCTGACTGTCGCGGCGGACACCTCGACCTTCGGCACTACAGCGATCAACGTCGGCCTGATCTGTCTTGGCCCGGCCGCCCCCATGGCCAAGATCATTGGCCGGAAGAAGATGCTGGAGATGGTATTGACCGGAGAGATGTTCCCCGCAGCTGAAGCGGAGAAACTCGGTCTGGTCAACAAGGTTGTTGCCGCAGATGAACTGGAGCAGGCAACTTTGGGGCTGGCCGAAAAGCTGACCAAGAAAAGTCCCATCGCACTACGTCTCGGCAAGGAAGGCCTGAACCGACTGCTCGATGGCCCCTACCATCAGAACCTTAACGGTATGGATGATCTGTTCGCATCGATCTGTGCGACCGAGGATGCGGAAGAAGGCGTCCGGGCTTTCCTGGAGAAAAGGAAACCGAACTGGCAGGAAAAGTAAATTCGCTATTAACCTTGACAGATGCTCTCCGGGTGACTAAATTCCATCCAGCACCCGGGGAGTATTGGAAAATACCAATATTTTTACTGCCCGGGAATAACCTCCAGAAAGGAATACCGGGCAATGACCGATCATAGTGACTGCAACAGCTGCAACGACTCATCCTGTTCCGCAAAAGCCCAGAACCCACAAGAGAATGACGAGGCGTTTCAAACCCGCCAACGGCTGGAGAATCGCCTCTGCAAAATCGACCAGCGCATCCTTGTCATGTCCGGCAAGGGTGGCGTCGGCAAAAGCACCATGGCCGTCAGCCTGGCGCTGGCACTTGCCAAAGAGGGTAAGCAGGTTGGCCTGCTCGATATCGATCTGCACGGTCCAAGCCTGCCGACCATGCTCGGGTTAAACGAACAGCAAATTTTCTCAAACGATGAAGGCATCGTCCCGCTTGAGTTTGAAGGCATCAAGGTGATGTCGATCGGTTTTATGATTCAAGATGTCGGCCAGGCAATGATCATGCGAGGCCCGATGAAACATGGAGCCATTCAGCAGTTCATAGCCGATGTCAACTGGGGAGAGCTCGACTATCTGGTCGTCGACTGTCCCCCAGGCACAGGCGATGAACCGCTCTCAGCGGCACAACTGCTCGGCAAGGACGCTGCCGCAGTTGTCGTCACCACACCTCAGGATGTCGCCCTGATTGATGTTGAGAAGTCGATCAGCTTCTGCAACGAGCTCAATCTGAAGCTTCTCGGTGTGGTTGAGAACATGAGCGGTTTCATTTGTCCGCACTGTGGGGAGGTGTCCGATATCTTCAAGAGCGGAGGTGGAGAGGACCTCTCCGCGAAACGCAACGTCACCTTCCTCGGCAAGATACCGCTCGACTCACGCATGGTTCTGTCCGGCGACAGCGGCAAACCTTTCATTCTGGAGCACCCTGACTCGGAGGCGGCCCAGGCGCTTATGAACATAGCACGGAAAATTCTTTAACAGTCTGTCGGCCCATCCATGACTCGGTTGCAAATCCGGTTCATGGATGGGTGATATCACGGGTAAAGAAGACAAAAGCCATCGCAGGCCTCTTGCTCGCTTCACGAACGACAAACTGAACATTATCGAACTGCCACCCCTGGCCAGTCCATTCGTTCAACGCCTCTTCAATCGACTCATCAGTGACCACAGAGAGCTCTACCACTTTATACTTGATCATCGTCTTAGCGTTCCCTCTCTGGAAGTTTTTTTCTCAGCAGGTGCAGGGAGAGTAGGTTTTAGTCCAACAAGCCCTCAAGTTCCGGCTCAAAAATCTCCCAGACCCGTTTTTGCAGTTCGTCGGAAAATTCCGGGCTGGTAATATTCGGCAGTTTGATGTTTTGATTCGGGTTCTCGGACACCTCGGCAGGTAGGCAGAACTCCGCTTTAGTGTACCCCTGACGTAGTTCAAGAGCCAGACCACGCAGAAAGGACCGACGCACGGCGGCGCGGATATCCTCGGCACTGACATCCAGGTTGAGTTCACTCTGCAGACAATCGACCACCATCTGGGTACCAATGCCCTTGGTGATGTCGAAGAATTTACATAGTCCGATCATGTCGAAGCCGACGATGTGTAACTTGTCCTCGGTAATTCCCTGCACCCAGGACTCAAGGTCTGATTTCCCCTCACGGGTCAGTAGACCGTAGGTCCCCATCGACATGTGCCCGCCGGCAATAGCCCAGGCGTAACCGGGATTGGTTTCCGGCTGGTAGGCAGCGATCTCCAGGCCTTTGACGTGATAGGCATAACTGGTTTCGCCGAGACTTTCCGACAGACGCATGGAGCCTCTGCCAATTTCTGGAAGTTTCCCCTCGCCGGTCTGGACAACCAATTCGTGAATTTTCTCATAATCACCGAAGGTCGCGCCATTGAGAATCGGCGTTTGTGGGTGTCTTTCATTGTACGACAGGGCATAGGAGATGGTGACGCCGAGGGAGATGGCATCCATGCCGTAGTTATCAGCGAGCTGAATCAAGCGTGCGGCCTGTCCGGCGTCATGAATGCCGATATTCGTACTGAGCAGGTTGAGAGGCTCGTAGTCGAATTTGGCCAGGAACTCCCCCTTGCTGCCGTCGACGTTCTTCTCCGAGATATTATTGTGACAGGTGATGCCGCAGCGGAAGCAGGACTCCGACTTGATGTCGTACTCTTTCTCAACATTCTCCCGGAACAGCTTTTCCGGGATGTCATTGCCTTGCGGACGAAAGTTATTGACCGGAACCGCGTGGAACGCCTGCAGCACTTCATAGGCGGCCCAGGTCCCACCACCGCCACCGCGGCTCAAGGGTTGGATGCGAGCAGAGCCGCCGCCCTTGATGACGTTGATATTAACTTTCTTCACCGCCTCGCTGACTTTACCGATCTTATCGCTACTCTGGGCAACCAGAGCGAGGATGTTCTTGTAGCCCATCAGACTGCCCATACCACCGCGGCCTGCGAAACGGAACTTGTCCTCTTTTGATTTGAGCTGATTCTCCGTCGACAGCGCCACGGCCCCCATGTAATTGTTTTGCCAGTTCTCACCGGCCCGGCCGATGGCAGCAAAATGAGAGTTATCGTATTCCTTTTGCAGGGCCATGATCTTCTCGTGGGTCGAGAGACCAAGCAGATGCTCTGCAGGCTTCAATTCGACCTGCGGCCCCGCTTCAGTCTCTTTAATCACCACATAGACAGGCTTTTCCGAACGATTCTCAAAAACGAGTTCATCCAGCCCGGTCCACTTGAACTTGGCGCCGAACTTGCCGCTGCTGGCCGACCACATGGCGGCAGGAAGCCCTGCCTGCGAGCCTTTGATCGGGCTATAACCGGAAAAGTAAGTACGCAACGCAGTCATGGCGCTGCTGCCGGTCAGCAGGCCGGTATTGACGATTAATGGATTCTGGTCGCAGTAGGCGTTCTCAATCTTGCGTTTGGCCAGAGCCTGAAAAGAGCGGCCGAAACCACCCAGGACATCCTCAAGGTTGCGACAAGGAACATCAGTCATGGTTATTTCGCCGCTGCGCAGATCGACGGTGCAACATTTATAGAAAACTGCCGAGGGATTCAATGCAGGATCTGTCGTCTGAAATTTCATAAAACTAACCTCCGTCCACAATTGGCATGATCACCACGTCAGACTGTGCCCTCCGCTTTGACGGCAGAGCGTTTCAATACCAACACAATCAACCCGAGCAGAATAAGACTGATACCAAAGAAAGCCTGCGCATTCAGTCGTTCTCCCAAAACCAGAATCCCAAGTGTTGTCGCAGTCATCGGTTCAGCTAACGACAGAGTGACCGCAGTCGACACTTGCACAGTCTGCAAACCACGTGCAAACAACCAGTAGGAAAGCGCCATTGTCGCCAATCCCAAGTGCAATACGACGCCGATTGAGCGTGGTTGCAGCAGCCAGTTGAGATCACAGTTTACCAGAATTGGTGAGAGCATGATCGCCCCGGCACAGACCACCAGAGCCATCACAGCATTGGGTGACTGCTTCTCCAGCAAACCCTTGATCATCAAAGTATAAGCGGCGTAAGAGGCTCCGGCACCAACCGCCAGCAGGATACCCAGTGGATCAATGGCAAGTTCACCACCACTTAAGCTGAGCAGGCTGCAGCCAATGATAGCCAAGGCTGTTGCCAGAAACCAACGTGGGCCGGGCCTTTCACCACGAAAAACAATGCCTAAAAAGCCACCGAAGACAGGGGCGCTGCCGATACCGACAATGGTGCCGACAGCGACTCCGGTCTTAGCCACTGCAGCAAAAAAGCAGAGTTGGTAGCTGGCAGTAAAAGCCGCGGCCAGCAAAATTGGTAACCAGTTCCAATCACGTAGCCCCGTCAATTCCCGTCGATAGAGTGTCAGGACCAACAAGGCAATGCCACCGACCAAGAGTCGCAGTGCACCAATCACTTTGGGATCAAAACCAACCGGTGCAAAGGCCTGAGCAGTGCCGGTGGTTCCCCAGAGTAATGCCGCGCCGAGGACAAACCAGACACCTGTATGTGAGCCCTCTTTTTGCATCAAACTCTCCTGGCGAAAACTTACAAAATAGCGGTGGAGCTCACAAAACAGTAGTGGAACTACGGCGAAGCACGTTGGAACATGGCCAACAGAGATAAAGCAGAGCCAGCAACCGACCCAACAGATAAGCAAGGGCTGCGGAAGTCACTCCAGGAAGCGCTGAGTATAGTACAAGCAGCGTCAGAATTGAAAAAATTCCAAAGGCTTCCAGGGCTGTCGCCAGAGTAACCGGAAGCGTGACACCGGCATCGATCAGGATCGCCCGCTGGTAACCAATGGCAACCGTCAAAGCCGGGAAGAATGCCAGGATCTGTAATGGCGGAATCGCCAGTTGCACCAGTTCGGCAGGCAACCCGGAAAGGGTTGCAAACCAGAAGATATTCAACGGCGTAAATGCGATCAACGACAATCCGCCGCCAAGTGCAAGAGCCAGATAGAGAGCGAATTTCCGAATCACGTCACGATTCTGCTTACCCTCCTTCAAGGTGACGATGGCCACTTCCGGAAAAGAAAGCCCGAGAGCACGAAAGAGGAACGTCAGCGCGTAAATGACCGGCATGATCGCCAGTGACTCGAGCGGCTTGTAACTGTGGCCAAGAAAAAAAGTGACCATCGGATGAATACTCAAGCCGATCAATGGAGTCATGGCAAGCGGCAAGTAAAAGCGGCTCAGGGCACGGTAGGATTCCATGACAACCTCTTCTCCTGTCCCGCCGAGCGACTTTGCGATTGCACGCCGAGCCAGCCAGCGGGTTGCCAGAGCTTCGGCAACCACACCGGCACTCAGGGAACATGCGCCCAGGCTTGCTCCAGGCAAGGAGCCAAAAGCCCAAAGTGCGTATGCAGTAGAAGACATGGTCAGAAGTCTGACGGCGGTGCCAAAAGCCACCCTGCCCGGCTGGTGATGAGCAATCAGCACACCCTGGTAGAAGCGACGGATACCTATAGCCGCCGGCCATGGCAAGAGCAACCATAAAGCCTGGTACACATGGCTGGCGACGTCTACAGACAGCCCCAGGAGGGTTTTCGTCAGGGGAGTAAAGACCGCCGGAACCAGCAACAGGAGTAGCAGGAGAGTGACGGCACCACACAAGCCGACAGAGAAAGTCCGTAAACGCAGATAATCACATCGTCCCTTGGCCATAAGGGTTGATGCACTTAAGAGCATGATCACCGGGGCTTCGGTAATCAAGCCAAAGGCGTAGGCAATCCCATAAGCAGCCAGGTTGGTGGCGCTCTCACCCATCCGGGCAATAATTGCCGCCAGGAAAGGCCCTTCGATGGCCATCATCAGCCAGGTCAGGGCGAGAGGCCACCAGAGGTGGTATATCGTTTTAAGGGTTGCTTGTTGGGTCACTCAATTGCCCAAATGGGTAGTTATACTTAATGTGATTGTGTTAGCAGGGTGTTGGAATCGTTGTAAAGATAAAACCTTTAAAACCGTCGGTCCCGGCCGACAGCCGGGTGACTTTCTTTCCAAAGCCAAAGAAAGTAACCAAAGAACGCTTTGCGCTGCGCTGGACACTTCTTACTCGGGGTAGTCGGTGGGTTAATTGACGCCGTTGTTAGAGAGTAAGCTGGTTCGGGTTTTGTTTTTGCTGCTGAGCTATTGTGGTATTTGTTGCAGTCTGCTGAGGCTGTTGCAGCGACAGGTTGGAGGTTTTAAAACCAAACAATGAACAATGAACAATGAAATGTTCTCGTGGCATGTCACACGGAATAATACCACTCTTACGTTGAGCGGGTTCAAAAAAGCAGGGCCCGGTTTTCGGTGCCACGCAGCACAAACGTACTCATCAACTTATACAGTTTAACAAAACACCGACCACTGGCAAAAGAAGTGCCCTCCGCAGGAGCCAGCCTTTTTGCTTACTTTTTTGGCGTTGAAAAAAGTAAGGCGTCTGACGGGACGCGACCCGTCGGTTTTGCTTTTGATTCTCAGTATGAAATCTAAAATACCAACTCAAGCAACATGAGCCGACATCCCCAACATCTGCTTCAACGCATGCCGGGCAATACTCGGGTTTTCCTTGAGCCGCCGCTTGGAATACGGCAACCAGGACTTCCCAAAAGGAACGTAGATACGCAGACGGTGTCCCTGCGCCACCAACAAATCACGTAACGCCGGGTCAACACCAAGCAGCATCTGGAACTCGTAATCATCTCGCTTCAAACCAAATTTGCGAATCAACTGCTGCGCTTCGAATACCAGTTTTTCGTCATGGGTGGCAATGCCGACGTACGCCTTCTTCTCGAACATCTTCTCAAGACAACAGGTAAAGTTGCTGTTGATGATCTCCATATCCTTGTAGGCAATTTCTCTTGGTTCGTTATAAATCCCCTTGCAGAGCCTGAAGTTGAGCAGACCGTCACTCAGGCCTTCTATGTCATCAAGGGTACGACGCAGATAAGATTGTAGAACCACACCGACATGCCCGGGGAATTCTTCTCGTAATCGGCGGAAAAATTCGATGGTATCATCGGTGAAGGGATGATCCTCCATGTCGATGCGCACGAAATTACCAAGCTTCACAGCCAAGACGACAATTTCACGAATATTGTTGAACGCAAATTCTTTGTCGAGCTCCAACCCCATCTGAGTTGGTTTGAGCGACAGATTAGCATCAAGATTTTCCTTGTCGATGCCTTTAAGAATATCGAGACACTGCTGCTTGAAAAAAGTCGCCTCTTCCTTGGTCTCGATGGATTCGCCAAGGATATCGATGGTTGCGACCATCCCTTTGCCGTTCAGCTCTTTGGTCGCGGCAACCGCAGCATTCAGATCCTCGCCGGCGATATAACCCTTGGCGAAAAAGCTGACGATCGGACTCGGCACATGCATAATCGTTTTCGAGACCAGAAAATTAAACAGAGACATTTACTCCTCCACAATCAAACCAGAATTAATTTTCTATTTAGAAATGTGCACTTATTCAGCATCCATGAAGGGGTATTCAAAGCTCGTCGGTGCATCGAAAGTTTCCTTGATCGTCCGCGGCGAAACCCAGCGAATCAGGTTCAAGTAAGAACCGGCCTTGTCGTTGGTTCCGGAAGCACGGGCGCCACCGAAAGGCTGCTGACCAACCACGGCGCCGGTCGGCTTGTCATTGATGTAGAAGTTGCCGGCGGCATTTTCCAGTTTGCTTAAGGCAAGACTCACGGCTGTTCTTTCCGTGGCAAAAACGGCACCGGTCAGAGCGTAGATTGAGGTCTTGTCACAGAGGTCCAGAGTCTCTTCGTACTTGGCATCGTCATAAACATAGATCGTCATGACCGGCCCGAAAATCTCTTCTGACATAGTGCGGAAATGCGGATTACTGGTGAGGATCACGGTCGGCTCGATGAAGTAGCCTTTGTCGTCGTCGTAACCGCCACCGATGATGATCTCAGCATCTGAAGCCTGCTTGGCGTAATCTATAAATTCGGTGATAGTCGCATATGCCGACTTGTCAATAACCGCGTTAAAGAAGTTCCTGAAGTCGAGGCTCGGGCCCATTTTGATAGTGGCCATATCGGTTTCGAGTCCATTGCGAACCTGGTCCCAGATAGACATCGGGATATAGGCGCGTGAAGCTGCAGAACACTTCTGACCTTGGAATTCCGGCTTGTCATTGATGTAGAAGTTGCCGGCGGCATTTTCCAGTTTGCTTAAGGCAAGACTCACGGCTGTTCTTTCCGTGGCAAAAACGGCACCGGTCAGAGCGTAGATTGAGGTCTTGTCACAGAGGTCCAGAGTCTCTTCGTACTTGGCATCGTCATAAACATAGATCGTCATGACCGGCCCGAAAATCTCTTCTGACATAGTGCGGAAATGCGGATTACTGGTGAGGATCACGGTCGGCTCGATGAAGTAGCCTTTGTCGTCGTCGTAACCGCCACCGATGATGATCTCAGCATCTGAAGCCTGCTTGGCGTAATCTATAAATTCGGTGATAGTCGCATATGCCGACTTGTCAATAACCGCGTTAAAGAAGTTCCTGAAGTCGAGGCTCGGGCCCATTTTGATAGTGGCCATATCGGTTTCGAGTCCATTGCGAACCTGGTCCCAGATAGACATCGGGATATAGGCGCGTGAAGCTGCAGAACACTTCTGACCTTGGAATTCGAAGGAACCGCGAATAATGGCTGTGACTAACTGCTTCACGTCGGCACTCTGGTGAGCAAAGATGAAATCCTTGCCGCCGGTTTCACCGACAATGCGCGGATACGACTTGTACCTGGCAATATTGCTGCCGACAGTCTGCCACATCTGATGGAAGACGGCAGTCGAACCGGTGAAGTGAATTCCGCCGAGGTCGGGATGATCGAGGCAGATTTTGCCGACCATCGAACCTGGCCCTGGAATAAAGTTGATGACACCATCAGGGATCCCGGCCTCTTTGAGTATCTGCATGAAGAGATAGGGCGTATAAACACAGGATGACGCCGGTTTGAGCAAAACGGTATTACCCATAATGGCCGGAGCGGTAGCAAGGTTCCCTGCGATCGCAGTAAAATTAAACGGTGCGACAGCAAAGACGAAACCTTCGAGAGGACGTTGCTGCACAAAGTTCCAAAGACCTTTCGGAGAATATAGCGGCTGATCGGTATAGATCTGCTGAGCATAGTAGACATTGAAGCGCAGGAAATCGATCAATTCACAGGCAGCGTCAATCTCGGCCTGGTAAGCGCTCTTACTGGTGGAAAGCATACTGATCGCATTCATCATGTAGCGATATTTGCCGGAGAGCAGTTCTGCCGCCTTGAGGAAAATCGCAGCACGCTCTTCCCAACGCAGATTGGCCCACCCCTCCTTGGCATCCATGGCAGCAGCGATCGCCATGTTGATCTCTTTTTCCCCCGCGATGTGGTATTCGCCGAGCAGATATTGATGATCGTGAGGCATAACCACCTTACCCATCTTACCGGTGCGGACTTCCTTACCACCGATGATCAGGGGAATCTCCACCTTCTTTGCGGAGATCTCATCAATCGCTACTTTGAGCTGGTCGCGTTCCGGCGTTCCAGGTGCGTAGCTGTAGATTGGTTCGTTGACAGGTGTAGGAACCTTGAGAATAGCGTTGTTTAACAGATTCATGATGGGTACCTTTTTTTGTTTGTCTGTGTTGTCTGATAAGGATCGACTGGTTCGATAACTGCACACAATGCGAGCCACATAACAATATCAAAAGCAAGCAGGATGCCAAGCTGTGAGGAGCTATCCTTGCAAACGATAAAGAGTTCTTGGCGGAGAACGCCGGAAGCAGCAGAAACCAACAAAAAACTATCTCAAATAGCTGTAATTACAAGAATATTTACACAAGCAGGCAATCACAATGCAGGCTGTTTGCGGGGATAGAAACGATCGGTTTTTTAATTTTCCGGATTTACAGAAGAGAGCTATGGAAGGTTAGCAAATAAGCTATTTATGCAAAGATACATAGATAAACACATGACAAAATACTCAACAAACTGTATTTACAGCATAATCTCACTGTTTATGCATTTATGCATGCGTTTAATTTAACGCGAATATATGCAATTAAGCATAAAAATATCATGCAAGACTGTCGTGTCAGCCGCCGACACTCGCAACCAGACCATGATCAGCAAAAATGCGGACAGCCCTCTCTAAATCATCAGGGGTCGGCTCGTGGAGCCCATCAAGGTCACGCTCCTGCCCAAGCTTCGCATCCTTGCCTTTAGCGACATCGTGAAACGGCAGCAGATTCACCGGCTTCTTCTCTCCGGGCAAAGCGGCGACAAAAACAGCTGCAGCCTCAAGGCTGTCGTCATCATCATTAACTCCGCTGATCAATGGAATTCGTATTTGAATGGCGGCACCACTTCCAGCCAGAGCTTTGAGATTATCGAGAATCAAACGGTTATCGACCCCTGTGTACTGCTTGTGTTTGTCGGCATCAATCATTTTCAGATCGTAAAGAAACAGGTCGGTGGACTTCGCCACCCTGAGGAGAGTTTCAACCTTTACAAAGCCCGAGGTGTCAACGGCGCGGTGGATCTTCTGACGGCCACAGGCATCAAGGATTGCGACGAGAAAATCCGGAGAGAGCAATGGCTCCCCCCCCCGAAAAAGTCACGCCACCGTCTGACTGATCAAAGAACGGCCGCTCTTTCTCGATAACCTCGAGAAGTTCGGCCACCGACCAGTAACGCCCTGAGATTTCGGTTGCCAGAGTCGGGCAGACCTCAGCACATTTGCCACACAAGGTACACAGACTGTCATCAGTGACAATACCATCAGGAGTCAAACGACAGGCCTGCACGGGGCAAACCCGGCAGCACTCTTCGCAGCCAATACACTTGCCGGCGGTAAACAACTTCTGGATTCGAGGAGAAATACTTTCTGGGTTATGGCACCAACGGCAGTTAAGCGGACACCCCTTGAGAAAGACAGTGACACGAATGCCGGGGCCATCATTGATGGAATAACGCTTGATGTCGAAAACCAGACCCTGCGGCAGCTCAGAACGACTCATTCTCAGAACGACTCATTCTCAGTGCGTTCAATCACTTCCTGCTGCAAGTCGGCGTTCATGTCATTGAAATAGTCGCTGTAGCCCGCCATGCGCACCAACAGGTCCCGGTAATCCTCCGGGGCCTTCTGGGCGGCCTGCAGCGTCGCTGTATCAACGACATTGAATTGAATGTGATGACCGCCCAGAGTGAAGTAACTGCGAATCAACTGGCCCAACCGGGTGACGTCTTCATCCCGCTTGAGCAAACTGGGCAAGAAGCGCTGGTTGAGCAGCGTACCTCCAGACATGGTGTGGTCGAGCTTGGTCAGCGAACGGATCACTGCCGATGGGCCGTGCGTATCGGCACCGTGGGACGGAGAGGTGCCATCAGATATTGATTTGCCGGCCAGGCGGCCATTAGGGGTCGCACCCATCACCTTGCCAAAATAGATATGACAGGTGGTGGAAAGCATGTTGAGGTGAAAAGTCTCCCCTTTGACATTCGGTTTGCCGTCAATAACCGCCAGCAGGTCATGGTAGACCCGCCGTGCAATATCGTCGGCGTAGTCATCATCGTTGCCGAAGAAAGGCGTCTTATTGATAACCGTCTGACGCAGGAACTCTTCGTCCGTAAAATCTTTGGCAACCGCATCCAGGACACGCTCCATAGTGAATGTCTGCTCTTCAAAAACATGCTTTTTGAGAACCGACAAACTATCTGTCGTCGTACCGAGACCGGTACACTGGATATAGTTGGTGTTGTAGCGCGGTCCGCCGTCGTAATAGTCCCTGCCCTTGCTGATGCAGTCCTCAATCACCACGGAGAGGAAAGGTGCCGGAGCGTACTTGGCAAACATGCGATCGATGTAGTTGCTGACCCGCACCTTGGTGTCGACGACAAAATCAAGCTGCTTACGGAAAGCTTCGTAAAGCTCTTCATAGCTTTTGAATGTGCGCGGATCACCTGTCTCGATCCCGGCCCGTTTGCCGGTTACCGGGTCAACTCCGTTATTCAGGGTCACTTCAAGAATCTTTGGTACATTCAGGTAGCCGGTCAGAATATAGGCCTCCTTGCCGAAGGCACCGACTTCGATACAGCCGCTGCAGCCACCTTCGCGGGCATCCTTGAGCGACTTGCCCTGACGCAGCAGCTCCATCACATAGATGTCCGGATTGAACACTGACGGATAACCGTGTCCCTGGCGGATCACCTTACATGCAGCATTCAGGAACCGGTCCGGTGTCTTGCTGCTGATATGCACCGAGTTGCCAGGTTGCAGGACATGCAACTCCTCAATCACCTCGAGCATAATGTAGGAAACTTCACTGACACCGTCCTTGCCGTCGCTGGTGATGCCACCGATATTGATATTGGTGAAGTCATTGTAGGTGCCGCTCTCGCGGGCGGTGATACCAACCTTCGGCGGCGCCGGGTGGTTGTTGACCTTGACCCAGAAACAACAAAGCAGCTCTTTGGCCTGCTCACGAGTCAGGGCTCCGGCAGCAATTTCTGACTCGTAAAATGGTGTCAGGTGCTGATCAAAGTGTCCAGGATTCATAGCATCCCAGCCATTCAGCTCAGTGATGGTGCCGAGATGGACAAACCAGTACATCTGGATCGCCTCATGGAAAGTACGCGGCGCATTCGCCGGGACCCAGCGGCAGACCTCGGCAATTTTATGCAGTTCAGTGACCCGCTTTGAATCACTCTCACCGGCCGCCAATACTTCCGCCAGTTCGGCGTGGCGCTCGGCAAACAGGATCACTGCATCGCAGGAGATGTCCATGGCCTTGAGCTCTTCAGCCCTGTCGGTCGCTTCCGGATCATTGAGGTAATCGAGGGCGGCAATCTCACCGGCAATCTGGCGTTTGTAATCGAGCATTCCCTTACGGTAGATCTGGCCGTCCAGGGCCGTGTGCCCGGGCGCACGCTGTTCCATAAACTCGGTAAACAGGCCCGCCTCGTAAGCAGCCCGCCATTCGTCAGGGACGTGACTGAAGATCCTCTCACGGGTCGTTTTGCCCTGCCAGTAAGGGATGACTTCACGAGCATAGGTGTCGATATCTTCATCACTGATGGTGTAGCGCTGCTGGTCGCGGGTATTGAGAACATGGAAGTCCTCAACGCTGTGGCAGGTCAGCTCGGGGAAGGTCGGTACCGACTTGGGACGTGGACCGCGCTCGCCGACGATCAATTCATCGTCACCGATATAGAGGGTTTTCTTCTGGCAATGGTCGAGAAAATTCAGAGCCCGCAACACCGGGGTCGAATGTTTGCCGTAATTTTCTTTATAGAAAGCTGTCTCGTGCAACGCTCTCTCGATGGAGAGACTCGGTTCAACCTCGACGCTCAACTTGCGCAAACGCTGAATACGCTCATTCATTCCCGGGCCGATTATGTTTTTACTTGCTGAATAAAAGTTTCCTTCAGCAGCAGCTTTTCTCTGCGGAGCAGCTTTCAAATCACTTTCAGTGGGCATTACAGATCCCTTTTTCCTTTTGTAACAGCACAGCAATCGTGCGCGGTCAAACCTCAATCAGCTAACGCTACATTGTACTTCGTCCTGTCTCCATAAAACAAGGGCACCAACTCAACGCATCATGAAGCCATCCTTCAATGGGTCGGCTGGATCAATCAAAAACTCGTGGCGACCGGTAATATAGGCGCTGCCTTCCACTTCGGGAATAATCGCTTGATGCGGACCAAACATCGTCTCTTCTGTCACGCTACAGCGGAAAGAGCTGCCGTAATGCTTTCGATGGTGATCACATCGCCAACGCCAATTTCACCACGCGCATGATGAATAGCCAACCGGCCGCTGACTCCGGTTCCTGTCGGACTGCGATCAACCTCACCTTCTGCAAAGATACACACGTTACGGGAATGTGCTCCCGTCCCCTCTGGGCTCATCGATAAAGATCGTCCCGTAGAGGAAGCTCAAGTCATCTTCAAAAGGGGTGCGGGATCGTGCGACTCGCCATAATGGCTCGCTTGATTGCCATGCCCTTATCAATCAAAGGGTGCAAATCCTCTGGTGTTACCGTCAAGCCGACATCGGACGCTTTGACATAAGCGTAAAAACCACCGCCGAATGCAAGATCATAACGAACCTCACCGAGGCCCGGCACCTCTACAACCTGATCCAGGCCGAGAACAAAGGAAGGAACATTGTGAAACGAGACACTCTTGACGCGCTCGTCCTCTATCAGAGCTTGAGCCGTCACCAGCCCGGCAGGAGTATCTATGCGCAAAGTTGTCTTCGGAGACTGCATGGCAACCAGTCCCGGCTTCAAGGGCCACCGTCGTCATGGCGATGATGCCGTGGCCACACATGGTACTGAAACCGGCGTTGTGCATAAACAGAACACCGAAGTCAGCGTCCCTGGTGACCGGCGGAGTCACAAGGCAACCATACATGTCAGCATGGCCACGCGGTTCCAACATCAATGTGGCTCGCAGGTGGTCATATCGTTCCTTGACGAAACGGCGCTTCTCCAGAATCGTTGCACCATCCGGAGAGGGGAACCCTGATGTGACAACACGAAAAGGCTCGCCCGCCGTATGTGCATCAATCGTCGTTATCTTCTGCCAGCCTTCGGGTGCTCTCCAGCTTTTCATCTGTATCAACCTCCACCAGCAAATTAACCCATATCGTCTTTAATCACTGACAACAACCTGGCCAAGAAACGCATCAACCTTCGCATACTGGCCGGACTTCAAGGTATCAAACAAGCTCTTTTCAAGAGTGACCACAGGGGATCTCTTTGCCATAGAAGTGCTTGCAAACAATTGGACCGGTCGCCAGGATCGGCTCGGTTTTGATATTGATCATGGCAGCAGGAGCTTTGCCGATCCGGGCCAACTCCAGAATCATCAGGGAGCCGGTACTTGAACCCTTGCCAAAGGGGAAAGCCAGTACCTTGCCCGCAATAGACTGGCCAAAGAGTTCATGGCGAGGGTCATTGATCAGACCGGTGGCAGGATCGACACCACCCCAGAAACTGATCGATTGAGATGAAGCAATCACTTCTCCCTCGGCAACACCGGAAACAATACAGCGGGCAGCTAATTCTTTCGCCATTGCGCCCTCCCCTTACAGATGTCACCGGAAACGGCAGTCTCAACACACTCATCGAGGCTGCCAAAGACGGCCTTCAAGCCTGTCTGCGAATAACAGTAATTGGCAAACTTGCCGGAATCGGACATTGCACTCTGGAAAGCCCAGTTATTCGCTGGATATTGCAACGGGCAGCCGTCGGTGAAGACATCCACGCCGACAGACTGCAGTTTATTAAGCAGGCCGCTATTTTCGATCAGGGAATAAACCGTTCGGCTGGTAAAGACCCAGAAAGTGATTGCATCGTGAATCTCCCGGCCTTGAAACAGTTGGTCCAGAAGCACAAATTCGTCTTCAGAATAGTGCGGGCAGCCAAGCGTAATCAGATCAGGTCGTTCAATGGTGGCATCTGAGAGCTTTTCTTCCGCGTCTCTGAGCATGGCAGGGGTAATTTCAAGGCACTCAATCGGCGGCTTTTGAAAGCACATTTCCAGAGTTTGGGCTTCCGGTGTAACGCCAACGATATGAAACAGACCAACGGCACCTGAAGATGCTGCTGCAGCGCTGAAAACCTTCAGGCTGTCAATTGAGACATCCTGGGGCACACCTTCGAGGGCAGCGATGCGATCAGCAGCAATTTCACCAAAGACAAACCCAAGCAGGGGGTAAACGGCACGGTCATCAAACATCTCCGCACTAAAGCCGTTAAGAGTGATCAGAATTTCAGCTTTGCGGTTTTCACTCAGATGCAGACCAAACCTGGGAACCTTGCCGATGATCGCGGCACAAACATCGACGAGATCGGCGTAACGATTGGTTCTTGCACCAATCACCGAGTTGGCAAAGGCAATCGCATTGGATTCTCCCCAGGCGATCTGCTCGCCGAATTTGGGGGATGATTCCCTGCTGATAGGGAGCACAGGTCCAGGTTGGAGTCGCACCCAACTTGAGGTAGGCCTGTTCAATCCGCCGACTTTTCTCCTCAAGTTCGGGATGAACACGAAGTCCTCGCCAGCGTGTCAGATCGATTGCGCTTGGGTTAAGCTGCGTCGGCACCGAAAAGCGCCCGCCTAGCTCCACCATCCGCTCGACAAATTCGACACCAGCATCGACCATGTAGAGGGTCATGTCGATGTGCACCTGAGTGACCGGCAACAGCTCTTCGGCACCAAAGGTCTCTCCTAAATCAACGAGGATCTTCATTGCGATCTGCGCCGCTTCCCCCTGGCTGCCATCCAGAATGCTTTTTTCGTGATCGGTTAAACGCATGTGACAAAACCTTCAGGAGAGATCAACTTCGGTTCCCAGCCCTTTCTCTTTAGCTGCAGAATAAACCAGCGCTGCCGCCATGGTGTCCTGCACAGCAATGCCGACCGACTTGAAAAAAGTAATCTGCTCATCGTTCTGTCGGCCCGGCTTGTCGCCATTGAGGATTTCACCTAACTCTGCGTCGATGGCAGCATTCGGAATAATGATATCACCGGCCTCTTCCAGGCAGGCCTCGCGCGAGTCCACAACGACCAGCGCACGGCGGACAGCATTCTCGTCTATTTCTCTTTTGTCCGGCGTAAACGTGCCAATCCCGGTGATGTGAGTTCCCGGTTTGAGGTCATTACCATCAAAGAGAGGCACTGGAGAGGTGGTCGCAGTCAGTACGATATCTGCATCCTGCACTGCTTCTCTGGGAGTCCGCCCAAGGATAACTTTTGGGGCCTTTGGCCAGGTGGCCACATCATCAGCCAGTCTCTGTGCTGCTTCCTCAAAATGATCGATGATGCTGACCTGTTCAATATCCCTGACGGCCAGAACAGCCTGTAATTGTGTGCGCGCTTGCACGCCGGCGCCAAACAAGGCAACATTTTTAGCGTTTTTACGGGCCAGGACATCGGCCGCAGCGCCACCGCCGGCGCCGGTGCGAATAGCAGTCAGGCTACCGCCATCCATAAGAGCCAACGGAAATCCGGTTTCGGGATCAAGCACCATAACTGTTGCTGAAATGGTTGGTAGATTCAGCTTGGGATTATCTTCATAAATGGAAATAATCTTGATCCCCAGGTTTTGGCTGCTGTGTAGGAAGGCTGGCATCAGCAGGGTCACGCCCTTCTCGGTGGAGATATGTGCTCGCAGAGGGACGGTTGACTGTCCTGTTGAGAATTGGATATAGGCCTGTTTCATGGCTTCGATGGCTTTTGGCATTGGTAATGCTGCCTTGACATCGGCAGCGGCGAGTATTCTGATTTTCATTTTCTCTCCTTGCAAGTTCAGATTGTCTTTTGCTGTTTAGTACAAGGCAAAACCGGCGGGTCGCGTCCCGCCAGACGCCTTACTTTTTTCAACGTCAAAAAAGTAAGCAAAAAGACTGGCTCCTGCGGAGGGCACTTCTTTCGCCAGTGGTCGGTTTTTTGTTCAACAACAACATTGATGAATACGTTAGTGCTGCGTGGCAACGAAAACCAAGCTATGTATTCGCGATGAACTTACAGTTAAGGACTAGACTACCTGCATTTTCATCCAGGGGGGCTGAATTGTGGAAATCAGCTACAGCGCTTCCCGGCGGCACCAGCGCGTCGCATGCTTCGCGGAGCTGGTCGGTGAGCTGCATATCCAGTACGGGGAGAAAGTGTTCAAGCTGTTCCAGTGTGCGCGGCCCGACAAGCGGAGCGGTAATTCCTGGCTGATCTTTTACCCACAAAACTGCCAATTGAGCGGGCGATATGTCGCAATCTTTTGCCAATTGCACGAAATTGTTGCCGACTTCTATTCCTCGTGCGGTGACCCGTTCTGCGTAGATTCCTCCGCGCAAAGTGGCTCTTGAATCGGTCGGTGCGTTTTCGGAGTCGGCGTATCGCCCGGCCAGAATTCCCATGGCCATCGGCGACCAGGGCAAGATACCCATCTGATACTCCTGACACATCGGCACCATTTCGTTCTCAATCCGTCGGTCCAGCAGATTGTATGGAGGCTGTTCCGAGACGAAGCGGACGTAACCTTTAAGTTCGCTGACCATAATCGCTTCCATCACCTTCCATGCCGGGGTCGTGGAACAACCGACATAGCGCACCTTGCCCTGCCGCACCAGGTCGTCAGTGCGCTCAGGGTTTCGTCGATCGCAGTTCGAGACGGGCGATGTAGCTGGTACAGGTCTATATGGTCTGTCTGCAGGCGGCGCAGGGAATCTTCACACGCCTTGATCAGGTGCAGCCGGGAATTGCCGCAGTCGTTCGGGCCGGGGCCAGCGGGTAATGCACCTTGGTGGCAATCATGCACCTGGTCACGGCGTCCGCTGGCCGCAAGGGCCCGACCGATGATCGCTTCACTCTCGCCTTGGCGTAGCTGTTGCTGGTATCAATCAGGTTGATACCGGCGTCCATGAGCACGGTCGATAATGGCCATCGACTCAGTCTCTGGGGTGGGATTGGCAAAGTTGTCAGAGCCCAGGCAGAGCGGGCGCAACCTTGACGCGGTCCTGCCCAGAACGCGGTATTCCATAAGTGCACTCGTAAAAGTTAGAGGAAAAGATGGCTAAGCAAAAATTTCGTCCGACAAGGCGTAGTGGTTTTTCAGGGGTGAAGGCATACACAAGTATGTCGAAGTCCTGAAAAACAGCTACAACGCAGTAGGGCGGACTTTTTGCGACGCCATCACCTTGCGGTGAATCCGGCGTCTACATTAATCATCGCGCCGGTCATGTAGCTGGCCGCATCGGATGACAGAAAGAGTACGACCGGGCAATTTCGACCGGTTCGGCCAGACCTCCCATCGGTACCGAATCGGCCAGTGCCTGCATCATTTCGGGAGTGACCGGCCCGGAGCGCTCGGAACTCAGCATCGGCGTGTTGACCTCGCCGGGGCAAACCGCGTTGATCCGGATACCATCTTTGACGTGATCCAGAGCCATCGCCCTGGTAATCTGGTGGACAGCGCCCTTCGAAGCACAATAGGCCATAACGCCAGCAGCCCCGACTTCTCCCCAGATTGAGCCAAAGTTCACAATACACCCGGAACCCTGCTCCTTCATCACGCCAACAGCTGCGCGACTCATGAAGAACACACCGTTGACATTGACGTTCATAACCCTTTGCCACTCTTCATCCGTGGTATTCAGACCATCGGCACGGACGATAATTCCTGCAGCGTTGACCAGAATATCCAGACGGCCATAACGTTCCACGGCCATCGCTACAGCTTGTGCGCAAAAAGCCGAATCACTGATGTCACCAATAAGAGGAGGATCGCAAGCGATCTCGGCAGCAACGTTAAGGGTTCCGATCTGTACCGATAGATCGGAAG
>PVMK01125854.1_pt1 | contig 37713 bp, 41 predicted proteins | sample 1853481 | NCBI WGS metagenome assembly PVMK01 (sample SAMN08533507, study PRJNA380276) | Marine sediment metagenome, whole genome shotgun sequencing project.
CGGCTCGCCCGTGAGCTGGAAAAGTCTGTGCATCATCCTGCTGCTGGCGCCACTTCCGCTAACCGCTAGTGAAGTTTCCCAATGGGCCACCAATGACGGGCAACTGATTTTGCAGGACGTCCCGCAAATTCCATCCGCCCTGGTCAGCCGCCTGAACCAGTACCAAAACGTCCGTTCAGCCAGCCTTATCGACTGGACCAAAGACGGCAAGGGAATCTATATCCGGACCCGGTTCGGAGACATTAGCCAGATTCACAGGGTGCATGCCGCAGGCGGCGCGAGACAGCAACTGACCTGGTTTCAGGAGCCTCTCGGGCGGGTAGTGCGGCGTGGAAATGGAGAAGAACTGGCCATCACGATGGATCAGGGCGGTGGTGAGCTGGACCAGATTTTCCTGTTTGACCCGAAAACAGCCACCACCACCATGGTCACGAACGGCCAGTCCCGCAACCGCCTGGTCCGATGGAGCGCGAACGGCCGAAAACTCGCATTCCAGTCTACCCGGCGCAATGGACGCAACAACGATCTGTGGATCATGAGCCCCGACAAACCGGGCAGCGAGGAGTTGCTGCTGGAGGCGCCCGATGGAACCTGGTGGGGGCCCGCCGACTTCAGCAATGATGGAAAATATCTGCTCGTTCAGCAGTTCCTGAACGTGTCCGATTCACGGGTATATGTGCTGTCCCTGAAAGATCAAAGCCTGCAAATGCTCGCTGGCAACACTGAATACCCTTCAGCCAATCGTGCGCTCTCTTTCGACCGGCGCGGCGAGGGATTTTATTACATCACCAATGCACGCGGCCACGCTGCCGAGTTGGCCTGGAAATCCCTGAATCCTGATATTGCACCGCACTACATTACCGAACAGATTCCATGGGATGTAACGGAATTCGCCCTCAGCGACGATGGTAAACGTGGCGTTTTCGTCACCAACGAGGAAGGGTTAAGCCGGCTCTACCTGCTCGATACACGGAGCGGCCGCTTCGTGGTGGTCAACGGCATTCCGATTGGTATCATCACCAGCCCGAAGTTCAACCCGGACAACCGCCACCTGGCGATGAACCTGAGTACCGCGCAAACACCTAACGACGTTTACGTCCTGAGCCTTGGCCGCAAGCCGACCAGCGCAAAATCCCTGGTTCGCTGGACCTATAGCGAAGTCGGCGGCCTGGATGCGAGTTCTTTCGTCGAGCCGAAATTGATTCACTACCCCACGTTCGACCTGCGCGGCGAGCAACCAAGGAAGGTACCGGCATTTATCTACCGCCCGCACAGCAAAGGCCCGCACCCGGTGATCATCTACGTTCATGGTGGTCCTGAAAGTCAGTACCGCCCGTTATTCAGCAGCACGTTTCAGATGTGGGTTGCTGAATTGGGCGCGGTAGTCATTGCACCCAACATCCGGGGGTCGAGTGGATATGACAACGAATACCTGTCACTGGATAACGGTCGCAAACGTGAGGATGCCGTGCGGGATATAGGCGCCCTGCTCGACTGGATTGCAACCCGGCGTGACCTGGATGAAAACCGGGTTGCTGTTTACGGCGCCAGTTACGGCGGCTATATCGTGCTTGCCTCCGCGGTGCTCTACAGCGACCGGCTCAGGGCGGGTGTTGATGTCGTGGGGATCAGTAACTTTGTCACATTTCTCGAGAATAGCGAGGATTACCCGCGTGAACTGCGGCGCCACGAATATGGCGATGAGCGTGATCCTGAAATGCGGCTGACCCTGGAACAGATCAGCCCGCTGAACAACGCTGAGCAGATCAAAATTCCTTTGCTGGTGGTTCAGGGCCGTAATGATCCCCGCGTCCCGGCCAGTGAATCTGAACAGATCGTGCAGGCCTTGCGTGACCGGAATCAGCCGGTCTGGTACATCGAGGCCCTGAACGAGGGGCATGGCTACAACAGGAAAGAAAACCGCAACGTATATGAACAGGCGGCAATTCTGTTCCTGCAACGATTTCTTGTCGAATAGGGAACTTCTGACCAATTCCCCGATATTTCTGGCTTGCTGAGCAGCCGCAGCTCAAGGCGGCGTCATATCAGGGTACGGGTTAAGTAAATCCAGAATTACGCTCTTTTCAAAACCAGGAATGACGATTTCGCGATCCGAGATCGATAGATCCTGCCCATCCACCACACCCTCGCCGTATTCATAGATCGGTGCGACCTCACCCAACGACATTTTTACGTCATACTCCTGTGCTGCCTGCGAGGTTGCCTCATTGCGACCAAGGTACTCAGCAAAGGCCCGGCTTCCGTGTTTTTTCTCCAGCATGGAGCGCGCTACAAACGGTGAAAGTATCAAACCAGTGGCGTTGTTTCCGCCGAAACCTTTGGAATTGATCAGCGTGGCATCCATGGCCTGTGGGTCGATTTCCATATGCCGGATGCTGAAATGCAAGTTGCTGTCATATACGTCATCGGCAATCCGGTCGATGGTACTGATACCGGGGATCCAGCCATAGCGCCAGGTGCCCAGCGCACTGGCCAATTGGTCACCAGAGGCCGGCGCCAGCGGGTGGCCCAGATAGCCTTTGATCGCCGCCACCGTCCAGGTGTCTATGCCAAAAGCCTTCGCCACTTCATTGAGGATGTGCGACTCGGTAACCCGATTCTGCGGCGTGCCGGTACCGTGCGCAATTACGTAGCTGCGTTGACGCACTGCATCCTCGCCCAGCAAAGTTCGCGCCATCGCCAGCGCCTTGGCAACCGTCACGTAATTGCCGACTCCCGGCCCGGGGATCGATTTCTTGAAACCATCGGCATTGACGAACACATCACCCACCGCACCATGGATGCTGGCGCCCAGCTCCATCGCCAACTCATCATCCATCAACACCGTGTAGACCGCAGCCTCGGACATGGTAAAACCGCAATTGTCACCAAATGGACGAGAAGCGCGCCGATAATCGGGTTGGCCGGAGATTCCATCCAGCGCCATCAAAGCCCGGTCTTCGGCCAGAGCACCCATGGTGCAATAGCCATCAATGATCTCTGGCGTGATCGGCGCTTCTGAATTACCCACCACCACAACACGGCGTTTGCCACTGCGAATGTCGTTGACGCCTTGTTGCAGATTGTAGAGAAAGGTCGCGCAGGCACCGATCACGGCCCCGGTAGCGCCAACACTGCCGAGCACATAGGCATTGATAAAGTTACCCGGCATATCACACAGACCCAGGGCTACATGCTTGGAAGTGACGCGCTTGCCCACCAGGCGAGATTGCAGTAAACCCCCGTTGCCGTGGGTGTCCATCTGGCCCATGGCACTGCCTGAATAAATCCCGATCTGATCCGGATGCACCGAGTTTTTGATCACTGACCAGTCGATACCTACCGAGCGCACCGCGTCGGAGGCGCCGAAAACAGCCAGTTGCAATCCACGTGCGTGATTACGCGACTGATAGAGTTGGCCCGGCTCGAAACCGCTTGGCAATTCACCGGCTGAACTGACCCTGCACGCTCGCCTGTCCGCCAACAGCACTTCCAGCCCACCCTGAACGTCAACCTGAAAACTGCCGTCTGCCCTTTCCGTAATCTGCCAGTTTTCAGGTGGATGCGAAGGTAGCTGTTGCCTGCTCAGCGTAATGGTCAGCAGGTTGTCAAAAGCTGCATTGAGGCGCGCCTGGCGATGCCAGGGGATATGTTGTGGGTCATAGTTTTCAATCGGCCGGGTCAGCGTGTGCGCATCGATGTAATCGTGGGTGTCTTGATCATTCGGGTCACCCTCCAGATTCATCAATCCAGCCAGGGCGCGGTAGGTTTGAGCCGCGTCCTTGCGGGCTATGACATCAATCACCATTCGACGATAGGCATGATGTGAAGACAGACGACCGGCTGGGTTTACGCCGCCAATACCAACGATTACCGGGAGTTTTGACATTTAATCAAGTCCAGTCTGGCTACAGATAGATGAATCAAGGTGAACATCACGCTGCGGAAACGGAATCCGGATGTCTTCTTCACGAAAACGGCTGTCAATTTCGATCAGAAGATTGTGCCTGGCCAGGCCCCGCTGCTCGGGGTACTTGATCCAGCCCAGTAACTCGAAATCCAGGGAGCTTTCCCCAAAAGCCCGCATCCTGGCCCGGGGTGCCGGGTGATCCAGGATCAGCGCATTGTCACGGGCGACCTGCTCCAGCACATCAATCACTTTTACCGGCTCCGTGCCATAAGCGACCCCGATAGGAATGCGAATCCGGTGCTCAACGGCAGGCCCACCACTCTCGTTGGTAATTTTGGCGTTTCCCATCACCGCATTGGGGATCGAAATCTCGACATCATCACGCGTCAGCAGCCGGGTCGAGCGCATGCCCAGCTCGGTAACGACCCCGCGCTCGCCGGTATCAAGCACGATGTAATCGCCAAGTTTGTAGGGCGCGTCCGCAATAATAGAAATTCCCGAAATCAGATTGGCCAGCGTATCTTTGGCGGCGAAGCCGACCGCGATACCAATGACACCCGCCGAGGCCAGCCAGGCCGTACCGTCGATGTTCCACAAGGCCATGAAGAACCAGACCAGAATACTGAACAGTACGACCTTGATTCCCATCTCGAACAAGGGGCGCGTGCGTGGTTGAAACAACTTGAAATGCTGGCCGTCCCGCGACATCGCAGAAATCGCCAGGGAGGTCGCCTTGAACCAGGCCCTGCCCCAGAGGAACAGCAGGATGGTGAACAAAAGCCTGGTCAGAACCCATTCGATTGAATCACCAAGGCCGAAAGCGTGGACGGTTGCGGCAAGCGCCAGGATGACCGCTGTTTGAACCACCGGTGTCGTGAAATACTGGATCAGGCGATCATCCAGGTCCGTCCTGGTTCTTTGCGCCGCCTGGGTAAGAATCGTGTGCAGCAGCCACTGAATGGCTTTACCGACCCCATAACCGATGATCATCGTCATCAACACAAGCGCCAGGGGGTAATCCTGCAAAAAAGTCCAAACCGGCGTCAACCAGTCCGGCAGGAAAGGTTCGATTTCGATATTCAGATTGAGAAAATCTCCCTGATCCGCCTGCTCTTTGGGGACAGTTACCGGTTCTTCGGGTTGGGGGATCACTACCTGCATAAAGCTCGCCTGTTCAGAATTCAACTTCCAGATTTCGTACCGCCACAACGATGCCATTGGCATCCGCATATAGATAATTTCCTGGCCGGATGGTGACGCCCGCGAAGGCAACATCGACGCCTGGCTGCCCTTCACCACGTTTGTCGGTTTTCACCGGATGGCTGTTCAGCGCCTTCACGCCCAGGTCGATGGTTTCAAGGATTTCCACATCACGTACACAGCCGTTGATCAGCAAGCCCTGCCAACCGTTCTCAGCGGCGCTGGCAGCGAGCATGTCGCCAAGCAGGGCGCGCCGCAGTGAGCCGCCGCCATCAACCACCAGCACCCTGCCCCGTCCTTGCGACCTTACGGCTTCGCGAACCAGGGAATTGTCTTCGAAGCAACTGATGGTGGCGATTTCGCCGCTGAACCTGAGCTTTCCTCCGAAATCGGAAAACAGCGGTTCCAGCACTGAAATCTCTTCAATAAAATCATCGCAAATATCGGGAACGAAATACGACACGGTCTCAGAGCCTGTTAACATCAACAATAAACAACCTTAAGCGGAGCGGGACCATGTTTAAAGATAAATCTGTATGGATTACGGGGTGGCTCATCGGGAATCGGTGAAGCGCTTGCGCTTCAGTTCGCAGCCCAGGGGGCCAAGATCACGCTCTCGTCACGGCGCGAGGAGGAATTGAACCGCGTGCGTGACCTGTGTATTAGCCAGGGTTCGGATGCCAGTAATATCCTCGTGCTTCCGCTGGACGTGACCGACCACCAATCCATGCCGGCGGCGGTTAAAAGTGTGATAAACGCCTTTGGTCGTATTGACATGCTGATCAACAACGCCGGTATCTCTCAGCGGTCTTTATGCGTTAACACCGATATGTCGGTTTACCGGCAGATTCTCGAGGTGGACGTGCTCGGCCAGATTGCCCTGACCAAATCCGTGCTCCCGTTGATGCTGGAGCAACGGAGCGGGCACATTGTCATCACCTCGTCAGTTGCCGGCAAAATCGGCGCTCCCCAGCGGACCGGTTACTGTGCTGCCAAGCATGCGGTGATGGGCTTTTTTGATGCACTCCGGGCCGAGGTCAGTCGTCACGGCATGCAGGTAACGACCATTACACCGGGTTTCATCCAGACCAATATTTCAGTAGCCGCGCTCAAGGGCGATGGCTCTGAGTTCGGCACGGTTGATGACGACATCGCCGGGGGCATGGACGTCACCCGCTGCGCCGAAGTGATCATGGACGGCTTTCGCAAGGGAACCCCGGAGATCACTGTTGGTGAAGGTATGGAAATGAAGGCGCTCTGGCTAAAGCGCTTTTTCCCCAAACTCTTGTTCAAAAAGGTTGCCGGGATGGCCTGACCCGAAGGTCATTATCGTTGCGCCAGCATCCATTTGCGCAGACGATTTGAATCACCGAACGGCGTGAGCTTACCGAATGAATTCAACAATACGATAGAAACAGACTCACCCTCGATGGTGGCCTGCATCACCAGGCAGCGCCCCGCTTCGTTGATGTACCCGGTTTTACTGAGTGCGATATCCCAACTCTTGTTTTTCAGCAAGCGGTTGGTGTTGCCGTAGGTCAGTGGCCCGCGTTTGGTATAGGGATAGACTTCGATCCGCCGCGTGGTGCTGGCCTGGCGGATCAGCGGATAGCCATAAGCGGCGGTGACCATTTTTACCAGGTCGCTGGCGGTCGACATATTCTCAACATTCAGGCCTGCGGGGTCGGCGAAGCGACTGTCCCGCATTCCAAGCTGCACTGCCTTTGCGTTCATTTGTGCCACAAACTGCTTCATGCCACCCGGAAATGTCCTGCCCAGTGCAGCGGCCGCCCGGTTTTCAGAGGACATGATGGCCAGCAGGATCATCTGCTCGCGGGTCAGCGTGGCGCCATACTCCAGGCGCGAACCCGTGCGCTGAACCAGGCCGCGGTCGTCCCGGGTGACGGTGATTTTTTCTTGCAGGTCAACGCCGGAATCGATGATGACCATGACCGTCATCAGCTTGGTAATCGAAGCGATGGGGCGAGGCGTGTCAATATCCTTGCCATAGATGACGTTGCCGTCGATGTCGATAACCAGGGCTGAGGCCGATCGCAGGTGGGGGTCGCCTTCGAGGCTGGAGAAATTCGAAGCGATCACCGCCGCAGGCATAAACGACCCCAACGCCACGGCAAGGATCATGGTTATTACCGGTACGATGCGCATGGTCACTCGATAAACTGGTTGAGTTCGATGAAGTAATCGTTCGGGTCGAAGAAACTGATACCCATCACACGAATGACGCTGCCGTCATCCTTGGGGAACTCTTTGACATGAGGCTCCGCAACCATTTCGATGCCTGGTATTTCCTTGAGTTTCTCGTAAACGACTTCCACGTTGTCGTTATGTATCACGAAAACGACTTCTCCCACCTTGACACGATTGGGAACCGGCCGCGGACCCGGATCCGGCAGGGGCGGGTCGATGTACTGCATAATACCCAGCATCCCGACATACGGGTCGTTGCATTTGAGGATGACCAGCCGGGCTTTGGAATCAGGCGCTCCGGATGGCAGACCTTTACCCGACACCACGATTTCCTCGTCGTAGTAAGCATCCATTCCCAATATGTCGCGGTAGATGGTCAACGCGGGCTCTAATTGATTGACCATCATCGTGACGCGCCGGAAGTCTGTGGGTACTTTGTTCATGATTACTCCTTGCCCGGGAAGGAAACTGGCATTTGAAGGAACAGATGATATAGCATTATCGCGCTATACGGCCAACCATCGGCAGGTACCGGCATAGGACATCGGTCCTTTCTGAGCTTGAGTATTGTTTATCGTTGCGTAAGCTTACTGATGATGATGGTGAGCGCAAGACCAACGATGAAGCCCGGAATCACCTCGAGCAAGTCATAAAAGCCAGGCTTGAGCCAGAGCACCCAGACCACGGTCGTGATAAAGCCACCCAGCATGCCCCCTACCGCGCCGGCCAGGTTGGTTCCGGGATACCAGAAAGCGCAAAGCAATACCGGCCCGAAAGCCGCACCCAGACCCGACCAGGCGAACAACACAAACCAGAAGATCATCGGTGTCTGGTGCAGTGCAAATGCAATGCCGATCACTCCGATAATGACGGTGACGAGCTTGCCACGGTTGGCCAGCGCCCGGTCGCTCAGCTTCGAGCCGCGAATTTGCTGCCAGTAGTCCCGCACCACCGCGGATGAAGCGAGAATCAGCAGGCTGTCCACAGTCGACATGATGGCGGCCAGAACAACAACCATCATGATGCCGCCCAGCACCGGGTGCAGCAGCGTAGTGGAAATGAGCGGCAAAATACTTTCCGGGTCTTCCAGTCCCGGGAACAGGGCGCGCCCGGCCATTCCGGTCAGTACCGCGCCCAGGTCGAACAACAGGATGACAATCACGGAAATGATCATGGCCGGCACCAGGCTTTTCTCGGACCGGGCCGACATGAAACGCACCATCAACTGCGGAACACCCATAAACGGCAGCCCCACCGCCAGGAAACTGAGAATCCCAACCAGTGCGAGGGTGCTTTTACCCTCGGGACCCCACGGCGTGAGAAGGCCCGGGTCCTGGCCACGTAAATCGGCGAGAACCGAAGCCCAGCCGCCAGCGGCGTCGATCGCAATCAACGGCACGATAATCAGGCCCAGCAACATCAGGATGCCCTGGATCAGGTCCGTCCAGGCCACTGCCTTGTAGCCACCTACCAGGGTGTAGAGAATGATCACCGTCGCGCCCACCAGCACGCCGGTCGAATAATCCATCCCGGTGAAGCCATCGAAGGCTTTGCCGGTCGCCACCATTTGCGCCGCGACATAGGCGCCGACCATCACCAGGATGATCAGCACACTGATTTTCCTGAGTATATGGGTCCGGTCGTCGAAGCGGGCAGCCAGCACGTCCGGGACCGTGATGGAATCCGACTCATCAGCAAAGCGTTTGATCCGTCGGGACAAAAGCAGCCAGGCCAGCGCGATGCCCACTACTTCCCCGGCCACTACCCAGAATGCCTGCGCCCCTACCGCGTACCCCATCCCGGTCAGGCCCAGCAACAACCAGCCGCTTTCCCCCGTTGCGTTGGTGCTGAAGGCGACCACCCAGGGCGGCAGCTTCTTGCCGGCAATGAAATAGCCGCTCATCGTGTGGGTTTCCTGACGGCTCCACAGCGCCAGACCGACCAGGATGGCCAGGTAAATGATAAATACTACGATGACTACCGACATTCAGCACCCAGGATCAATGTCTCAACATTATACGGCCCACTGAGAGTAATGAGGCTTTAGAGCGCCATTGCTTTATAATTCAGGCATAAAATACAGAAAGGATCATCATCTTCATGAACAAGAAAATCATCACTACAATTTTCCTGGCACTTGTATTCATGGGTCTGGCCACCAGTACCCTGGCCACTGAGGCACCGGCTCTCAAGCGCGTACTGGAAAGCGGTCAGCTACGTGTGGGCATGACCGGAGACCAGCCACCGATGAATGTCAGAAGCCGTACCGGCACTTTTATCGGCCTGGATGTCGACCTGGCTTTCCTCCATTCCGTAGTCAGACTACAACCCCATGCTCAGCCGTAAGCCATCGCTGAAGCTGTTCATCAAGCTGGTGCAAATGAATCAGGGAACAAATTTCTGGTAACGCACTTCCCCGGTTTCCATGTCTTCACCGAATAGCTCGATGTACTCGACCGTGACTTTGATCCCTTTGCCATGGGCCTGGATAAAAATCTTTTCAAGATAGGATTGCGAGCCATCAATCGGGGCGGTTGCCCGGTATTGATCCCCTTCGCGGATAATGATAATCGGACGGCCAAAATCGGCCGCCATGTCGAGTTCCGCTGTTTCCCTGTTGCGATCGAGTTTTGCTTTGAATCCATAAGCGAAAGTTCTCTGAATCCAGCTGAGCTTCTCGACCTGCCCTTGCTCGGCCAGGCGTATCCAATAGGCGGCCACGGGTTCCTTTTTAAGCAGTTTCCCATCGGGGCTGACCTGGGCATCGTACTGGACGATATTGGCGTTTTTGCTGCGTTCTATCTTGAAAAGGTGCTGGGAATCAGGTGTTGCAGCCAGAACAAGCGCAGGAAAGCAGATCAGTGCGAACAGCATTAAAACAATGCATCTGCGCACTACCCTCTCCTGGTTTGAAATCACGATAGCAATAACGCCTAAAACATCGAAGAGCCGTCAATGTCGTCCTCGGTAGTCTTGACCCGGTTGGGAATGAAATCACCGGTAATCATCTGGTCGTAGGTGAGGCCAGGGCCTACCATCGGGTAGACGCCGGCGTCCCGGTCGATAATCACCTCGAGGAACGCGGGGCCAGGGAATTCCAGCCATTCTTTGACGGTCCGCTCCAGGTCCTTCTTGTCGTCCAGGCGCACTGCGTACTCAAACCCGTCGGCCTGCGCCGTCTTGATGAAATCCTTGCTACGCAGTGATTTGTCACTGGCGGACAGGCGGCCCCCGTAAAACAGTTTTTGCCACTGCCTGACCATGCCATCACCGTAATTGTTCAGCACCAGGACTTTGACCGGAAGTCCATAGGTTGTGGCCGTTTCAAGTTCACCCAGGTTCATGCGGATACTCGCATCCCCGTCCACGTCGATCACCAGGTGATCGCGGGCGGCAAACTGGGCGCCGATAGCGGCCGGCAAACCAAAACCCATGGTGCCCATGCTGCCGGAAGTCAGCCACAGGCGGGCATGTTTGAAGTCAAAATACTGGGCAGCCCACATCTGGTGCTGCCCGACACCGGTAGTGATAATCGCATCTCCACCAGTGATATCGTTGATCGCCTCGATTACGGCGTAGGGCTGGATCAGCTCACTCTCGCGATCATAATTCAGAGCGTAGGTCTCCTTTAGCGCTGCCACCTCAGCGTGCCAAACGCTGAAATCCGGAGAAATCCTGTGTCGCTTGCCGAATTCGCAAATAGCCTGCAAATCCTGCTTGAGAACACCAACATGTGACCAGTCAACCTGCTTCACCTTGCCGATCTCCGAAGGATCGATGTCAAACTGGGCGATATTCCGGGCCCTGGGTGCAAATTTCTCCGGTACGCCCGCAACGCGGTCGTCGAAACGCGCCCCGACGGCAATCAAAAAATCACAGTCGTCAACGGCGTAGTTGGCGCTCGCCAGGCCATGCATGCCCAACATATGCAGCGAAAGCGGGCGCCGGGTATCCACGGCGCCGATCCCCATCAGGGTGATGGTCACCGGAATACCGAAGTGATCCGCCAATTGCTGCAACTCTTCGGTTGCATTGCCATTGATAATGCCTCCCCCGGCATAAATCAACGGGCGTTTCGAGGCTTCCAGCATGTCGAAAAAGGACGCGCATTTGGGGTCATCCAGATGGTTGTCCCTGGCCGCATGCAGGCGTTGGCGGTATCCGGGTACAGGTAACAGACCCTCACCCCGAAAAACACCGGACCAGTTTTGTACATCCTTGGGCAGGTCAATAACGACCGGACCAGGCCTGCCGGTTCGGGCAATTTCAAAGGCGGTACGTACAGTTTCTTCGAGTTTTTCCGGATCCGTGACCAGGAAAGTGTGTTTCGACACCGGGCCCAGGCAACTGCTCACTGGAGCCTCCTGAAACGCATCGGTTCCAATCGCCTGGGTCGGCACCTGCCCACAGATCACCACAATCGGCGTGGAATCGGCCATGCAGTCGCGAACCGGGGTTACCGTGTTGGTGGCCCCCGGGCCGGATGTAACCATCACCACGCCGACCTGGCCGCTGGCGCGCGCGTAACCCGCCGCCATGAACCCGGCGCCCTGCTCGTTGGCCGGAACAATCAGGGGCATTGGCTCGCTGCCGTCTGCATTGAGGTGCTCCGCGTTATAGCGGAAAACCGCATCGTAAGTAGGCAGAATGGCCCCGCCGCTGTAACCAAATATCACGTCCACACCCTGATCTGCCAGGACCTGAACGACCATCTCCGCGCCAATCATGTTCTGACCGGCCAGGGGGTGGCTTTGCGCAGTTAGTGTATTCGTTGCTTGTGTCATGATAAGGCGAAGTGTCTGACAACTCTTGATGCATTGCAATAGCCGGATTTTTGGGCCAACATTGCAATCGTTATGCGCCACATCATCTCAGTACTTTTACAAAACGAAGCAGGCGCCCTCTCAAGGGCCGCCGCACTGTTCTCATCCCGTGGTTACAACATCGAATCGTTGAGCGTCGCACCCACCGAAGACCCCGATATTTCGCGGTTGACGCTGGTCACCAGGGGTTCGGATGAAGTCATCGACCAGATCAACCAGCAACTGCTGAAACTGGTCGACGTGGTCAATACTGCCGACATGACGCTGGATGACCACATCGAACGTGAATTGCTGTTGATTAAAGTGAAGTTTGCGGTGGATGCAGATGGCGGCCTGCCCGAAATCATCCAGTCTTCAGGCGCGCGCGTACTGGATGACAACCCCGAGACTTTCACGCTTGAATTGACCGCCACCAATCAGGAAATGGATGCCTTCATCACGCGCGTAGGTGAGTGTGCGGAGATTTTGGCAGTGGTGCGCAGCGGCGCGATGGCGATTGCGCGTGGGCATAATATTTTGAGTGCGAATATCGCGGATTGATTCGCGAACGGGCAACCGCCCAGCCCGGCAATCGATGTATCGAATTTCCTGATACCACACTCCAGTGCGGCGAAAACGTTAGCTACACCCAGGGCCCGGGTGTCATGGAAATGAAAGCTTAGCCGGTCTGCCCCGTGCTCATCGACCAACGATGCCGCCAGGGCGCGTACCTGCTGCGGATTAGCAGCACCGATGGTGTCTGCAATGCACAGTTCATCGCTTCCCAGATCCAGGAAGCGGCGCGTGATATCACCAATGAGAGATTGGGCTACCGGACCGTCGTAAGGGCATTCAAAAGCTACCGCAATTGCTGAAGTTACGCGCACGCCATCAGCGCGGGCCTGTTGCAGGATCTCCGCGGTAGCCGTTTCGGCCTGCTCACGGCTTATTTGGGCATTGGCTCGCGTCATACCGTCGCTGCCGTACAACACCATGCACACGCTTTTGGCACCCGCGGCCGTGGCCAGTTCATAACCCCGGAGGTTGGGGATCAGAACCGTCAATACTTCATCACTGGTGTTGGGTAACCCGGCCAGCACTTCAGCTGTTCCGGCCATAGCGGGAACGGCTTTGGGTGAAACGAAAGCGCCCACTTCCACATGATCCATGCCGGCGGCGAGCAGGGTCCTGACGAGTTGCACCCGTTCGGCCGGCGTCAGGATTTTCGACTGATTCTGCAACCCGTCACGTGGGCCCACGTCGTTAATTGTCACCCTGTTGCGGTGATCTACCTGCTGAGCTTTCGTTTGCTGGCTTGACTGCATACCGAATTCAGAAAAGTATCGCCCGGTAGCCTTCCTGTTGCAGCCGCACATGGACCGTCATGGCTGACACCGCCATGGTTATCTGTGGCAGCAAATCTTCAGGGCCATAGCCGTAATAGGCGGCCGTTTGCCCGCAGATATAGATATCGACACCTGCGTTACCCAGCGCCTCTATCAGGCCTTTGCTTCCGTTAGACACCTTGAAATGTTTTGCATGCGCCTGTTCATTGAGTGCCGCCCGCGCGCCGGAACCATGCAATACAACAGCCATTTTCAGGTTTTCGCGTGAGGTGCCATTGCGGGCCTGCATATTGAGAAACCGTGCTGCTGATTCGATGCTGCGGTTCAACTGCGCAGGGTCTTCGGGGCCTTTACCAACATCCATCACAACCTTGTACTGCTGGTCCGGCAGGAGGTTATAACTACCTTGCGGAACAGCAAAGACAGGCCCGTAGTTGTCAATTACCGGGCCCGTAACCGGTTCGCCGGCAATGGCCGGTGAACCCACAAGCAATAAGACGAGAGAAAATATTTTGGTGGTTAAACGCATGGTTGCTCCGTTACGCATTCTACTTGGGTAAGATAATATAAGCTGCTATGTATAGTAAAACGTTATAACGATACTCAAATGAGAAAGTGTCTATATTGTAAAAAAGTAGTTTCGTTTTGGGCCATGATAAAGCCTGGGTTGTGGAAGGATCAAAAAATCAAATGCAATTAAAGCGCTATAACTCAGACGTTATGCATCTTGGGAACATAAGTGTCAATTACAGGTGAATGTTTTTGCGGAGAAGTCACATATCAAATCTCCGGTTCGCTGCGGGACGCGCGATCTTGCCATTGCTCAAGGTGTAGGAAAGCCTTCAGCTCTCAGGCATCCGCCTATGCATTGGTAGATTCGAATGAGTTTGAATGGCTGACTGGCGAGAATTTGCTGTCTACGTATGTTGGGAACCACGGGTTCGGACTGCAATTCTGCAAACTCTGTGGCTCGACCCTTTGCGGGGTTTTCAATGGCCAGATTCATGGTGTGACATTAGGCTGCTTAAATGGTAATCCTGAGGTTGAGCTGGGGATGCATATTTTCGTCGGGTCCAAGGCAAAATGGGAAACCATCCCTGAGGGAGTAACTCAGTATGAGAAAGGCCGGGAATAAAATGCATAACAAAGCGTTCAAGTTCGTTCCGGCCTTCGGTCTCCACCAGACGCCTGGCGGCGCCGCTTAACTAAAACGTTATGTGTAATACACAGCGGAGGGATAGATGGCATCTGACCTGGACTTTGTCAAATTTGTGGTAGATCAAATGGGAAATGCCGGTGTAATTTCACACAGACAAATGTTTGGGGGAAATACAATATATTGCGGAGGTAAGGTAGTTGCGCTTGTGTGCGAAGGGCAGCTATTTGTAAAACCTACAAAAGCAGGAAACTTATTTATTGGCAACGTTGTTGAAGCGCCGCCCTATCCAGGAGCCAAACCGTTCTTTCTAATAGAGGAGCAACTTGAAGACAAAGATTGGATTAGTAGCCTGATAAGACTAACGGAAAAAGAACTACCTGAGCCCAAACCAAAGAAAAAGTCGAAACGGAAGAGTGGCAAAAATACATAACAAAACGTTAAAGTTCGTTACGGCCTGCGGCCTCCACGGGACGCGCTACGCGCGTCCCTTAACTCGGCGTTAGCAGCAAATCATGCATATACGAATAGCAACAAGTCTTGATCAAGACAATATCCACAGCGTTCATTGGTCTGCCTTCGCTGAAGGCGAAAGGGAGCTTATCTCAAAGCTTGCTGTCAATATGCTTGCAGAAGAAACAACTCCCCAAACAATCTCATTGGTGGCTGAAACCAAAGGCGCTGTACCTGCCCGGCTACTGCAGAACGTGAATATTCCGCTCCGTGCAGATATCCCTCAGTTCTTTCGGCCATATCGTCACACTGACTTCACCCAGGTGCGCCTTGCGCAGCAACAGCATGAAGACACGTGACTGGCCGATGCCGCCGCCGATACTCAGGGGAATCTCGTCGTTGAGAATCGCCTGGTGATACGGCTGGCTCACTAGGTCCATCTGGTCGCTTAACCCGAGTTGCCTGATAAGCGTCTCCTTGGTGACGCGCACCCCCATTGAGGTAAGTTCATGCCGACGGCCGGTGACGTGGTTGTATACCAGTATGTCGCCGTTCAGGCCGTGCATCGGCCGGCCGTCTTTTGACTCGGTCTCGGTCACCCAGTCATCGTAGTCGGCTGCTCGCAGCTCGTGCGGATACCCATCCGCCAATGGCCAGCCTATGCCGTAAATAAACACCGCCGGACATTCCTGTATCAGGCGGGTCTCACGCTGTTTGCGCGGCAGGTCCGGATACATCTCCAGGATGTCTTCGGCGTGAATAAAGGTTAATTCTTTCGGAAGGCTTGGATATTTCGGATTTTTCAACTGCGGGAACATGTCCTGGACATATTCTTCAGCGCCGACCATTACTTTCCAGATTCTCCTGACCGAATCAGTCAGGTAATCCATGTTGCGCTGGTCTTCACTGATGACTTTTTCCCAGTCCCACTGGTCGACGTAGGCGCTGTGGTCGTGATCCAGGAAATAGTCCTTGCGGATGGCTTTCATATCAGTGCAGAGCCCTTCGCCAAGATCAAGGCCAAATGTCTTCAGCGCCATTCGCTTCCACTTGGTGGCTGCCTGCACAACCTGTGCAGTCATGCGCTTTTCAAGACCCAGGCCACAGGGAAACTCCACCGGAGTGCGCGAGCCATCGCGATCCAGCATGTCATTGACACCGCTATCACGGTCCACGATCAGCGGAACCTGCACCATCATCAGGTTCAACTCTTTGCACAGGTTTTCTTCAATGTAGTTCTTCACCCCGAACACAGCTTTCATGGTTTCCTTGGGGGTGAGTAATGAGTCGTAATCCTGAGGGAGGATTTTTGCCACTTCTTCGTAGGTGCTGATGCCGGGACCTGCCAGGTCCGCTTTCTTGTCCGTCATTGTTTTTCTCCGGTTGATCCGATTACCGGAGCATTTTGACGACTATTGAGTGGCCTGCGCAATGATGTTTGTCAATCGATCTCCTGCTCACGCTGCCGGGACCGGATCATGGAAGAATCCAACAGGAAATCCTGGGTTTTTTCCCGATCATTCACGATATCCTGAAGCTCCTGCCAGATTTGCTCCCGTTTCCCCGGATCGGTCTCGCGGTGCCAGCGGTAATTCCGCGTTGAAAGGCGTTGAACCTCTTCCAGAGCAATCGTCCGCCGTCTTCGCGAGTACCGATCCAGCAAGCTGTCATCGGCGCCTTGCAGAACCGGAACCAGGTGTTCGACCAGGCACTGGGCGTCATGTATACCACTGTTCATGCCCATGCCGCCCGCCGGGCTATCCAGGTGGGCGGCGTCTCCTGCGAACAGGATGCGCCCGACCCGGAAGGACTCGAGGCAACGTTGTTGCAGTGTGTAGTGATTTCTTTGCAGCAGTTCGTAGGGCTCGTTGACCGGAAAAACATCTTGCAAGTGGGCTTGTGCGACTGGTTCTGAAAGGGCCTCTTCAACGGATTGCTCCGGGTCCGGCGAATAGTAAAAACGCCACAGATCACGAATCTGCATCAGGCCGTAGAACCCGGATTCGGTCCAGACATAATTGACGCCAAGCAGGCCCGGGATGTCGAATTGAAATGGGTGGTTCAGGACCAGGACAATCGATGTCCGGGGAAATACGCTGCCTTCAAAAGCCAAGCCCAACTGTTGACGAACAGCGCTACTGCCACCGTCTACGGCGATCAGCCAGGGGGTACTCAATGCATACTCACCTTTGGGGCCACGAACCTGCATATGGACCTCATTTCCGTGATCCTCCACCGCGAGCAATTCGTGGCCAAAACGGATTTGGAAAAGCGGGCGGCTTACCAGGTACTCGATCGCGATGTTGCTGAAATGGAACTGTTCGCACTGCAGCCGAAACGGGTGATCCGTCAGATCGCTGATACTATCGAGGTCGAACACGGCATGCTTTTTCGTACCGTGAATCATGTATTGCCAGCCTTGCGTGATTGAGCCGCGTGCTACCAGCGGCTCAGCCAGGCCGAGAGGATCGAGCAGGTCCAGTGTCGCCGGGTGGAAGGTAGAAGCGCGCATATCCATCGCGAGGTGGTCGTTCCTCTCCAGTACGATAACCGGGTATCCGGCACGTACCAGTAAAACGGCAGTAAAGAGCCCGACCGGGCCAGCGCCAACAATTACAACCGGTGGGCTTATTTGGCTTTCAGACATTGAATGTTTTCTTCAACCAGACACTATCTAAGCATAGTAGATCGTGCCTAAATGTCATCACTGATTGAATGCCAGCGAGTATACTTCGTTCATGGCTGCCGTACTTGCGATAGATCAGGGGACCACGGGATCTACTGCCCTCGTGTTTTCACGCGAAGGTGAAATCCTGGGCCGGGCTTACAGCGAATTCACCCAGCACTATCCACAGCCGGGCTGGGTAGAGCACGACCCGGAAGAAATCTGGCAGGTCAGCCGGAAAGTTATGGCCGAAGCCCTCGCGGCCGCCGGCCTTGGCAAGGGCGAGCTACGCGCCATCGGGATTACCAACCAGCGCGAGACCACCGTGGTCTGGGACCGCAAGACCGGAAAGGCCGTGCACCGGGCGATTGTCTGGCAAAGCCGCCAGAGCGCCGGCATCTGCGAACGACTCAAGTCCGACGGGCTCGAACCCCTGTTTCCGCGAAAAGACCGGCCTGGTGGTCGACCCCTATCTTTCCGGCAGCAAGATCCGCTGGATTCTCGACCGGGATCCACAGTTGCAACACCGGGCCGAGGCGGGTGAGCTGATATTTGGCACCATCGATAGCTGGCTGCTGTGGAAAATGACCGGTGGCAACGCAGCGGCCGGAGCCCTGCACCGCACGGATCCAACCAACGCTTCGCGTACTTTGCTCTACGACATTCATCAACAATGCTGGGACGTGGAACTTTGTGAAATTTTGAACGTTCCCCTATCGATGTTGCCGGAAGTCCATCCAAGCGCCGGCATATTCGGCGAAACCGGCATCATTGAAGGCATCCCGGCGGGTATTCCCATCGCCGGCATTGCCGGCGATCAGCAGGCAGCGCTTTACGGCCAGGGCTGTTGGGAAGCCGGCCAGGCCAAGAATACCTACGGCACCGGTTGTTTTCTGCTGATGAACATGGGCCTGCAGCATCCCGTCAGCCAGAATGGCCTGCTGACGACGATCTGCTGCGATGCCTACGGTGCGCCCGCTTACGCGCTGGAGGGCTCAATTTTCATCGCCGGCGCAGCCGTCCAGTGGCTGCGTGACGAACTGAAGATCATCAGGGATGCATCGGAAATGGATGAACTGGCGCGGGAGATCACCAGCAACGAGGGCGTTTACCTCGTTCCGGCTTTCGCCGGACTGGGTGCCCCTTATTGGGACATGGATGCACGCGGCGCTATCATCGGGCTGACCCGGGGAGCGGGCCGCGCGCACCTCGCGCGGGCGGCGCTCGAAGCCATTGCGTACCAGTCGCGAGACATTGTTGAGGTCATGAATCTCGATTCCGGCATCGAACTTACCGAACTTCGGGTTGACGGCGGCGCCTCGAAGAACGATTTCCTGATGCAGTTCCAGGCCGACATCCTCGGCGTCACAGTGGACCGGCCCAAACTGGTAGAGACCACCGCTGCCGGCAGCGCCTATCTCGCCGGCCTGGCTGTCGGCGTGTGGAACAGTCCGTCTGAGCTTGACCAGATCAGGCATACCGACTGCCGCTTCGAGCCACAGATGGAAGAGCAAAAACGCCGGGGACTCTACCGGGGGTGGCATCAAGCCGTTGCCCGGGTTCGTAGCGGCAATGGAGATAATGAGAATGACTGATCATCACCAGGGCCGGGTCAAAACCACAGATCAGCTCGACCTGGTCTGGCAGTCCTGGACGCCGGAATCGCCCAGGGGCGTAATCGTCATCATCCACGGCCTGGCCGAGCACAGTGGGCGCTACCAGGAAACCGCCAAATTCCTGTCAGAAAACGGCTGGGCGGTGTACGCCTGCGATCTTCGCGCGCACGGCCTCAGCCCTGATCCGCCCAAAGCCGGTCGTGTTCATGTCAACCGTTTTGAAGACTACTTCAGGGACGTGGATGCGCTGACCGGCCTGGCCCGCGAAAAATATCCAGAACTGCCGATGTACCTGCTGGGACACTCCATGGGTGGCCTGATCTCAATCCGCTATTCGCTGGAAAAGCCCGCTGGACTGGCTGGCGTGATTATCTCCTCACCTGCCCTGGGAACGCACCCGGAGTTTAAGCCGCCATTTCTTCTGAAACTGATGGTCAGCATCCTCTCGCGGCTGGCACCGCGCCTGCTGGTAGCCAGCGACCTGGATACCCAGGCCATTTCAAGAGACCCGGCCGTGGTGAAGGCTTACATCGACGACCCTCTGGTCTCCCAAAAAGTCTCTACCCGCTGGTATAACGAAATCATGAAATCCATGAGGAAGGCTCATGCAGGCGCTGCCTCACTGCGCATACCCATGCTGCTGATGCAGTCCGGCGCCGACCGGCTGGTTGATCCGGCGGCCCCCGGCCGCTGGGTAAAAGCAGCGCCCGATGGACTGGTGGACCTGGTTGTCTGGGATGAGCTTTACCACGAAATGTTTAACGAACCGGAGAAAGACCGGGTCCGTGCGCGGCTGCTCGAGTGGCTGGGTGGCAGGTAAATCTTTCACCGCTTGCAATGAAAGAACTGGTGCAAGAGGTTAATACGGGCCTGCTTACCGGAAATGACCACCTGGTAGAGCCGCTCGTAAATGTCCTCATCAAAGGCTTCTTCCCTTTCATTCGCGAGCAAGCCAGCCAGCACACCCGTTGTATTACTGTGGCCAACGATCAGGGCGTCCTGGCGCATATCGAGCAGTAGTTGCGAAAACTCCTCGAGCCCGGAGGGATCATAGATTTCAATTTCCAGTTGTTTGGATTCAGCAATGGGACGGGCCGTGCCCAGGGTGCGCTCGAATGGCGTGCTGTAAATGCTTTCCAGCCGGATGTCGCTCAGGATTCTTACCAGGGCTTGCGCCCGTAATTCACCGCAGGAACTCAACGAGGGATCGCCGGGGTCATTGGGCTCAGATTCTTTCTCGGCGTGCCTGACCAGGTAAATAGTAAAAATTTCACTCTCATTCTGCGCCAACACCACACTTTGCAGCCCGAGTAAAATCAGTCCAGTCAAAAAGAGCCTGATCATCTATATCCCAAGAAAAGCGACACCAAGACCACAGGCCAGGATCGCACTACCCGCTATCGCATGACCGTAACGTTCAAACCGTTTCAGCTTGATCGATTCAAGCCCGGTTAGCGCAAGTGCAACCACTGTAGTCATGGTTAGAACGGTGACCACGCCAAAAATACTTGTCACCATCAACACGCCCGCCAGGCTTTCACGTGCGGCCGGGTACATCAACAATGGAATCAATGGCTCACAAGGCCCGAGCACGAAGATCACAAAAATAATCCAGGGCGTCAGGGACTTTGAATTCCCTGCCTTTTCGTGAACATGGGCGTGATCCTGGTGATGGCTGTGCACGTGGGTGTGGGTTAATCCGTCATGGCTGTGCCAGTGCGTGTGCGGCCGGTTCCTGTAGGCCTGGCGCAGGCCCCAGGCGGTGTAGGCAATGCCAAAACCAATCAACAGCCAGGCTGCGAAATTACCTCGCGTACTCTCCAGCCATTCCAGCGAAGAAAGCTGAACGCCCAGCACAATTCCCAGCACCCCGAGCACTACTGATCCAGCCAGGTGGCCCCCACCACAGATGAGCGTCACCCTGAGAGTTTTACGCTTGCCCCAGCCGCGGGCTTTGGCCATTGCAACGAAAGGCAGGTAATGGTCAGGTCCCAGAATGGTATGCACGAATGCGATTGCAGCAGCCGAAAGGGAGAGCACTAAAATTTCGGATGTCATGCGTTCACAGCTCAATATCTTGATTCAGAGCGGTCTATTTCACCAACCGGGGCCGGGTCTTGCAACGACTTCGGTCAATTTTTAACTAATCTTTCGCCTTATTTTCACCTTATTCGTGCTGGCCTCCGGGGAAGACGTTCCCGGCTTACTTGCAGTTTCTGGCAATCTGGGATTTCAACTCGGTAACCCGGCTGGTGCGTTCCACGTCATCCATACGCACCGATTCGCCCTGATCATTGGTGTAAAAAACGCGGCGGTTTGGTTCCAGCCGTGCCACCTCCGCTTGCCACGCGGAGCACTCCATGTCTTTCACTGCGTCGTTAACCTGGGCTTGCGCACCTTTCTGGGCTATTTCGTCCCGTCTTTGCTGAGCATAGGACGGCCCCGTGTCAACGTCCTGGTAGGGGTTATCCGTAGTCGCTGGCGTGTCCTGGGGAATGTTTTGCTCCCGGACATCCTGTCCTTCAGGCCTGGTTTCGCTGAAATGCATGGTGCCGTTTTCATCGGTCCAGCTATACATTTTCTTGTCCTGCGCCTGGCTATTAACCGTTATGAACAGGCAGAGCAATGCCGCAAAAAAGGTACAAATCGTTGATTTATTCATAAGCTTCCCCGTTTTCAGTTTTCCAGGCTTTCACCAAACATCATAACATCCAACAACATTTGTCAGAAAATCCCCGGAAAATGGGTCTTTGATAAAGATGCTTAAATTGGCGTTTATTCTGTTGCTTTTCTTTCCTGCCGTTTTAAACGCCGGGGATCGCTACATCGTGCGTTTCGCGAATGACCTGAGTGAAGTGACAGTCGAAGCCTGTTTCGATGGCGGCCCGCCCAAAAACCTCTATCGGCATGGCGAGTCGGCGCTATTCACCAAATGGATCCGCAGCAGCGGGAAGCCCATCAAGAACCGGTCGCATTATGGCCGCCTTCGTCTTCCCGATCTTCCTGACGACTCCTGCGTCCAGTGGCGGGTCAATCTTGCGGCGGCAGTGGCACAGAATAACTCCCGTTTGGCACTGCGTTTGAATGACACGATACTGACCAGCGGCAGCCTGTGGTTCTGGCGCGACAACCAGCGCCGTGCCATTCACGTAGAGGTGGAACTGCCGCCTGGATTCTCTATATCGACACCGTGGCAGGAGCGACAGGAAGAAGGGAAGGTAACTTTTTGGCCTGACCGGACACCGGCTTCCTGGTCATCCCGAATTGCCGTGGGCCGTTTCCCGGTTCAGCGGGTAGCCGTTACCGAGACCGAATTACGACTGTCTGTAATTGGAGAGTTGCTGCCCGATCAACGCGAAGCTATCACGGAGTGGGTACGCGAGACCGCCGAACGCGTAGCATCCATTATCGGGCGCTTTCCACAACAGCAGCCGCAAATCCTGATTATTGCAATTGGCAAGCGGAGTGAAGCAATACCCTGGGCGCATGTCATGCGTGGCGGTGGTGTTGCGGCTGAGTTCTTCATTGATGAGACCCGGCCAATCAGCGAATTTCGGTCCGACTGGACCGCAACCCACGAACTCAGTCACATGCTGTTACCCTCTGTCTCCAGCCACGATCGCTGGTTGTCTGAAGGTCTAGCCTCCTATTATCAAAACGTATTGCGGGCCAGAGACGGCCACCTGACTGAAGAACAGGCCTGGCAAAAGTTGCATAGCGGCTTCGAGCGCGGAAAGCGCGCCACCCGGGGAGACAGCCTGGCAAAAGCCACACGTTCCGGAAGGGGGGCAACCATGAGAGTCTACTGGAGTGGTGCGGCGATCATGCTCAAAGCCGACACACGTTTGCGCGAACTGAGCGATGGACGCCAATCAATCGACACAGCGCTGTCATCACTGCAGGACTGTTGTTTTGAGCAGGGCCGTAACTGGCGGGCGCAAGAGTTGTTCCGGGAACTCGACCGCTTGACGGGTTACACCGTCTTCATGGACCTGTTCCATGAACACGTGCTGGATGATGAGTTTCCCGACATGGGCTGGACCTACGCGCAACTCGGGATTGTCCCTCAATCCGCCTCGGTGCAGTTAAATCCGGACGCTCCGCTGAATCAGATTCGATATCAAATCATGCATGATCATCATCCAGGAACTCAACGACACCCGTTTCCAGAGAGTACTCCGCGCCCACAACCTGAAGCCATTCTTCCCTGATCAGATTCTCCAGAATTTCAGAGCCATTCCTCAGTTGATTCACCGAGGCACGAATGTTTGCACGCACCGCAGCCTGAACCAGGTCTTCCTGATGGCCTCCCCGGCTGGCTTGAAACAGATCTTCTACACAAGGGCGAATAGCATCTACGATTCGGCGGAGATTCGGCGACCTGCTTGCTGAGGGCTGCTCCAGTTCTTCCAGGGTTGCCAGAATGGCACCGCATTGTGAATGACCCAGAACTACGACAAGCTTTGTTCCAAATTTTTCAGCCGCAAATTCGACGCTGCCAATCTGGGATGGCATGACAATATTTCCGGCCACACGGATCACAAACAGATCACCCACCCCCTGGTCGAAAACCAGTTCTGCAGGCACCCGCGAGTCTGAACATCCAAGCACAATGGCAAAGGGATTTTGATTTACCATTTGCGCCATTCGCTGGGCATGATCAACTCCGATCTCGCGAACTCCGTGCCCGTTAACAAAGCGCATGTTGCCTTGCTTGAGCCGATCCAGTGCTTTGAATGCAGAAACCATATCAGATGTTTACTCAGCGGTTAATCCTGGCCCTTTTCCGCCAGCGTTCCAGTGCCTCCAGTTGCGCAATCGCTTCGACCAGCCTGGCCTGCGCTTCAGCGATTTCCATCTTGCCGGCATAATCTTTGAGTTGGCGCTCGGCTTCCGCTTTTGCCCGCTTGGCAGCCACTTCGTCCAGGTCATCAGCGCGCACCGCCGTGTCTGCCAATACAGTCACCAGGTGTGGCATCACTTCCAGGATGCCGCCGCCAACAAAAAATATACTCTCTTCACCATCCGGCAGCAGTATCCGGACCGGTCCCGGCTTAAGCGTTGTCATCAAAGGCGCATGGCGCGGTGTGATACCCAGCTCGCCAGCTACTCCGGTGGCGATTAACATCACTGCATCACCGGAGAAAATCTTCTGATGTGCACTAACAATGTCACATTGAATGGTGTTGCTCATCGATTATATTCTTTCATCACCTGCTGCAGGCGACTATGCGGAATCGCGTGCTTCGTGTTGCCGTTAATGCCGGTCATCGTCTCCGCCGCGACCAGTGCATTTATGATAGCTTCTTCTGTTGCCTGAACTGTGGCAAGAAACAAGCCATTCATTTGGTCATTTGGCAACATATCAGTTCGTTGAATTCCGGTGCGTGCCCCAGCGCCCGAATTTGCGGTTGAAAAGGCAATGAAGATATCGCCGGAACCATTGCTTGCATAGCCCCCCACTTTTGCGATGCCCATCGGAACACGCCGTGCCAGGCGCTTGAGTTGATGCGGCAACAGGGGCGCATCAGTGGCAACCACCACTATGATTGATCCGTATTCCTGGTTCTGAGAGTGGTATTCAGGCATCAAGGCGGTAATTTCCTTTCCGACCGGCACGCCAGCGATGGTCAGCGTATTCCGGATTCCATAATTTGCCTGTACCAACACGCCCAGCGTGTAGTTGGAACCGCTGACATCAACCAGCCTCGAAGCCGTTCCGGTGCCACATTTGAACTGGTGGCAGGACATACCCGTTCCACCGCCTACATTTCCCTCTGCAACCAAACCGGTTTTTGCCGTATCCAGAGCCTCAATCGCATCTTCCCCGCTGACATGAAAGCCATTAATGTCATTGAGATCGCCATCGTAGGTCTCGGCAACTACGGGTAGTGACCAGAACACATCCGGGTCGTCAGGAAGGGGATCAAACAACTCATTTTCGTACTGCCACTTGATGACCGCATCACGCACCACGCCCACACTATGCGTGTTGGTGATCATCACCGGACCCTCCAGCAAGCCAGACTCCTCCACCCAGGTGGTACCGGTCATTTCACCGTTGCCATTGAGCGCGTACCAACCGGCAAATACCGGATCATAGGATTTGCCACGAGGAAGAATGGCGGTAACACCAGTCCTCACCGGACCTTTGCCAACAACCAGTTTTCCCTCCCCGCTGATAAGGGTTTGCTGCCCGACGGTAACGCCAGCAACATCAGTAATGGCATTAAAGGGTCCGGGAACACCATCGAAGGGAATGCCCAGGTCCCTTGCGCGGGGCTTGATCTGCGTGTCTGCGCCCAGTGAAGTACTTGCGTTACCCATCATGACCAGCATGATGACGCAAAGCAGCCGGATGGACAATTTGTTCATATCGCCTCCTTTGAAGACGCCAGTACGCCAGCGAACACTTCCCGGTCTACATTGCCGCCTGTAGCGATCACGGCGACTTTCTGACCGGAAATACGGTCTTTTTCCTGAACGGCTGCCGCCAGCGCTGCGGCGCCCGCTCCTTCACAAGTATTGTGAGTACATTCAAATAGCGTGCGCATGGCCCCCGCCACTTCATCATCTGTCACCTGGATAATCCGTTCAACGCCATTCATGATGATTTCAAGCGCATCAGGCTGGGGCGTGCGGCATGCCATCCCATCCGCCAGACGGGTTGTCACGGGTGACTCAACCAGACGGCCAGCCGCAAACGATTTGGCGTAAGCCGTAGCATGCGCGGAAACCACTCCAACGATTTTGGTTTTGAGTTTCAACGCATCACGCACCGCAAGCATTCCACAGATGCCGGAACCCAGGCCGATGGGCACGTAAGCTACATCGATATCGTTAACCATACGGAACAGTTCCAGGCTGTAAGTGGCAACCCCGGCTATCAGCCTGGGATGGAAGGCAGGAACCAGGTGCAAGGATCTTTCCGAGGCCAGGGAGACCGCAAATTCAAGCGATTCCTGAAAATCAGCGCCCTGCTCGATCAGCTCGACGCCAAGCGCCCTCATCGCCGCATTTTTCTCGACGCTATTACCAAGCGGCACAACCACTGTTGCCGGGATGCCGTAACGGCGTGCCGCAAAACCGATCGACTGGCCGTGATTACCACGGGTGGCGCTAATCACACCGCCTGGCCCGGCTCCCGATTGCGCCAGATGCTTGAAGTAAACCAGCCCGCCACGAAGTTTGAAGGCGCCTACGGGTGTCTGATTTTCATGCTTGACCCAGATTTCAGTACCCAGTCGGTCGCACAGCATCGGCCAGCAATACTGCGGCGTAGAGGGCATGTCCGCATAGACAATGCGGGAAGCAGCTTCAATGTCTTTAAGGCCGGGCAGCTTAGGGCCTGTTAACACTTGTCAGGCCCTGGGAACGGACACGTTTTGCCAGATCGATGATGTCCCGTTCACAATAGGCGCATACATACCTGTGTCCCGCGTCGGGACTAAGCCGGAATTCCGATATTACGGGTTCGTTCTGGCGGGATATGCAGTTTGGATTCGAGCAGGTGAGAATGCCCCTGACGACCTTCGGCGCCTCGGCATTGAATTTATTGACGACATCTCCCTCCACAATGATGTTGATTGTTGCCTGGGGAGATATCAATGCCACGCGATTCGCCTCTTCGCCGGAGAGTTCCACATCCTCGATTTTGAGGATGTCCTTCTTACCGCCTTTCTTGGACTGGGAGTTGATCAGTATGCTCATGCTTCTGTCGTTGGATAGTCCGAGCACTCTGAGTACATCGAAAGCCATGCCCGGAAGGATGTGGTCAATTACCGTCCCGTGCTCAATTCTCTGCACCTTCATGTAGTGCTCACGCATTATTTTCTTCTCCAATAACCATTGAAAGCAGTGCCATTCTTACCGGCACCCCATTGAACGCCTGGACGAAGTACTTGGCCTGCGGCATGCTGTCAACTTCCGTTGTGATCTCATTTACCCTCGGCAGAGGATGCATTATGATCATGTCCCGCGGACCCTGGGAGACAAGTTCCGGATCTACCCGGTAGACTCCCGCGACCTTCTCGTATTCAATCGGGTCCGGGAATCGCTCCTTCTGGATCCTGGTGACATAAAGCACGTCCGTTTCAGCGATTACTTCTTCTGGCAAATGGCAAGCCTTTCCAAACCTCCCGGTATCTTTGAGGTAGCCAACGACCTCGCTGGGCATTTCCAGGCCTTCCGGTGAAACCAGGTTGATCGTGTTCCCGAACTTGGCCAGAGCGATCGCCAGTGAGTGCGCCGTCCTGCCATAGCGAAGATCGCCGACCAGGCTAATGTTCAAGCCTTCCAGCCGGCGCATCTCCGTTCTGATCGTGAACAGATCGAGCATGGTTTGCGTCGGGTGCTGGCCAGCGCCGTCACCTGCGTTGAGAACAGGCACATCTGAGAACTCGGTTGCCAGCCTGGCCGCCCCCTCTCGGGGATGCCTCAAGACCACAGCATCGGCATATCCGCTGACCATCCGAATCGTGTCGGCCAGGGTTTCCCCTTTAACTACGGATGACGCCTCGGGTCCCGCGAACCCGACAACCCCGCCACCAAGACGGATCATGGCCGTCTCAAATGAAAGCCTGGTACGCGTCGATGGTTCGTAAAATATGGCAGCCAGGACTTTGCCTTTCAGGAAATCCGATACCGCCTCCCCCCTGGCGGCAGCCACCATCTTCTCGGCCCGGTCGAGAACCTCGGTGATTTCCTCAACCGAGAAGTCCTGAATCGAAATTACATGTTTCATGAATTTCCTTTTACGTTTCTGGTTTATTCGACAGGAACTTCGTTCAGGGAAAGCGCAATGGCCTCTGTGTAAGTGATTACAACCAGGTCGCCGACTTCGGACTTTTTGAGATTTTCCGGATCCCGGGCTTCGTAATCTTTGATTTCCCCTCCCGGCCATTTCAATTTGAAGGTATTGGCTTCAATGTTGATTTCCTCAACCGTGGCCGTTGTGATCGTGGTTTCCATCACCATTGCTGCCGGGGTTTCTCCTTCCACGTTGCGGGCAACGGCTGCCATGGTTCCAGTGCCTGGTTCCATACCATCGTTGGCGAACACTTCAAGGGACATGTGCTGAACGTATTCCACGTTCACCGTGTCACCCACCACAATCTTGTCAATATTGCTGGAGCCTTCCATCATCTGGATGGTCCGGGTGTTTCCCTCCGGGCCCTTCAGCGTTATGGTGCGCGCCTCCCGGTCAATGGCGTCCACTACAGTCGTCAACTGGATCGTCTGAGTGGTGGAAATAGAGGGCTTGTCGGTAGCGACAGCTTCGTTGGCTGCTTGCAAAGACAGTGAGAAAATCAAAGCAGTAACCAAAAGTATCAATTTCAATTTCATGAGGGTGTTTACTCCGTAAAAAAGTGAATGAATCCAACCTTGTAGTATATGACAAGAAGCCGGCGAGACCTACCCTGGGAACCTTTGCTCAGGCATCGCCGTAGACAATCCCCTGGATTTGATTCGAAATCAATGTGCCCGCCTTGCCGTCCATTATTTTCGCCAGGTCTGAAAGCTGGCCGATCGCGCTCTGCTTGCCCGTTTCGCGGACAAACTCGCAAGCCCCTTTCACCTTTGGCCCCATGGATCCTGCTGCGAAGTCCATTTTCTCAAGGGCGTCAGGGTGTGCAGCCCTGATTGGTCTCTGCTTCGGGGTTCCAAAGTCTGTGTAGACGGCGGCGACGTCCGTTAACATCACGAACATGTCGGCATCCAGACCTTTAGCCAGCAGGCCACTGGCCAGGTCCTTGTCGATGACGGCTTCCACGCCATAAAGTTTGCGATTTTCGTCGTAGGCGGTGGGAATGCCCCCGCCACCTGCGCAGATAACGACAACGTTAGCGTCGACCAGCATCCGGATGACGTTCATTTCAATGATGCGCCTGGGTAGCGGTGAGGGTACGACTCTGCGGAAATAATCCCCATCAGGCGCCATCGCCCAGCCTTTTTCTTTTTGCAGTTTGTCTGCCTCCGCCTGGTCGTAGACAGGCCCCACCGGTTTGGTGGGGTTCTGGAAGGCCGGATCAGCCGGGTCGACCAGGACCTGGGTCAGGATTGTGACGATATGATCTTTAAACGGAATGAGATTACCCATTTCCTGCTCAATTATATAGCCGATCATGCCGACGGTTTCCGCGCCCAGCACATCAAGGGGATAGGGCTCAACTGCCGTGTAGTGGGCGTCCATCAGCGCCAACAGGCCGACCTGCGGACCGTTGCCGTGCGCGATGATAAGCTGGTGGAGTTCGTGGACCACGGCCAACTCGGACGCAGCCTTGCGAATATTTTCACGTTGGTTTTCGGCGTTCAGTTCCTGACCGCGCCGCAACAGGGCATTACCACCCAGCGCCACTACCACTCTCATCGCCCTGTCCTCGCCTCAGTCAGGAATGTCACTGACTGCCCAGCATGGCCACCAGTAAGGCCTTGATCGAATGCACGCGGTTCTCCGCCTGCTCGAACTGGATTCCTGCAAGAGATTCAAACACCTCATCGGTGACTTCCATGGCGTCCAGGCCGAACTGCTCCATGATCTCCCGGCCCACTTCGGTTTCGAGGTTATGGAACGCGGGCAAGCAGTGCATGAATCGCACGCTTGGGTTACCGCTGGCTGCCATCAGGTCAGCGTTCACCTGGTAGGGCTTGAGCAGCTTGATGCGCTCTTCCCACACCTGGGTGGATTCGCCCATCGACACCCACACGTCGGTATGGATGAACTGGACTCCGTTTACCGCCTCAAATGGATCCTCGGTCAGGGTCAGAGTTCCCTTGTTCAGTTTTTCCAGTTCACGTGCATGTTCGAGCAATTCTTCATCGGGCCACAAATGCCTGGGCGCGCCAATGCGCACATCCATGCCCATCAGGCAACCGGCGATCATCAGCGAATTACCCATGTTTGAGCGCGCATCACCCACATAGGCGAAAGAAAAATCATGCCATGGCTGTGGTATATACTCGCGCATGGTCATGATATCGGCGCACATCTGGGTCGGGTGGAATTGATCCGTCAAGCCGTTGAAAACCGGAACGCCGGCATACTTCGCCAGTTCCTCGACAATGTGCTGGCCCGAACCACGATATTCGATGGCATCATACATACGGCCCAACACGCGGGCTGTGTCTTTGACGGATTCTTTTTTACCCATATGCGAGCCGGCCGGATCAAGATAGGTCACGTTCGCACCCTGATCATAGGCCGCCACTTCGAAGGCACAACGGGTACGCGTGGATGCTTTTTCAAAAATCAGGGCGATGTTTTTCCCACGCAGAAGCTGAACTTCGGTGCCTGCATATTTGGCCCGCTTCAGATCCCGGGCCAGGTCCAGAATGTAGATCAGGTCCCGTTTCGTAAAATCGATCAGCTTGAGAAAACTACGATTTTTCAGGTTGAACGGCATGGTGGTTATTCCTGTAAGGTCAGCGCCGGCCCTTCTTCCGTAACTGCTCCAGTGCCCGCAACTGGGCGGCCGCCTCGAGCAACCTGGCCTGGGCTTCGGCTATTTCCATTTCGCCGGTATGGTCCTGGAGTTCACGCTCCGCTTCTTCCTTGGCGCGAGATGCGGCCGCTTCATCGAGATCATCGGCGCGCACCGCAGTGTCGGCCAGCACAGTGACAATGTGGGGCATCACTTCCAGAATGCCGCCACCTACGAAGAAAAATACTTCCTCGCCATCGGGTTGTTGCACCCGTACCGGTCCGGGCTTGAGCTGGGTGATCAGCGGCGCGTGACGCGGGCTGATACCAAGCTCGCCAACCGTGCCGGTGGCGAAGACCATAGATGCCTCACCGGAGAAAATTTTCTCCTGCGCGGAAACGATGTCACAATAAATCGTATGTTTCATAAGTTTACCGAATTCGTTCAGGCCGCCTCAGCCGCCATTTTTTTCCCTTGCTCCGCAGCTTCCTCGATCGAACCTACCATGTAGAAAGCCTGTTCGGGCAAGTGGTCGTACTCGCCTTCGATGATGCCTTTGAATCCACGGATGGTGTCTTTGAGCGAAACATATTTGCCGGCTGCACCGGTGAAGGTCTCGGCCACGAAGAAGGGCTGTGACAGGAAGCGCGCCACTTTGCGTGCACGGGCCACGACCGCCCTGTCCTCGTCAGATAATTCATCCATCCCGAGGATCGCGATGATGTCCTTGAGTTCCTTGTAACGCTGCAATACTGCTTGCACACCGCGGGCCACGTCGTAGTGCTCGGAGCCGACGATGTTCGGGTCCAGCAAGCGTGAAGTTGAGTCCAGCGGATCCACGGCAGGGTAAATACCCTGTTCGGCGATTGCGCGGCTCAAAACCAGAGTCGCGTCCAGATGGGCGAAAGTCGTTGCCGGTGACGGATCGGTCAAGTCATCGGCCGGAACATACACGGCCTGGAAGGACGTAATGGAACCCGTCTTGGTGGTCGTGATGCGCTCCTGGAGCATACCCATTTCAAGCGCCAGCGTCGGCTGGTAACCAACAGCTGATGGCATCCGGCCCAGCAGCGCAGACACTTCGGTTCCAGCGAGTGTGTAGCGATAGATGTTGTCGATGAACATGAGCACATCCCGGCCTTCATCGCGGAACTTCTCGGCAATGGTCAAACCGGTCAGCGCCACGCGCAACCTGTTACCCGGCGGCTCATTCATCTGGCCGTAGACCAGCGCCACTTTGTTCAGTACATCGGCGTCCTTCATCTCGTGATAGAAGTCGTTACCTTCACGGGTGCGCTCACCCACGCCGGCAAATACCGAGAAGCCGCTGTGTTCCAGGGCAATGTTCCGGATCAACTCCATCAGGGTTACCGTTTTGCCCACACCGGCGCCGCCGAACAGACCGACTTTACCGCCCTTGGCGATCGGCATGATCAGGTCGATCACCTTGATGCCGGTTTCCAGCAGTTCATTACCACCTGCCTGGTCCTCGTAAGAAGGCGCCTTGCGATGGATCGGCATGCGTTTCTCTTCACCGATGGGGCCAGCTTCATCAATCGGCCGGCCCATCACGTCCATCACGCGGCCCAGTGTCTTTTCACCTACCGGAACCATAATCGGCGCGCCCGTGCTGGTAATCCCAAGACCCCGTTTGAGGCCATCGGTTGAGCCCAGTGCGATGGTGCGAACCACGCCATCACCCAACTGTTGCTGCACTTCCAGCACGATGTCGGTACCGTCCACTGTCAGTGCTTCGAACACCCTGGGCAGATCGGCGCGAGAGAATTCAGCATCTACGACAGCACCGATAATCTGAACAATTATTCCACCACTCATTATTAGCTCCTAAACTTCCAAATTTCGGCCCTAAACTGCGGCCACACCAGAAACAATTTCTGAAATTTCCTGCGTGATTGCCGCCTGGCGGGCTTTGTTGAAGACCAGCGTCAACTCATCGATCAAGTCGCCCGCATTGTCGGTCGCGTTTTTCATCGCGATCATCCGCGCGGCATGTTCCGAAGCCAGGTTTTCCAGGACAGCCTGGTACACATCGGCCTCAATGTAGCGCACCAGCACCGTGTCGAGCAGTGCCTCTGCATCCGGCTCGTAAATATAATCCCAGATGTCCCGGATTTCTTCGTCATCTGATTCCGGCAATGGCAGCAATTGTTCCAGCACCGGCTGCTGGGTCATCGTGTTGACGAAACTGTTGTACACAATATAAACCAGGTCAATTTCCTCTTCCCGGTAGGCATCCAGCATCACCTTGATCGAACCGATCAGGTCTTCGATCTGCGGTTTTTCACCCAACCCGCTGGTGTGCGCGGCGATTTCCACCTTGATGTTCTTGAAAAATGCTGAGGCCTTTTTGCCCAGCGTGACCAGGCTGGCTTCCGCGTCTTGCGCCCGCCACTCGGTAATACTGGCCAACACCAGCTTGAACAGGTTGGTGTTCAAGCCGCCACACAGCCCGCGGTCAGTGGAAATAATGATGTAACCCACCTTTTTGGTCTGTTCGCGCCGCACCGTGAACGGGTGGCGGTATTCCGGGTTGGCCTTGCTGAGGTGGCCCATCACGCGGCGAATCATCCGTGCGTACGGACGGGTCGCATTCATCAGTTCCTGCGACTTTCGGATCTTGCTGGCCGATACCATCTCCAGCGCCGAGGTCACCTTCCTGGTGTTCTCGATACTCCGGATTTTGGTGGTAATTTCCTTTCCGCCTGCCATCTTCGGCTTGCTCCCAATTAGGGCCTGTTAACAGGCCCTGGTGTCTGCTACCAGGACCCGGTCGCTTTGAAGTCGTCCAGGGCTGCAGTCAGTTGAGACTCTAGCTCATCGTTCCAGTCGCCATCATTCAGGGTGCCCAGCAAATCAGTACGGGAGGAGGCCATGTAATCGACCAGGGCCGCTTCGAATGCGCCAATTTTGAGCATATCCACGTCATCCAGGTAGCCACGATCGGCAGCGAACAGCGAAACCGCCATCCCGCCAACCGACATCGGGCTGTATTGCTTTTGCTTCATCAGTTCGGTTACCCGCTGGCCGCGGTCAAGCTGCTTGCGTGTGGCCTCGTCAAGATCGGAAGCAAATTGCGCAAAAGCGGCCAGTTCCCGGTACTGGGACAACGCCAGTCTTACACCACCGCCCAGTTTCTTGATCACCCTGGTCTGGGCCGCGCCACCCACCCGGGACACGGACAGGCCGGCATGTACGGCCGGGCGGATACCCGCGTTGAACATGTCGGAGTCGAGGAAGATCTGGCCATCAGTGATGGAAATCACATTGGTCGGAACGAAGGCCGACACGTCACCCGCCTGGGTTTCGATGATTGGCAGCGCGGTCAGGGAACCGGTCTTGCCGGTGACCTTACCGTCGGTAAACTTTTCAACGTACTCCACATTGACCCGTGCTGCGCGCTCCAGCAAACGGGAATGCAGGTAGAACACGTCACCCGGATAAGCCTCGCGGCCGGGCGGACGACGCAGCAACAGCGAGACCTGGCGATAAGCCCAGGCTTGCTTGGTCAAATCGTCGTAAATAATCAACGCATCTTCACCGCGATCGCGGAAATACTCGCCCATGGTGCAACCGGAATATGGCGCGATGTACTGCATGGCGGCAGATTCTGAGGCCGAAGCGTTGACCACGATGGTGTGCTCCATGGCGCCGTGTTCTTCGAGTTTGGCGACCAGGTTGGCTACCGTAGACTGCTTCTGTCCGATGGCCACGTACACGCATTTGATGCCCGTGCCCACCTGGTTGATGATGGTATCGATGGCGATGGCCGTCTTACCAATCTGGCGATCACCGATGATCAGCTCGCGCTGGCCACGACCGATTGGAACCATCGAGTCGATGGACTTAAGGCCGGTCTGAACCGGCTGGTCAACCGATTTACGCCAGATGACGCCCGGCGCCACCTTCTCGATCGGTGCGAATCCATCGTGGTCGATGGGGCCTTGCCCGTCAATCGGGTTACCCAGTGCATCGACCACGCGGCCCAGCAGGCCCGGTCCATGCGGCACTTCGAGAATACGCCCGGTGCACTTGACGATGTCGCCCTCAGTAATGTGTTCGTAATCGCCCAGGATGACCGTACCGACCGAATCACGCTCCAGGTTGAGCGCCAGGCCGAAGGTGTTGCCCGGAAACTCGATCATTTCGCCCTGCATGGCGTCTTCGAGGCCGTGCAGGCGGGAAATACCATCGGCGACACTCACTACCGTGCCTTCGTTGCGAGTTTCGGCTGAAATGTTCAGTTCTTCAACGCGCTTTTTGATTAATTCGCTGATTTCAGATGGATTCAATGTCGTCTGCATTGTCTATGTTCCTTAAAAAATTAATTCGCAAGGCTATTGGACAGCTTCTGGAGCCTGCCACGCAAGGAGCCGTCGATTACCTGGTCTCCGGCGTAGATCACTGCACCGCCGATGACTTCCGCGTCGATTTCATTTTCCAGTTCGATTTCACAGTCGAAGCGGCGTGTCAGTGCGTCCCGCATCCGGCCAGCCTGATCGTCGTCCAGCGCAATCGCTGAAACAACCTTCACGCTGAGGCGCCTTTCAGCTTCATCGCGTAAACGGCGATACATGCTGGTGATGTGTGGCAGCAAGGGTAACCGGCCATTGGCGGCCAGCACCGAGAGGAAATCACGGAAGCGACCGTCAAAAGCCTCGCCTCCGGCTTCGGTGATGATCGACACGGTCTGCGCGTTGCTGATTTCCGGGCTCTCCAGCAATTTCGTCATCGCGCCGTCCATGGCGATGCTCCTCGCCAGGCTCAGCATGTCATCCCAGCGGGCCAGGGCCTGTTCATCCTGGGCCAGCTCGAATGCAGCTTTCGCGTACGGGCGCGCCAGCGTGGCAACACTACTCATGATGCGTACTCATCTTCAGATCTCGGTAATCAGCTTGTCGAGCAATTCACGGTGTGTGTCAGCGTCGACTTCTTTTCCCAGGATCTGGGAAGCGCCAAGTACCGCGAGACTGGCCACGGACGTGCGAAGTTCTTCGCGCGCCTGGTTGGCTGCCTGCACGATATCCGCTTCCGCGGCCGTGACCTGGCGACCGCGTTCAGCGACCGCATCCTCTTTTGCCTGGTCCACGATCTGTGAATGGCGTTGATTGGCCTGGTCCACGATCTCACCCGCTTTGTCGCGGGCTTCATTGATCTGCTCGTCAACCCTGACCTTGGCGGCTGCCAGTTCTTTGTCAGCCAGGTCAGAAGCAGCAAGGCCTTCAGCGATACGCTCGCGGCGTTCGTCCATTGCCTTGAGCAGTGGCGGCCAGATGAACTTCATGCAGAACCACACGAAGATCATCATCGCGATTGACTGCAATATTAAAGTGGCATTGATATTCATGCCTTACCTCGTTCAGATGGTTTGGTTTAGCCGCCCATGGCGTTTTGCAACTGGCCGACAAACGGATTTGCGAAAGTGAAGAACAACGCAATACCCACACCGATCATGGCGACGGCGTCCAGCAGGCCGATAGCCAGGAAGAATTTACCTTGCAGCATCGGCGCCAGTTCAGGCTGCCGTGCTGAACCTTCCAGCAGGCGACCACCCAGGATGCCCACACCGATACCAACACCGAGTGCGCCCAGACCAATCAGCAGGGCTACAGCGATTGCGGTCATACCAATTACAATTTCCATCGATAACTCCCGTTCTCAAAAATTGTTTACAAAAAAATTAAACCCAATAAAACCTAAAACCATACTAAAGACTGATTCAGTGATGTTCGTGAGCCATGCTCAGGTACACAATGGTCAGCATCATAAAAATAAAGGCTTGCAGCGTTACGATCAGCAGGTGGAACACCGCCCAACCGAAATGCATCAACTGCCCACCCAGGAAAGCGAGACCACCGACCAGCAGCATTTCCACCAGTAAAAGCCACAGCGTCTTCTTGTTATCCAGCTTGCCTTTGAGGTTCAACCACAGGGTAACAAAAACAGCGACCGTCGCTGCTATCCAGAACCAGGCGGGGATATGCTCACCAAACAGCGAACTGAGGCCAGCTCCGACGATCCCCGAACCCGCCGTGAAAATCATTGCAATCAGGATAAAAATCAGTTCGCCGGCATACATGTTGCCAAACAACCGCAGGCCCAGCGAAACCGGCTTGGCCACCAACCCGACTGTTTCCAGTAACAGGTTGGGGATAAAAAATACGATCCTGCCAACAATGGTTTTCGAAGCAAAAGGTACGCCCGTCATTTCAGCGATGAAACCGCCCACTCCCTTGACCTTGATGCTGAAGTACAGAATCATGATAAAAACCGTGATGGCCATGCCCATGGTGGCGTTAACGTCAGTGGTTGGAACCACCTTCTGGTAATGAACACCGGCCTGTGAGGCCACCCACGGCAGCCAGTCCACCGGGATCAAATCCATGAAGTTCATGAAGAAGACCCAAACAAACAGGGTCAATGCCAGTGGGGCGATAAATTTACTGGTGCCGTGAAAAGACTCGCGTACGCTGGTATCAACGAACTCGACCATCATTTCAATCGCCGACTGGAAGCGCGTAGGCACGCCGGAATTGGCCTTTTTGGCCACGTTGCGGAACAGAAAGAAAAATGTGAAACCCAGGACCAGCGCCCAGAACAGGGTATCCACGTTGAAGGCCCAGAAACCCATCGCAGTGGCTTCCTCGGCCGAGTGTGCAATACCCCAGCTACCATCTTCATGCTGACCAAAAGTCAGATTCTGCAGATGGTGCTTGATGTAGTCACTCGAGGTGATGTTTTCGCTGCTGCCAGCCATCCCGTATCCTGTTTTTACCTTATTCCTGAAAGCTCAGGGCCAACCCAATCCAGTTCGCGATCAGCACGCCGATCATTCCCAGGAAAAAAAATCCTCCTGCGAGCGGTTTCACATAAATGAACACCACCGCGCAGAGCACACCAGTCAGAGCAAGCTTGCCGA
>PVMK01119870.1_pt1 | contig 37708 bp, 41 predicted proteins | sample 1853481 | NCBI WGS metagenome assembly PVMK01 (sample SAMN08533507, study PRJNA380276) | Marine sediment metagenome, whole genome shotgun sequencing project.
GGAACAGCCGGCAAGATGAAAGCCGCCAGTTCCCACCTGGACCAGGAAGCCAAACTGAAGCTGAAAGAAAAGCAGGGCAGGACACCCTACCTGGTTGAAATGAAGGTCGTTGATGACGATGGCAATGATCTGCCCCGGGACGGCAAGTCGTCCGGACACCTGCTGGTGAAAGGGCCGTGTGTCTCGAAATCCTATTTCAGGCTGGATGAAGAGGCGCTGACGGCTGACGGCTGGTTCGATACCGGCGACATTGCGAACATCGATCCACTGGGTTACATGCAGATCACGGACCGTGACAAGGATGTGATCAAGTCCGGCGGCGAATGGATTTCTTCCATTGAGGTGGAAAACGTCGCCGTTGGCTGTCCGGGTGTAGCCGAAGCGGCCGTGATTGGCTTGCCGCATCCAAAATGGAGTGAACGGCCGCTGCTGATTATCCTCAGGGAAAACGGGTCTGATGTAGATGGAGAGGCTGTACTGGCTTACCTGGATGGCAAGATCGCCAAGTGGTGGATACCGGATGACGTCGTTTTCGTCGATGAAATCCCTCATACAGCGACCGGAAAAATTCAGAAAATGACACTGCGCGAGCAATTCAAGGATTTCGAATTTTCATCGTAATGACTCCTTCAGCCGCCGCACTACAGGAAGCCGTCGAACACGCCGTCGAGTCCCACCTGGACCGGATCGGGCCTTTGCTGCCGGTCCTGCACAGCATTCAGGACACGTTTGGTTATATTCCCCGGGAAGCTGTTCCGCTGATTGCCGGGGCGATGAACCTGTCACGGGCGGAAATTCACGGTGTAATGAGCTTCTACCATGATTTTCGCAGTGAGCCGCCCGGAAAATACCTGGTTCACCTGTGCCGCGCCGAGGCCTGCCAGGCGATGGGCGCCCGCGGCCTGGAGCAGTACGCCCGTGAGCGCCTGGGCATTGATTACGGCGAGACCACGATGGACGGTCAGTTCACGCTGGAGCCGGTGTACTGCCTGGGCAATTGCGCCTGTTCCCCTTCGATCCGGATCAACGATGAGATTCATGCGCGGGTATCACCTGATAAGTTCGATCAACTGATTTCCGGACTGGAGGCTGAACAATAGTGGCTATTAAGATTTACGTGCCAAAGGACGCGACGGCCTGCGCACTGGGCGCCGATGCGGTGGCTGAATCGATTATCGCCGGAGCGGGCGGCAGGGGGGTCGACATTGAGCTGGTCCGCAACGGCTCGCGCGGCGCGTTCTGGCTGGAACCGCTGGTTGAAGTTGAAACAGAATCCGGGCGGCTTGCTTTTGGGCCGGTCACGCCCGCTGATCTGCCCGGATTGTTCGAATCAGGATTTCCCGGCGCAGCAGACCATGTGCTGTCATTGGGCCTGGTTGATGAGATCGACTGGCTGGCCAGCCAACAACGCCTGACGTTTGCCCGGGCGGGCTGGACCGACCCGCTGTCACTGGAAGACTACCGTTCCATGGGAGGTTACAAAGGCCTGGAACGCGCCCTGGAAATGCAGGCGCAGGAGATTGTCGATGAAGTGAAGGAATCCGGTTTGCGGGGCCGGGGAGGCGCTGCTTTCCCGACCGGGATCAAGTGGCAAACCGTACTCGATACGCCAGCGGAGCAGAAGTACATCGTGGGTAACGCCGACGAGGGCGATTCCGGTACTTTTGCCGACCGTTTGCTGATGGAAGCCGACCCGTACCAGTTGCTCGAAGGGATGACCATCGCCGGGCTGGCGGTAGGCGCTACCCGGGGTTATATCTATCTGCGCTCTGAGTACCCGCATTGCAAAGCTGTATTGACCGAGGCGATATCCCGCGCGGAACAGGCAGGTTTGCTGGGCAATGGTATTTCCGGCAGCGACAGAAATTTCGCCCTGGAATTGCGCATCGGCGCTGGCGCCTACATCTGTGGCGAGGAAACTTCCCTGCTCGACAGCCTGGAAGGCAAACGGGGGCTGGTTCGTTTCAAGCCGCCGTTGCCGGCTATCGAAGGCCTGATGGGCCAACCCACGGTGGTAAACAACGTCCTGTCCCTGGCGGCGATCAGCACCATCCTGGCGCAGGGCAGCGCTTATTACCGGGATTTCGGCAGCGGACGTTCCCGCGGCACCCTCACGGTGCAGCTTGGCGGCAACATCCGCCGGGGTGGCCTGGTGGAAATCCCGTTCGGCGCGACCCTGCGGGAACTCATCGAGGGTTACGGCGGCGGCACCGCCAGCGGCAAGCCGCTGCGGGCGGTACAGGTGGGTGGTCCGCTGGGAACCTGGATTCCCGAAACACAACTGGATGTGCCGCTGGATTACGAAGCATTTGCGAAAATCGATGGCATGCTCGGCCATGGCGGCGTCGTTGTTTTCGATGACACGGTCGACATGGCGCAACAGGCCCGGTTCGCGATGGAATTCTGCGCGGTGGAGTCCTGTGGCAAATGCACGCCGTGCCGGGTCGGTTCGGTGCGCGGCGTCGAAATCATCGACCGCGTAATCGCGGGGCAGGACCGGGAGTTCAACCTGGAAGTGCTCGATGATCTTTGCGATACCATGATCGAGGGTTCACTTTGCGCGATGGGCGGGTTGACCCCTTTGCCAGTGCGCAGTGCGCTCAGCTACTTTCCTGAAGATTTCGGAGAATGACTGCTTATGCCTGATCTGCAAATAGACATGGGAACGCCGATCCCGCTGAAAATCGGTCTCCCCGTTGCACTGACCGTGGACGGGCGCCCGGTCAGTGTGCCCCGGGGCGCATCCGTCATGCGCGCCGCCGCGGAAGCCGGAGTGAGCGTACCCAAATTGTGCGCCACGGACAGCCTTGATGCCTTCGGCTCCTGCCGGGTTTGCCTGGTTGAAATCGAGGGTCGCAAGGGTTATCCGGCCTCCTGTACCACGCAGGTGGAAGAGGGGATGGTGGTCAACACGCAATCGGAGCGCCTGGCTGGCCTGCGCCGCAACGTGGTCGAATTGTATGTTTCAGATCACCCGCTTGAATGCGTGGGTTGTTCTGCCAACGGTGAATGTGAATTGCAGGATGTCGCCGAATCTCTGGGTGTGGAGAGCAGCCGCTACGGCCTGGCTGGCGCGAATCATCAGTCCAGCGAAAAGGACGAATCAAACCCCTATTTCACCTTCGACCCGTCCCAGTGCATCGTCTGCTATCGCTGCATCCGGGCCTGTGACGACATCCAGGGTACATTTGCACTGACCGTCGACGGGCGTGGCTATGCTTCAAAGGTGACTGCCGGTCAGATGGACAGTTTCATGCAGTCCGACTGCGTATCCTGCGGCGCCTGCGTGGACCACTGCCCGACCGAGGCGCTGATGGAAAAACCGGTGATCGAACACGGTTTGCCAGAGCGCACAGTCACCACCACCTGCGCCTACTGCGGCGTGGGTTGTTCTTTCCACGCCGAACTCAAGGGCGACACGGTTTTGCGGATGACGCCGGACAAGGCGGGGCAGGCCAATGAAGGCCATGCCTGCATCAAGGGGCGTTTTGCATTCGGATACGCCACCCACAAGGACCGGATCACCAGCCCGATGATCCGCGACAGCATCGACGATCCCTGGCGGGAAGTCGGTTGGGAAGAGGCCATTGGCTACACTGCGGAGCGCTTGCGGGCTATCCAGGATAAATACGGTACCGACAGCATTGGTGGTATTACCTCTTCACGCTGCACCAACGAGGAAACCTACCTGGTGCAGAAAATGGTTCGCGCCGCTTTTGGCAACAACAACGTAGATACCTGCGCTCGCGTGTGTCATTCACCGACCGGTTACGGGCTGAAAACCACGCTCGGCGAATCGGCCGGCACGCAGGCATTCAATTCCGTCGCCAAAGCTGATCTGGTGCTGGTGATGGGCGCCAATCCGAGCGACGCACACCCGGTTTTCGCATCCAGGCTCAAGCATCGCCTGCGCGAGGGCGCCAAGCTGATTGTGGCCGATCCCCGGCGTATCGAACTGGTCAGTGCGCCGCATGTCCGGGCCGAGCACCACCTGGCGCTGCGTCCCGGCAGCAACGTGGCGTTTATCAACGCGATGGCGCACGTGGTGATCACCGAAGGTCTGGAAGACAGCGCGTTCATCGAGCAGCGCTGTGAACAAGAGCCTTACCAGCAGTGGCGGGACTTTATCAGTGGTGAGCAAAACTCACCGGAAATGACCGAGCGTAGTACGGGTGTTCCAGCCTCCGAATTGAGGGCTGCAGCGCGCCTGTTTGCCGCGGCTCCCAATGCCGCCATTTACTACGGACTGGGCGTTTCCGAGCACAGCCAGGGTTCGACGACGGTAATGGGTATCGCCAACCTGGCGATGGCTACCGGGAACCTTGGCCGCGAAGGCGTGGGGGTGAATCCGCTGCGGGGCCAGAACAATGTCCAGGGATCCTGTGACATGGGATCCTTCCCCCACGAATTGCCCGGTTACCGGCATATCTCCGACCCGGTGGTCAGGAAGTTGTTCGAGGAAGAATGGAACACGCGATTGCATCCAGATCCCGGCTTGCGTATCCCGAACATGTTCGATGCCTCGATCAGCGGCAATTTCAAAGGGCTGTACGTGCAGGGTGAAGATCTTGCCCAGAGCGATCCGAATACACACCATCTGGAAAAGGCGCTGCGGGCGCTGGAATGCCTGGTGGTCCAGGATATTTTCCTGAATGAAACGGCAAAATTTGCACATGTGCTGCTGCCGGGTTCGTCCTTCCTGGAAAAAAACGGCACGTTTACCAACGCCGAGCGGCGGATTTCGATGGTGCGCAAGGCGATCGAGCCGCTGGCGGGACTGGAAGACTGGGAAGTGACCATGGCCCTGAGCAACGCCATGGGCTATCCGATGAATTACAGCCACCCATCCGAAATTATGGACGAGATCGCCCGGCTAACACCCACCTTCTCAGGTGTGAGCTATGAAAAACTGGATCGCCTCGGGAGCATCCAGTGGCCCTGCAATGACGAGGCGCCCGAAGGCACGCCCACCATGCATGTGGATGAATTTGTGCGCGGCAAGGGTTATTTTGCGATCACCGGCTTCATCCCCACCAGCGAGCGCACCACGCGCAAGTATCCCCTGCTGCTGACCACCGGCCGGATACTGTCGCAGTACAACGTAGGTGCACAGACCAGGCGAACCCCCAATTCCGAGTTCTACAGCGAGGACGTGCTGGAGATGCATCCTTTCGACGCTGAAGAAAGGGGGATTGGCGAGGGTGACTGCTGCGGTATCGCCAGTCGCGCCGGTGAAACGGTGCTGCGGGCGGTGTTGACCGACCGGGTCCAGCCCGGCGTGGTCTACACTACTTTCCATTTTCCCGCCAGCGGCGCCAATATCATCACCACGGACAACTCCGACTGGGCCACCAACTGCCCGGAATACAAGGTCACCGCGGTGCAGGTCAGCCTGGTCAGCGAGCCGTCGCAGTGGCAACAGAAGTATCGTGAATTTACCAGTCGGCAGGAAACGTTGCTGGACAAGGCCCGTGTCTGAATCCCGGCGCGTGCGGGTTAAAACCTGGCGCCATGACCAGCCGGCCGCCACGGTCGACGACCATATCGCGGCTGAGGTACCCCTCGCGCTGACCTACAACCGCGTATCCCACGTGGTGATGATGGCTACACCGTTGGATCTGGAAGATTTCGCCTTGGGTTTTTCCATCACGGAGGGGCTGATTGGTGGCCTGGACGATCTCAAGGGTATTGCTATCATTCCACGCCAGGGCGGTATCGAACTGGCGATGACCATCAGTGCAGACTGGTTCGACCGCCTGGCCACGCAGCGGCGTAACATGGCCGGGCGCACCGGTTGCGGCCTGTGCGGGGCTGAAAATATTGAACAGGCGCTACGCAATCCTGCTTCGGTCGCCCAGGTCATTTCGGTCAGTCATGTGGCCCTGCAAAAGGCCGTATCCGGGTTGGAAACGCATCAGCCGATTCAGGCGGAAACCGGGGCCACGCACGGGGCAGCATGGTGCGGCCTGGATGGAGAGATTGTGCTTCTGCGCGAAGATGTTGGGCGCCATAACGCGTTGGACAAGCTGATCGGCAGCCTCTGTCGCTCCCGTTTTGATCCGTCATCCGGTTTCGCGCTGGTTTCCAGCCGGGCAAGCTATGAAATGGTCTATAAAGCCGCTGCCGTGGGCATCGAGTTGCTGATGGCGGTTTCCGCGCCGACCACACTGGCGGTAGAATTTGCAGAACGTTCGGGTGTGAGCCTGGTTGGGTTCGCGCGGCCGGGGCGGCATAATGTTTATACTTTCCCGGAAAGAATCACGGATTAGGATTCGGCAGATGCAGGAAGTTGAGCAACTCGTAAAAATGATTAACCAGATCGCGGAAAATTTCAGCTTCCACGATGATGCAGTCGATCGCATTGCGGACCACCTGCAACGGTTCTGGGCGCCTTCGATGCAAAAGAAGCTCATCGAGTCCGGCCGGGCGGAAGGTACAGACTTGCAACCGGCAGCCCGGGAAGCGCTGAAACGCCTGTGATGTCCGCGCCGATAGTTGCCGGCGAAACTTTGGCCGGCGTGATCCTGGCCGGTGGCCGCTCGCGAAGAATGGGCGGAGCGCCCAAGGCCCTGCTGCCTTTGGGTGACCGGCCCTTGCTTCAACATGTGATTGATCGTGTGAATCCACAGGTCGACGAGCTTTTACTCAGTGTCGAGCGGCCGGCAAAGGCGTTCGAAGCATATGGCTTGCCGCAGGTCGAAGATCCGGAGCCGGACGGCGGCCCGCTGGGCGGCCTGTTGTCCGCTATGCAAAAGATGAGCCTGGGCCATGACTGGCTGTTACTTGTCCCCTGCGATGCACCATTTGTTCCGCCTGACCTGGCAGCCAGGCTACTGGCTTGTGCACTGGGATCAGTCCGGCCGGGGGCGGTCATTTGCTATGAGTCGGAAATCCAGCCAACCTTTTCCATCTGGGGCCGCAGCATCCTGCCACAGCTCGAATTGGCGGTACTCGAGGAAGGTATGGCCGGAATTAAGCAATTTTTAGGCGTGGTTGAACTCGCTGAACTTGATTGGCCCGGTTCAGAGCCTTCACCATTTTTCAACATCAACGATCAGGATGCCCTGCTCAGGGCAGGTCGCCTGGAACAATTAAGCAGGTCCTGAACCATGCTCAGTGTAAATGAAGCCCTTACGATCCTGTTAGACAGCAGCAAACGGCTGGTGGAGAGTGAGGAAATTGAACTAATTGAAGCCACCGGACGGACCCTCGCCAGCGATATCATCGCCCCGATCGATGTGCCGCCGGCCGACAACAGCGCGATGGACGGCTATGCCATCCGTTGCGGTGACTGGTCTGATGCCCAAACCGCCATTCCGTTGACTCAGCGCATCACGGCCGGTTCGGTGCCGGCTGAATTGACGCCTACAAGTGCGGCCAGGATTTTCACCGGAGCCTCGGTGCCCCCTGGCGCCGATACCGTGGTGATGCAGGAACATTGCGAGGAAGCCGATGGCGCGGTCCGGATTCTGAAACTGCCGGACCAGGGCGCCAATATCCGCCGCCAGGGCCAGGATTTGACAACCGGGCAGAAAGTGTTGTCCAGCGGTCAGCGCTTGCGGGCGCAGGATCTGGGCCTGGCCGCTTCGCTGGGTATTGCGAGGGTCGCGGTATACCGGCGGCTGAAGGTAGCCGTGATGTCGACTGGCGATGAATTGCGCGAGCCGGGAGATGATATCCAGCCCGGCCAGATCTATAACTCCAACCGCTACACGATGAAATCGCAGCTTGTGGCCTGGGGGTTCGAAGTGGTGGACCTTGGGGTCGCCCGCGATGATGCGGACGTAGTCAGTGATATGCTGCTGCGGGCGGCGGAGCAGGCAGATGTAATCATTACTTCAGGCGGTGTTTCGGTTGGCGAGGAAGACCATGTCAAGGCGGTGGTCGAAAACCTGGGCGCCATCGAATTGTGGCGCATTGCGGTCAAGCCCGGCAAGCCCTTTGCCTTTGGGCAGGTGCGAGGTATACCGTTTATCGGCTTGCCGGGAAACCCGGTGTCTGTTTTCGTGACACTGCTGGTGATTGCGCGGCCGTACCTGTTCGCTTGCCAGGGGATTGCCGATACGGCTGTTCATTCGGTCCGCCACACTGCCTTGTTTGATAAGAAGGAAAGCATGCGGGAAGACTACCTGCGGGTGCGGGCCACCGATGCCGGAGTCGAATTATTTTCCAACCAGAGCAGCGGGGTATTGTTTTCCACCACCTGGGGAGACGGCCTGGTGCGGCAGAACATAGGTGAGGAAATCCACCAGGGCGCACTGGTGGATTATCTACCCTACGCGGTCTTTAGCTAAAACCAGGTCGCAAATATGACGCCCGATTGGAATGGCGGAAGTGGCGGCCGGCGAAGGGGCGCTGCAGAGATGCAGGCTGCGCGGGGTTTCTTCCAGCAGGAAATCGTGGATCATCGTACCGTCGCGTTTTACAGCCTGTGCACGAACTCCGGCGGGGTAAGGTTCCAGGTCGGCCTTCTCGATCCGGGGGCAATACTCTCTAACCCGGGCGAGGTAAGCGGACTTCCATAGCGAGTCCCGGGTCTCGCTGATGCCATGGCGAAGATGTTGGGCAGTGGCCCTCCAGAAACCGGGGAAAGCCAGCATCGCGGCGGTGTCACGCAGGCTGAAGTTGAGCCTTCCGTAACCTTCGCGTTTCCAGCCCTGGACCGCGTTGGGGCCGACCGTGACCGAGCCGTCGATCATACGGGTCAAGTGTACGCCCAGGAAGGGCAACGCCGGGTCGGGAATGGGGTAGACCAGGTGTCGAATGATGCCGTTGAGCGCCGGTCGCAGCCGGTAGTATTCCCCGCGGTAGGGGATGATCCGGAATCCGGAATTCAGGCCCTGCATAGCTGCGAGCCGGTCGGCCATCAGGCCGGCACAGACAACCAGGCAGTTCGCCTGGAAGGTCTCCGGCCCGGCATGAACGATAATTTTGTTGCTCTGCTCAGTGATTCCGGTCACTTCAGCGCCCAGGCAGGCGCTTCCGCCAGCTTGCTGGAACTGCTCCAGCATGACATTGCAGATGCCGGGGAAGTCCACAATGCCGGACTCCCTCACCAGGAAAGCGCCGGTACCGGTGATATTCGGCTCTATATCCTGCAATTCACCGGGGCTGAGCATCCGCGGGTCCAGCCCATTTTCCCGGCATCGCGCGAACAGCGCATGCATTCTTTCCAACTCGAGTGGATTGGTGGCGACCAGCAGTTTGCCGGTCTGCTCGCAGGGTACACCGTACCTGGCACAAAAAGCGTATGTGGCGCGCGCACCCTCCTTGCAAAATTTCGCCTTGAGGCTGCCGGGCTGGTAGTAAACGCCGGTATGAATGACACCGCTGTTGTGCCCGCTCTGGTGGAGGGCCGGTGCTGCTTCTTTCTCCAGCAGCATAATACGGGCCTGCCCTGACCTTCGTTGCAATTGCCAGGCAGTGGACAGCCCCACGATACCGGCGCCGATAATGATGAAATCGTATTTCAAAATCCTGTAATTCTGGTGTCAGCGATGTTCAATTAGCATATGCGCTGGGGCATAATGAGTCGAGATGAAAACCGTTTTATTATTCACTTTCCTGTTGTTCCAGGTAACACTTGCTGCCGGGGCTGCAAACTTCGCACCGGCAGTTAACGCCAACGGCGAAGAGTTGCGCGGCGAGTGGGCTGGCGTCATCGGGCAGGTTGCTGTGTTCAAAGGTATTCCTTTTGCAAAGCCGCCGACTGGGGACCTGAGGTGGCGTGCCCCGCAACCCCATTTGCCGAGGACAGGCCAGCAAGCAGCGATCGAATTTGGCCCCGCCTGCATGCAGGGATCCGGCGGCGTCGACTGGTATGTTGGCGTAGCCGAAGCATTTGGGCACGGTCCTGAAGTTATCGGCAGGCCCAATGGCTTGAGTGAGAATTGTCTTTACCTGAACGTCTGGTCACCGGACCCGGTAAGCGCTGCCGGCCTTCCCGTGATGGTGTTCGTCCATGGCGGCAGTAACGCGGGAGGCTGGTCTTATGAGCCAAATTATATCGGGGAGGCGCTGGCGGCACGGGGAGTGGTTGTGGTCACGATCGCCCACCGGGTCGGCCCTTTTGGTTTTTTTTCACACCCGGCGCTGAATAACACAGAGGGTGAACCGGTTGCGAATTTTGCGCTACTGGACATCCGGGCCGCATTTCACTGGGTCAGCAGATATATCAGGGCATTCGGTGGTGACCCTGAGAACATCACCGGCTTTGGTGAATCATCGGGGGCGTTCAACCTGGTCGACTTGTTGCTGACGGATCTGGCGGCGGGGGAAGGCGGAACATCATTGTTCCGGCGACTGGTGTCACAGAGTATCGGAGGCCCCGCCACGATCCGCCAAACACTGGCTGAGGACCAGGCGACCGGTGAGTTCCTTGCGGGGCAGCTTGGCCTGGGTAGCGAAGTAAACGCCGAGCAACTGAGGCAGGTTCCGGCTGAAGAAATCCTGAAGGCCGCAGCTCAGCTGCCCGATGACCATTACTTTTCTGCAGTGATCGACGGAAAGACCTTGCCGCGCCATCCATTGGAAACGTTGCGGCTTGCACGAACCACCGGGGTAGATCTGATCGCCGGCACCAATGCGCACGAATGGTATATGTACGTCGACGAAAACACGACGCAAAAGGATGTGCAGGACTGGGTCGCGGAGAATGCGCCGGAGCAGCAGGCTGCCTTGCTGGCCATGGTAGCCGATGCGGCCGATGCCCGTAGCGCCATGGACCGCCTGCGTACGGCGCAGGAGATGCTGTGTCCTTCACGCTACCTGGCGACACGTATTAACGAAACCGGTGGCCGGGCGTGGGTTTACTACTTCAGCCGCCAACGTGTGGGAAGCGGTGGCGACCGCTTACGTGTTTATCACGGAGCTGAACTCCCTTACGTGTTCAACCGGCACGACAACTGGCTGCCCACGGAAGAAACGGACCTGGCTCTGACCGAGGCGATCCTGGACTACTGGGTACAATTCGCCAGGAGCGGTGACCCCAACATAGCTGACCGGCCAGCGTGGCCCGTGCATTCCCGGCAAGTTCCAGTGGTTATGGAATTGGGTAATCGGGTAGGAGAAATGGAAGCTTTTTCCACGGAACTATGTAAAATGCTCAATCCCGTTTGGCGGCAAGCAGAACAGGTTACGCAATGATCACAATAAAAGTCACCGACCTTGACGGCCTGGAACATGAACTCGAAGCCAGGCCGGATGAAGTACTAATGGAGTTGTTGAGAGAGCAGGAATGGGGGGTGGCTGCCCTCTGTGGCGGCATCTGCTCCTGTGCTACCTGTCATGTGTTTGTGGATGAAATATGGCTGGGAAGCTTCCCTGAGAAAGAATCGGATGAAGAGGAGTTACTTGAGATACTGGACCATTTTCAGCCGAATTCACGGCTGAGTTGCCAGCTTCGGATACAAGAGGCTCACGATGGTCTTTGCCTGGTACTGGCTCCGGAAGAATGAGGCTGTGCCGCTAACTCCGGTCGCAAACTTCTTCGTGGACCATGACCGGTTGAACCCAGCCGTCTTCAGCCACATTCACGACCCGGGGAGGAGCGTCCGAATCCTGCAGGCAAATCCTGAACAGGCCGGTTTGGGTTCCGTTTTGCTCGACCAGCCCCGTCATGGTGAATGACGCTCTGGTCTCTACGGCGCCTTTCGCGACGATCCTGATTTTATGATTCGGCGCATCGAAAGCCTTGATCAACTCAATATCCTGAGCAGTGCCATTGCCATTACCATCGGAAAATATGAGCCAGCCGTGATTCCAGTTATGGTCGCGTCTGCAGGAGTGGCCGTTTGAACTGGGACACATGATTACCGTGCTGCCCCGCATCTGCGCTTCCGACTTGGCCAGTTCCAGGCCATTAAGTACTTTGCTGTAGGCAGTTTTAAGCCGGTATTTCTCCAGCAGTATGTCCGAACCAGGTACTGCTATCAGCACCACGACAGCAATGGCTGCCAGTATGATCAGCATTTCCAGTACCGTCAGGCCCCGGTTCTTGTGTCGTTGTTTGCGTGTAGCCATTTTCTTGAATTGCACCATTCTTTCCCTTTTTCTATGCAATTAATTAATTTCAATAGTTGACGTAATCGATTCATCCACCCTGGATACCAGCAAAATGTGGCCAGGCTCTTCCACCAGTCCCCGCCCATCAAATCTAAACGCATCGTGATCGGAGATCAGCACGATTTCAGCCGGCAGCGTGAAGTCCTGAATTTGCAGATGGTTGCTGGCGCCACCCTTGCCTGGCGAAGAAAATGTGATGGTTTGAGTTGTCTCCTGCTCGGCGGGAGAGATGTGCATGGAGACCTCGGTTTCGGTCATCCGCGCAGTTCTCCTGGCTACCTGCAGGGAATACTGAATATTTTCCAACGTAGATTTCATCTCGGCTTTACTGACCGCGCCGCTTACCGAAGGCACGGCAAAGGACATGAGAATGGCCAGCAGGCCAAGCACCAACAGAATTTCGATCAGGGTGATTCCCTTTACTTTGCTTTTCATAATCCCCTATGACCTCAAACCGGAAGTTCCGGTTGTTTCTGGCTGCTTCCTTGCGAAGTTCCGGTACACACGAAGAACCCGTGGTTACCCGGCCGCCAATCCATAGCGAATTGAAATACTAAATCCTGCCATTAGTATAATTAATGTTCGGCACAGAGCGAGGGATGCGCTGACCGCTCGTCATGTTGATCATACCGTTCAAACACCCGGGCAAAAAAAAGCCGGCGCAATGAAGGCGCCGGCTAGTTTTTATTATTCGATCCGATCTATTCGAAAACGTCTGCAACGGCCTGTTTGCACTGAGTGCTGACGGATTCTTCCTGGGCTTTGAGACAATCGAGAATGCGGCCTTCACCCGCCTGCACAGTGGCGCACAGCTTGACGAAATCGGCCTCGCACTGGCCCGCTACGTAGTTCAGGGCGGATACGGCATGCTCCAGTTCAGCGGCAGCGTTGTACAAGGCGTACTGGCACTGGCCAGAGAGTTTGTCTTCATGCGCGTAAAAGCACGCGAGCAAGCGGCCTTCACCCTGAGAGACCTGGCTGCAAAAGTTTTCGATTTCTGCTGCACAGCCGGTTTCTATGGTGGCTACAGGATCCTGGGCGAGAATTGAGCCGGAAATTCCAAGCAACATGAAGAGGGCGAGAATAGCGATCATTCTGATTTTCATTCGGGTTGTCTCCTGACAATCACAAAAAATGGCCGCATATTATGAACCATTTTTATTCTGGGTGCGCGGAATCTTTTACTGCTGCTTGGCTTCATTCAGGGCATCCAGCAAAATGTCGGCCCAACCTTTCAGAATTCGCTTGGCAGCCGATTTGTTGGTTACCGAATTGGTCCAGGTGTAATAACCCTGGCGGGAAGTATCAGCTCTGCGGTCCAGCGCCTTGGCGATCAGGTCGCCGGTCACGGAGTCATAAATTTCGATGTAGAGTGTCATCTCGCCGGCGCTGCTGGTGTATGACCTGGATCTGCCCGCACGCATTGTGTCCGGGGCGTTGACATCCAGGTTGATGATGGCCGGCCTGACCAGGAGCACGTCTTCGGCAGACTCATCGACAACTTCATAGCCGCCATCCTCAAGTGTTTGCCTGAACACTTCCTGGAATTCTTTAGCCAGATCGTTTTTTATTTTCTCTACGTCGTTGGAGGTTACTCTCAATCTATCGGCAGAACGGGAGCGCTGGTCGCGCGCCCAGTTTTTCTTGAATGCAACGTAGGCATCCATCAGCTTGATTCGCTTGTACTGGGCCAGGTCAGCACCGGGTTCGGCATAAACAACGGCCATTTTCGAGTCCGGAACCCGGTGCAGTCCATCCTCGGTCACTTCCGGCAACTCCTCCTGTTTGGCGATTGCGGTTCCAGCCGCGGCAAGGAGCACGGTTGCGAGAGTGATTGGGATAAATTTGAAAAACCTCATGGTGGAACTCCTGATGGTTGGAAGGCAGCGAATCTTTAATAGACCAGTTTAGTACAAGGAAAATTACAAATCAGCCTGAATCGATTCTGCGCGATAAACCAGTTATGATTCGGCGCATGGATGAACAACGCAGAGATTTGCGGCTATTTTTCAGGTTGAACGTTTTTTATGGCCTGTTATTTGGTATCGCCTGGCTCGCGCATGTGCTGATCCCCGATATTTCCAGCCATCTCCCAATCGGCACAATCGACCGCTTGATGAGCTATGGCGACACGGAATCGTTCACCGGGGTGGAAATTCATGCCTCCCGAGTGATCAATGAATTCGACAGCCTGATCTGGCTGGTAACGGCTGTATGTGGGGCTGTTCTGCTGATGGTCCCGGTATCCTGGACTTATATTTCCATCCGTGAGAAAACGCAGATGGACCAGTCATTGCTGCAGAGCATGATCGTGCTGCCAATAGCTGTCACCGGTATTGTGCTGGTGGTTCACAACAGCCTGGCGCTGGCATTCAGCCTGACTGGTGTTGTGGCGGCCGTCCGTTACCGCACGACGCTTAAAAGCACCGCTGATTCATTATTTATTTTCATGGCGGTTGCCGTCGGGCTGGCGGCCGGGATCGGCATGCTGGTCATTGCCGCCGTAATGACCTTCATTTTCTGTTATACCTTCCTGTTACTCTGGAAATTGAACTATGGCTTCAGAAAAGAGGCCAAACAGTATATGCGCCCTGCCCAGCTTCATTCACAAGAAGGGGATGACCTGGAAAATGATCTTACCGGCTGAGGATGTGTCCGTTTTGAATTTCACCCTGTGTTTTGGAGATTTTTCGTGAAGACCATCATTCTGGTGTTGCTGTTTTCTGCCAGCCTTGTTTTTGCTGATGCCAGGCAAATCGATGAATTCCAATGGGACGGCGTTGAACGCATCGTCGCCATTGGTGATCTTCACGGTGATTATGAGAATTACATAGCAACGTTGAGAGCGGCGGGGCTGATCAGCAAGAAAGGCAAATGGAGTGGCGGGAAAACCCACCTGGTGCAGACCGGAGATATTCCGGACCGCGGTCCCGACACCAGAAAAATCATTGATCACATCACCAAGCTGGCCAGGCAGGCGAAAAAAAAGGGTGGTCGAGTACACAGCCTGATCGGCAACCATGAAGCGATGAACGTTTACGGTGATCTGAGGTACACCAGCAATGGTGAATTCGAGGCATTTGTGACCCGCGATTCAGCAGCGCTGAGGGACAAGGTTTACCAGGCGCACATTCAACGTATCGAGGCCAACGATCCGGAAGCATTGGCGGCGCTATCTGAGAATTTCCGGGAAGAATGGAACCTCAAGCATCCACTGGGCTGGGTTGAGCATCGTCTGGCCTGGGATCCGGCCTGGAACCCGGAAGGCGAGTATGCAAGCTGGGTGCTGGACAAAAAGGTCGCCATACGGCTCAATGACAACCTGTTCCTGCATGGTGGCATCAGCGGTTTTTATTGCCGCAATTCCCTGGATTCGATGACCGAGCAAGTGGTCGGTAAATTACGCCGGTTTGATCCCCGGAACTCCGGGATTGTCGAAGATGAGTTCGGCCCACTGTGGTACCGGGGATTATCCGGAGTAGAGCCCGCCGCGCTGGATGAAACGGTTGATGCCATCCTGGCACACCATCAAATTAACCATATTATCGTGGGGCACACTCCGACCAGTGGCGTGATCTGGCCTCGATATGATTCAAAGGTGGTTATGATCGATACGGGTATCGCCAGTGCTTACGGTGGGCATGTGGCTTACCTGGAAATTACACCAGTAGGTCTTGTTGCCGGCTACCCCCTGGGGAAATTACCGTTGCCAGCAAGCGAAGCTGATTCAATCACCTACCTGGAAAAAGTCATCGTGATGTATCCGGATAACGCATTTTTGCAGGAGCGTCTGGAGCAACTCCTGCATCCCGCCGTTCCCGGGTTGCTGGAAGCTGAAGATGACGCAGAAGCTGATCTGGAGGCTGTGACAGCGTCGCAGCCTGGATCAAACCCGATTCCTATTTGCGGCACTTCTTAACGATCAACCGCTCAAAATCATCCGGGTCCTTGATGGTTTTGAAAAACCTTCCGATGTATTTTGTCGTTTTCTTTTTCGTGTTCTCATTCAAGCGGTTTTCATCGCTGATCAGGGCCATAATGGCGGCTTCCTGTGTGAGGAAGTGCTTGCGTGCGTCCTCGAGCGTGCTGTTTTGCCTGCAGTAACCACGAAACAGACGCTGGGTCACAGATCTGATCGGCAGCCCTTGTGCCGGCGCTGCGTAGTGCGTGTCGACCATTCCGGAAGAGTCGAAATCGTAGGGGATGGGGTAGATCTTATCTTGCGGTGTTAACGGCCTGGGGGCGATTGGTTTGACATTGTGACAGCATTCCTTGGGATCCGGACCGCTCAGTGCCGCCCAGTCGACGTTGGCGATCATGTACTGAAACAGTGAAAACTCACTGGTGACCTTTGGCTCGAGTTGCGACGGCCTGATTTTGGGAATCTCCAGCTTTTTAAGTCCGTTGCGTTTTGCCACATCGCTGTCGTCTTCGATCAGGAAAGCAAACCTGGATTCATCCGTTTTACCCGTTTTGCTGTCGACATAGTTCACGTTCAGGGGGCGGACCCGGAAGCTGTAATCGGTGATCAGGTTGTACATCCGGTAGGCCAGCATTTCCAGGATGTAGTACTGCTCATAACGAGATGGCCGCTTACAGTGCGTCACCATTTTCACGGATTTCTGACCGCGGAAAGTCGTACCCTTTACCTTCTCTTTTTCAAAACGGAGCTTGATCGGCGGGAAATCGCAGACCCGTTGTCTGGTCAATCCCCGTCGCTGGGCAGTCATGTCGAGCGTCATCGTGTTGCCCAACTCATCGGTATACTCAATTTTAGCCGGGTAGGGGTCCTGGTTTTTCTCATTACGCGTGATATCGCGCCAGGGTGCGGTCAATGTCACGTTCAGCGTGTCATTGCTGCTGAACAGTTTGGCGGGCTTGGGTTCTCCATCCTGCTGTTCCTGCGCGCAAAGTGGCAGCGCAACAGCCAGCAGAAGTGACAGGATTACCTTTTCAATTTTGCGGTGATTTCGTCTCAACATGATTTTCACCCCATGAGTTCGTTATCATTATAGATGTCTTTAATTACCCCTGCTTTCGAATGAATGATTTTTTGAATTTGGGCGCTGCGGCAACTCTGCAACAGTCCTGTCCTGACCTGGAGTTGAGTACTGACCCAGCGGTGCTTGAAAGCCACGGGCAGGACTGGACCCGTTTTCGCCAGCCCGCACCCGTCGCCGTTGCCTTTCCCGGATCGGTGGATCATGTTTGCAAACTGGTAGCAGTTGCGGCGGAGGCGTCAATCCCCCTGGTTCCTTCCGGTGGGCGAACCGGCTTGAGTGGCGGTGCGGTAGCCGCGCAGGGCGAAGTTGTGGTGTCTTTCGACAGGCTGCGCTCGATTCTTGATTTTGACCCCATCGACCGGACCGTGACCGTTGAGGCTGGCGTGGTGACCGCAGCGGTGCAGGAATTGGCGCGTCAAAATGATCTTTACTATCCCGTATCCTTCGCATCTGAGGGGTCGAGCCAGATCGGTGGAAACATCGCCACCAATGCCGGTGGAATCAGGGTTTTGAAACATGGTTTAACGCGCGACCGCGTGGTGGGCCTCAAGGTCGTTACCGGCCGGGGTGAATTGCTGGACCTCAACCGTGGCCTGGTCAAGAATGCCAGCGGTTACGACCTGCGGCATCTGTTTATAGGCAGTGAAGGTACGCTGGGCCTGATCGTGGAAGCGACCCTGAAACTGGTCGAGCAGCCGCCGCCGGGCAAGGTACTGTTGCTGGGCCTTGAAAGCATGGATGCCCTGATGAAGGTATTTGCTTCCCTGCGCTCGGCCCTGGACCTGTCCGCTTTTGAATTCTTCACTGATAAAGCGCTTCATCACGTTTGCCAGGCCAACCATCTGCCCGCCCCGTTTGCAACGCCTTGCTCCCTGTACGTCATATGCGAATTCGATTGTGCGGAAGAAGGTGCGGAAGAAAGGGCCATGGCCTGTTTCGAATCCTGCACCGGGCAAGGATGGCTGGTCGATGGAATTATCAGTCAGAGCGATAAGCAAATTGAAGATTTGTGGCGTTACCGGGAAGGGATTTCTGAGTCCATCAGTCATTTCCCACCGTACAAGAATGATCTGTCGGTAAGGATTTCACGCGTGCCGGAGTTCCTTGCCCGCGTGGATGCCCTGATGAATGAAATCTGCCCTGATTTCGAGGTCGTCTGGTACGGGCATATCGGCGATGGAAACCTGCATTTAAATATCCTGAAACCGGCAGATATGGACCTGTTGGAATTTGAGTCCCGTTCACATGGGATCAGTGAGAAAGTCTATGCCTTGACGCAAGAGGTTGGCGGCAGTATTTCAGCCGAGCACGGGATTGGGTTGCTGAAGCAGCCATGGCTGGACAGGGTGCGCTCTGAAGCAGAAATCAGGTATATGCAGGAGATCAAGAAGGTATTCGATCCGGCGGGGATTTTTAACCCGGGAAAACTGCTTCCCCGGCGCTGAAAAGATCCAAACTACGAATTTCAGCCGCGTCGCGGTCTCAAAGAGCGAAGCGGGTGTACTGTCGATACTCGGTCTTCGTTCGGCCCTGCGGGCTTCCCTCACAAATTTTTCGGACACGTCCGGAGTGTAATTAAGACTCGACCCCAAAAATTTGATCGGCGACGAAACTCGCATCAACAGTACACCCGCTTCACTCTTTGAAGCACAGCCTCAAATACTCTGCTAGACAAATCTCATGGAGAAATCGACTGCCTGAACACTCTTGGTGATGTCTCCGGTGGAGATGAAATCTACGCCGGTTTCGGCGACTGAACGGACGGTTTTCAGGTCGATGCCGCCGGAGGCTTCAAGGCCTATGCGGCCTTTGAATCTGTCTACAGCGGCGGTTAGATCGTCGAGGGCGAAATTGTCCAGCAACGCCCGTTGTGCTCCCGCGCTGTGGGCTTCTTCAAGTTGTTCGAGGTTTTCAACCTCGACCTCCAGCAAGAGGTCAGGGTAGAGGTGTAGCGCCTCTGTCACCGCCGCCGTGATGGATCCAGCGGCCGAGATGTGGTTTTCCTTGATCAGGATGGCGTCAAACAGGCCGATGCGGTGGTTGCTGGCGCCGCCGCAGCGAACCGCATATTTCTGGGCCAGGCGCAGGCCCGGAATGGTTTTCCGCGTATCGAGGATGATTGCGCCGGTGCCGGCTACGGCTTCTGTGTATCGACGTGTGCTGGTGGCGGTTCCCGACAGTGTTTGCAGGAAATTCAATGCTGTTCTTTCCCCGCTGAGGATCGAGCGTGCAGGCCCTTGCAGCCGGCAAATTTCCTGTTCTGGCTGCATTGTGTCGCCGTCATTGATCTGCCAGGTGATGGTTATTCCGGCATCCAGTTGGCGGAAGGTTTGTTCAAGCCATGGCTGGCCGGACAATACGGCATTGTCCCTGCAAATTATCCGGGTCTGCAGTATGTTTTTGTCCGGTATCAGCGAGGCTGTGCAGTCGCCCTCTCCAAGATCTTCGCGCAGGGCCCGTCTTACGTCATCCGCCACCACCTGTTGTGGAGGTGGGTGCATATCAGAAATCCTGTAACTGCGTGGTGCCGATGCCTCTTTCTTCCAGCAGGATCGGGATCTCCTCGATCACGGGATAGATCACTTTTGAATCTTCGGTGATCAGGGCTTCCCGCAAAGGCTCGTTGACAGCTTCGCCCCTCACGTATTGAACGGCTCCGGCTGAGATGGCGTCGTTAAGCTTTTTGAGCCGGCTGGCCGACAGACGGGTGAGGGGGGTTTTGCTGACCGGGCAGCAGAGTATTTCCAGTAGTTTCCCGTCGATGGGCATTGCAGGCTCCGTTGAACGAATGGTTACCCGTGCATGCTACAATATTCGGCTTGGATTTCACATATTGACAGGAATTGAAACGGTGAATAATCAAGTGCTTGTTGGCATCATCATGGGCTCTCAATCGGATTGGGACACGATGAAAAACGCCGCAAATACGCTGGACAGCCTGGGCATCGCGTACGAGACACAGGTGGTATCCGCCCATCGCACGCCGGACCGGATGTTCGAATACGCAGAACAGGCGGCGGAGCGGGGCTTGCAGGTGATCATTGCCGGCGCCGGTGGAGCCGCTCACTTGCCGGGCATGGTGGCCGCAAAGACGGTCGTCCCGGTACTGGGCGTTCCGGTGCAGTCCAGGGCCCTGAACGGCATGGATTCACTGCTGTCCATTGCGCAAATGCCGGCAGGTATTCCCGTGGGAACCCTGGCTATCGGCGCCGCGGGCGCAATAAATGCGGCATTGCTGGCCGCTGCCATCATCGGCAATACATCACCGCCAGTACGCGCGGCGCTCAAGGCGTTCCGGGACAGCCGGACTGAAGCAGTCCTGGCCCATCCTGATCCGAGCCAGGTCTGAATTTATGAGCGATCAAGCGGGTCAAAGGCCGTCTCCGGCACAACGGATCGGTGTTCTCGGCGGGGGACAACTGGGCCGGATGCTCGGGCTGGCGGGTATCCCGCTGGGAATGAGTTTTGTCTTTCTGGACCCTGCGGCCGACGCTTGTGCCGCAGCGACGGGAGAATTGTTACAGGCCGGATTTTCAGATACCGGCGCGGCCCGTGATCTGGCCGCGCGGGTGGATGTGGCGACCTTCGATTTTGAAAATGTGCCTGAATCAACGGCCCGTACATTGCTGGATACCTGTCCCTTTTACCCCGCGCCTAACGCGCTTGGCGCCAGCCAGGACCGCATAACGGAAAGCGAGTTGATATCGGGTCTTGGCATCCAGGTCCCCCCCTGGTTCAAGGTTTCCAGCCGCACCGACTTGCTGGAAGCTCTCGATACCCTCGGCTATCCGGCAGTATTAAAGACTCGGCGCATGGGTTACGACGGGAAAGGGCAGGCTGTGTTACGCGACCAGGAAGACCTGGAACGCGCCTGGCAGCGACTGGGTGATTTTGAATTGATCCTGCAGTCGTTCGTGCCGTTCGACCTTGAGTGTTCGATGGTTGCGGTGCGAGGCCTGAATGGGGATACAAAAATCTGGCCGTTGATCCGCAACGTGCATTCAAATGGAATTCTGATGCTCAGTCTGCCGGGAGTCTTTGACCAGGCGCTGCAGTTGAAGGCGGCGGAAAAGATGCGAACATTGCTGGAGCATCTCGACTATATCGGTGTTTTGACGATGGAGTTTTTCCTGTCACAGGGGGAATTGCTGGTTAACGAGTTTGCACCACGGGTTCATAACTCGGGGCACTGGACCATTGACGGCGCAAGCTGTTCACAATTTGAAAACCATCTGCGCGCCGTTGCGGGATTGCCCCTGGGCGAAACCGAAATGACCGGCTGTTCCATCATGTTCAACTGGATTGGGGCAATGCCAGACCAGGTGAAAGCAATGGCGATTCCCGGACTGCACTGGCACGATTATGGCAAAGCGCCGCGGCCTGGCCGGAAGATCGGGCACGCGACGTTGACCGCTGCAACGATGGAAGAACTCAAATTCAATGCAAACCGCCTTGCAGGAATCGCCGGGGGCGAGTTTCCGGCCCTGTTAAGAGATATCTTCGACTAAGTTGCAGACCACATCGACGATCCGCCCGGCCTGCTCCTCATCAATGATCAGTGGCGGCAACAGGCGAATGACCCGGTCCTGCGTGACGTTCAGCAACACGCCCTGTTCCAGTGCAAGTTGCCGCAAGTGATTGGCATCCTGGTTGAGTTCGATTCCGATCATCAACCCCCTGCCGCGAATCTCGTTCACTCGCGGGTCATCTGCAAGCCGTGAGCGGAATGCCTCCAGCATGTAGTCTCCGGTGGTTGCGGCCTGGCCCGAGATGTTTTCTTCCTGCATGATGTCCAGTACCGTGCAGGCGACCCGCGACACCAGCGGATTACCACCGAATGTGGACCCGTGACGTCCCGGTGAAAGCGCTTCGGCAGCGGCTCCGTTCGCGGCGCAGGCGCCAATCGGCAGACCGTTGGCCAGGGCCTTGGCGGTAGCCAGAATATCTGGCTGCACGCCTTCATACTGGTGCGCATACCATTTTCCGGTACGGCACAGTCCGGACTGAATCTCATCGAAAATCAACAACCAGCCGTGGTCGTCGCAGATTGTCCTGAGTTCTGACAGGTAGCCCGGTGGGGGCATCCTTATCCCGGCCTCGCCCTGGATGGGTTCGACCAGGATGGCGGTGATCTCATTCCTGGGCAGGGCGATTTTTTCGATCGCCGCGGCATCTCCGAATGGCACCCGCACAAAACCGCTGACCAGGGGTTCGAACCCGGCCTGTACTTTGCGGTTGCCGGTTGCGGACAGGGCGGCCATGGTCCGGCCGTGAAAACTGCCTTCCATGACAATGACCCCGGGATTATCGAATCCGCGCTGATGGCCCAACACGCGGGTGATCTTCAAAGCACATTCGATGGCTTCGGCGCCGGAGTTTCCAAAAAAGACCCGGTCCATTCCGGTGATTCCGGCCAGTCGCTCAGCGAGTTTTTCCTGCCAGGGAATGCGCACCAGGTTCCCGGTATGAATCAAGGTGGCTGCTTGCTCGGCAATTACTCTGGCCAGCACCGGGTGGGCATGACCCAGGGCGCAGACCCCCAGGCCACTGATCGCATCCAGGTATTGCGTGCCATTCTCGTCCCACAGCCAGGCGCCTGCGCCACGGACGAAGGACACGGGAAGCGGCGCGTAGGTATTCATCAGGTGAGTGCTCATGTTCTTTCCGGCTTAGAATCCTGTGAGGATTTTCCAGCGGTTGACGATGGCGCAATAAAGGGCGGCGGTTCTTTCCGTATCGTAAATGGCCGAGTGTGCTTCCGATTCGTTCCAGTCCAGTCCAGCGGCCTGGACGGAGCGTGATAGCACCGTTTGCCCGAACGCAAGGCCGGCCAGTGTCGCGGTGTCGAACGAGCTGAATGGATGTAAAGGACTGCGTTTGAAATCGGTACGAGCGATGGCTGCGTTCAGGAACGACAGGTCGAAAAAGGAATTGTGACCAACCAGGATTGCACGCTGGCAACCGGTGGCCCGCACCTCTTTCCGTATGGGTTGGAAAATCCGCCTCAGGGCTTCTTGCTCCGGCACGGCGCCCCGCAGTGGGTTATCTACCTGGATACCGGTGATTTCCAATGACTTGGGATTGATGTTGGCGCCATCGAAGGGGTCGACATTCACTGCAACCGTCTCGGCAATGAATAAGCGGCCAAAATCATCCATTCGAATAATACATGCCGCGATTTCCAGTAAGGCGTCCTTGCTTGCGTTGAACCCACCGGTCTCGACATCTATCACTACGGGAAGAAATCCCCTGAATCGATCGGCAATGCGCGGCATAATGGACCCCATTCGACAAGCATTGGAGCATAAGGGATTGCACCCTGAATTGCCATGAAGATAAACAACATGAAGTCACAGCGCGTTAGCGGGGTTTATTGGTATCTCTTGATCGCTTTCTGCATTCTCGTCGTGACCGGGACCAGCCGGCTACTGGCACAGGAGGATTCAGCACTGTTCTGGTCCATCAGCAAGGATGGCGGGCAAGCAGGGTTCTTGCTGGGCACCATCCACAGCGAAGACCCCAGGGTTCTGGACTTCCCGCTTGAGTTTATCAATGAGTTGAACGCCAACCAGGTTTTTGCAATGGAAATGGTTCCGGATTTGCCGACATTGAAGCTCTTGACTGAGTTCATGCAATACCAGGACGGGACTACGCTGGAAGGTCGGGTAGGGCCGGAACGCTATGCCAGGCTGCGCTCAGCGCTTTCTGAGTACCAGGTGCCCGCTGACTGGATAACCCGGATGAAGGTCTGGGCGGTGATGATGACACTCAGCGTCCCGCCCCCGGAAACCGGGTTTTTCATGGATTTCTCTTTATCGCTTCGTGCAGCGGGAGCCGGGCTCAAGGTGGTTGGGCTGGAAACCCTGGAACAACAACTGGCTTTCCTGGAAGACATGCCGATGGCGCAGCAACTGATGTTACTGGACCAGGCGTTGATGGAACATGGAAAGGTCAGGGAAATCCACCAGCAGATGGTCGACAACTACCTTGCAGGGGATTTGCTGGCCTTGCAATCACAGGCTGAAGAGCAACTGGATCAACTGGAGCCGGCCGCCAAGCAGTATTTCATGGAGCAGGGGATCGACATGAGAAACCAGCGGATGCTTGAATCTTTACTGCCGCATCTGCGAACCGGCCAGGTATTCGTGGCGGTGGGTGCTTTGCACTTGCCGGGAGAAGTCGGTTTGATCCAGCTTTTGCGTGCCCGGGGTTACGATTTGAAACCCCTGCCCCTGCCGCTTAACGCCGCAGAACCGGCGCCATCCCCAGGATCACGGCAATAACGAAGAAACTGATGCCCCAGGTGGGTACAAGCAAGATGGTAGTGACCCCCATCACGGCGAACATCAGCGCGGCCGCGATTCCATCGCCGATCCGGTCGCTGACGTAACTTTCCCGCCCGGTCAGTTTGAGCAGGAGGTGGTCCAGGCTGATTTTTCCACCTCCATGGAATATCAGCGGCAGCAGTATCACGACAAACAGCAAGGGCAGCTTGTAGTTACCCGCTCCATCGGCGGTAATTACGTAGCCTTTCCAGAGTTCCGCCAGGGAATTCCACTCGCCAGGCCAGTGCACGGCGGCAGTTGCGACTACGGTAATGACCAGTAGTGACAAGGCTGCAAACCGGGTAAACAGTCCCAGCAGAATCATCAGCGAAAAAACGAGTTCTCCCCAGGTTGCCACCAGCCAGTTGAGGTCCGTTGGCAGCGCGCTGAAAGGCCACGAAAAACCCATCTGCCAGTCCGCCCAGGGGATATCGGAAAACCAGTTTTCGCCGCGTAATTTTTTGCTGCCGGCGTCCCAGAATTCCCAGAACATGATCAGGCGCAATACCAACGGCCAGAGGTAGTTGCCCGAAGCGCGCAGCCTGGCGGTGATATTGTCATAAGTATCGAACATCGGGTTTATCTCCAGGGCCTTTAAGGCCTTGTGCCCAGCAGCACATCCTTGTTTTTCAGTTCAGTGAGTAAATCGGCACCTGCGGCGATGACCCGGTCAGGCTCCGGGTGCCCGATGGCAGCGGCGACCTGTGTCAGCAACTCAAGACCCGTCATGCCCGGACTTTCTTTCAACAATTCGAGCAGATGCCGGCTGACGTCATTGAGTTTCATAAATTTCACCTCGTCCTGGCGGTTGCGGTAGACGAGGATGTGGGTTGGTATGTCGGGTGGATCATCCGGCTGGTAACCGGGCCTGATCCGGTGCACCGGGTAACGGTAACTCAGGGCCCAGGCCAACGGTGAGAGCACCGGTATCCCGTTCAGCAAGTCACCTTCAGGGTCGGCCATGATATCCGCCGGGTCACGTTCATCCAGCGCAAGAGCCATTTCAACCCACTCGTAATGAGCCAGTTCCAGGAGAAACCCCGGATCATCAGGCAGCACCTTTCGCTCCTCCTGCAGGTAGCGCAGAAATTCCTTTGCTACCTCGGTGAATAGCGGAGTTTGGCAGCGATGTTCCGAGTAAAAATCACGGATCAGTTGCCGCCAGCGTTGATCATCGTACAGCGTACGCAATACCGGGAAATTGCTGGCGAGCAGTGACTGGATGTTGTTGAAAAACAGGTCACGGTAGATATTCATCCGGCGGTCTTCGATACCGTCGGGCGCTGCGTGATTTTCGGGGTCCCGGATGTGGGCCGCGAACTGCATTTGCAGGCTGTTTAGCCGCTCAGGCGTGCTTTCTGCCGGGGTCGATTCTTTGCGTGAGTTGGTCATGGTTCTGCCATTTTTCCTGGAGCACTGCGATCTGTTCGACCTCAAGCATCAGTTCTTCGATGGGCGGAATGTTGAAGTCCCGCTCCAACAAGGTGGGAAACACACCGAAAGCCTGGTACGCCTCCTCCAGTATTTCCCAAACGTCGGGAATGACGTCGGCGCCGTGCGTGTCGACAATCAGGTCTTCAGCTTCGTTATAGTGTCCCGCAATATGCCCATAGGCAATACGATGCCCTGGAAGGCCTTTCAGGAAATTGATGGCGTCATAGTGGTGGTTGACGCTGTTGACATAGATATTGTTTACATCCAGCAACAGATCACAGTCGGCTTCTTCAAGCACGGCCGTGATGAATTCAATTTCACTCAACTCGGCGCCCGGGGCGGCGTAGTAGGAAACGTTTTCGATGACGATCCTCCGCTCCAGGATATCCTGCACCCTGCGAATCCTGCCCGAAACGTAATGTACCGCCTCGGCGGTAAACGGTATGGGCATCAGGTCGTAAAGGTGACCGTCGTCCGTGCAGTAACTCAGGTGCTCGCTGTAGCAGCGGATATCGTGTTCATCCAGGAACTGCCGCAGGCGGTGCAGAAACGTCTCGTCAAGCGGTGATGGGCCGCCAATTGACAGTGAAAGACCGTGGCAGATAAACGGTAGCTGACTGGTTAATTCCCTGAATGCATGGCCAAAGCGGCCACCCACGGTCATCCAGTTTTCAGGGGCAACCTCCATGAAGCTGACCGGGCCGTAGCCGTGAGAACGAAGCGGGCCCAGAAGGGCCCGCCTCAATCCAAGTCCGGCGCCCTCAACAGGGTATCCGGAGGAACTTAGCGACACGGGTGTCTTAGTCCTTGTCGCCGCCACACTTGCCTTCTTCGGCTTTGTCGCCACCGGCCAGCATGTAGCCGTTGTCGAGATCGGCAGCTTCAAAAGGATTATCAGCGGCCATAGCGGTGGTCGATGCAGCCAGTGAGGAAACGAACGCTACGCCTACAGCAGCAGCTACGGGTTTAATGATCATTGAGTTTTTAGACATCGGAAAGAACCTCCAAGGTTGTGATTAACCGGGCCCGGAGGCCCTTTGTTTGATTTAGGTGGATCGTGCTACAGTTCCAGAAATCAACACGACTCGGGGCAGAAGACCGGAAACGGTGACGGATTATTACATCCCGGTCTTGTTTTTGAAACTACATAAATCCCTGACAATGCATTCGGGGCAGTTGGGTTTCCTGGCTTTGCAGGTATAACGGCCGTGCAGGATGAGCCAGTGATGTGCATCCTGCTGATACTCTTTCGGTACGGCTTTCATTAGCTTAAGTTCCACTTGCAGTGGTGTCTTGCCCCTGGCCAGACCGGTCCGGTTCGACACGCGGAAGATGTGCGTGTCCACCGCGATCGTGGGTTCACCAAAGGCGGTATTGAGAACGACGTTGGCTGTTTTCCGGCCCACACCGGCCAGGGATTCCAGTGATTTGCGATCACTGGGGATTTCACCACCATGCTCGTCGATCAGGATGCGGCAGGTCCTGATGATGTTTTCCGCTTTGGAATTGAACAGCCCGATGGTCCTGATGTACGGCTTCAGGCCTGCAACGCCCAGGCGGAGAATATCACTCGGGGCAGAAGACCGGAAACGGTGACGGATTATTACATCCCGGTCTTGTTTTTGAAACTACAGAAATCCCTGACAATGCATTCGGGGCAGTTGGGTTTCCTGGCTTTGCAGGTATAACGGCCATGCAGGATGAGCCAGTGATGTGCATCCTGCTGATACTCTTTCGGTACGGCTTTCATTAGCTTAAGTTCCACTTGCAGTGGTGTCTTGCCCCTGGCCAGACCGGTCCGGTTCGACACGCGGAAGATGTGCGTGTCCACCGCGATCGTGGGTTCACCAAAGGCGGTATTGAGAACGACGTTGGCTGTTTTCCGGCCCACACCGGCCAGGGATTCCAGTGATTGGCGATCGCGGGGGACTTCACCACCATGCTCGTCGATCAGGATGCGGCAGGTCCTGATGATGTTTTCCGCTTTGGAATTGAACAGCCCGATGGTCCTGATGTACGGCTTCAGGCCTGCAACGCCCAGGCGGAGAATATCTGCTGGCGTATTCGCGACCGGGTAGAGTTTCCGGGTCGCTTTGTTCACACTGACGTCTGTCGCCTGTGCAGACAGGATCACCGCCACCAGCAGTTCAAAAGACGATTGATACTCCAGTTCGGTTTCCGGGGCGGGTATGACCGATTTCAAGCGGCGGAAGAACTCTTTACGGTCTGCGAGTTTCATGCTGCTGTCTCAATGTCTAAAGCCTGCTCTGAAGTTGTTGCGCCCCGGTTGTGCCTGCCGGACAACCTTGCATCAAGCCAATTTCTACCGGCGATCAACAGGCCCAGGCCGATAAATGCGCCGGGCGGAAGCATCGCCAGCAGGAACCCGGAGTAATCCGGGATCAGCGTGAGTTGCAGCAATTCGCCCAGTTCACCGAACATTAAACCAGCCTGGCTCATCAACGTTCCGCGGCCAACGATTTCCCGCAAAGCACCCAGGGCTACCAGCGCCAGGCAAAAGCCGAGTCCGGTTGCCAGGCCGTCGATTACCGAGGGCAGGGGAGCATTCTTCGAGGCAAAAGCTTCCGCCCGTCCGATGATGGCGCAGTTGGTGACGATCAGGGGAATGAAAATACCCAGTACACGGTACAGGTCGTGAAACCAGGCCTGCATCAGCAACTGGATGACCGTGACTACCGAAGCGATGATCAGCACGTATGCCGGGATTCGAATTTCCGGCCGCAAGACACGGCGCGCCAGTGAAACGGTAAGATTCGAAAACACCAGGGTCAGGGTGGTGGCAAGCCCGAGTCCGATCGCATTCACCACCGTGCCGCTGACGGCGAGCAGTGGGCACAGGCCCAGCAGCACGACCAGTCCGGTGTTTTGCTGCCACAAGCCAGCGACGAAGATCTGCCTGTAGGTCATGGGCTGGTACTCTCGGTAGAATCTGCCGTCGTGTCAAACAGGTATTCATGGTTGGCTTCGAAATACTCCAGCGCCAGGCGTACGGCGTCGACCACGGCGCGGGGCGTGATGGTCGCACCGGTGAACTGGTCGAACTCCCCGCCGTCACGTTTAACCGCCCATTGATCAGGTTCAGGATTACTCAGCGATTTGCCGGAAAAATCGAGTGCCCAGTCACTTTTTTCGATTTCTATGGCATCGCCCAGTCCGGGTGTTTCCTTGTGGGATATGATACGGACACCGCGTAAACTGCCATCCGAATTGATGCCGGCCAGCAGTGTGATGTTTCCGTTGTAGCCGTTGACTGCGTTGAATTTCAGAACCACAGCCCTGCGGCTCACCTTGTAACCTCGCGCGGTAGGCAATCACCTCCTGGCCGTTCGGGAAGTAGTGTTCATCGCTGAAGCTAAAGCGGTCATCAAGCAGTTGGTTGTCATATTGCTCGGGAATAATCTGGCCAAGTTGTTCCAGGATGACCCTGCGCTCCTGCGCGGCGATGCGATCTGCCGTCAGGAAATCAACCCACGTCAGCAAGCTGGTGCCGGCAATGGCTACCAGGCCCAGGGCTAACGCGCTTCGGATCATGCCTTTCATTGACCGAATATCCTTGGCCGCGTGTAGCGGTCAATCAGTGGCGCCGCCATATTCATCAGCAGAACTGCGAAGGCCACACCGTCCGGATATCCGCCCCAGCGCCTGATGACCAGGGTGATCACGCCAACTCCTAGCCCGAAAATAAGTCGTCCGCGGTTGCTGGCGCAGCCGCTTACGGGGTCAGTCGCGATGAAGAAAGCGCCGATCAGCAATGCGCCCGAGAATACGTGTTGTAAGGGCGCGGGGTTGCTGCCCGGGTCAATCAGCCAGGTTATCAGGCCCAGCGCAAGCACGCTGCCTATCATCGTGACCGGTACGTGCCAGGTGATGATGCGCCGCCACAGGAGCCACAGGCCCCCGAGGGCGCACCAGTTGGCAATCCACTCCCAGCCCAGTCCGCCAAAATCACCAAATACCGGCGATTGACGAGCCTCGGAAATCATTCTTCCAGAAGCCACGCTGGTCCTGATTGAATCCAGTGGCGTCGCCTCGGTGATCGCATCCCAGCTCAGGCCTGCCGGCAATTGACCGCTAAAAATGGTGATCAGTACATCGCCCAGGTCCAGGCTGTTCGGAGCGATAGAGGAGGGCGGCAGCCATGCAGTCATGGCCTGGGGAAAACTGATCAGCACGACAACGTAGCCAACCATCGCAGGGTTAAACAGGTTGTGGCCCAGGCCACCGTACAGGTGTTTTGCAACTACGATGGCGAACAGCATGCCGACCAGAGCAATCCACCACGGAGCCAGCGGTGGGATGCACAATGCGAACAGGACGCCGGTCAGGACGGCGCTGAAGTCCCCGAGGAATAAATGCATTGCCTGTTTGCGGATTTTGAGCATCAGCGCTTCAAATCCAACTGCAAATCCTGCGGCCAGCGCGATCTGCACCAGGATGCCGGGGCCAAAAAACCAGGCGTGGGCGGCGATCGCGGGAACCAGTGCGGCAATTACCTGCAGCATCACTCGCGACACGGTGGAATGTGGCGGGAAATGAGGCGCACCGCCTGTTTCGAAACTACGGCTCATGAATCCTTTCCTTGCCGGGAACGTGAACGTTTAATCGCGGCGGCAATTTTTTTCTGTTTTTCACTGTTATTGCGCAGCGCGCGTTTTTTTCCCTCTATTCGCTGTTTGCGCTCCCGCTTGAGCCGTTCCAGGCGGGTCTCGCGGGCTTCGAACCGTTGCCTGGCGGCTTCAGCATTATCTCGTTCCAGTCCCAGTAACTTGAGCTCGGACTTGCCGAAACGAAACCACTCGACCAGGGGGATATGGCTGGGACAGACGAAGTCACAGCATCCGCATTCAATACAGTCGGAGAGTCCGAAGTCACTGGCGTCATCCCATAGTCCGTTGCGGACGGACCAGTTCAGCGACTGGGGCAGCAGCAGGGCAGGACAGACGCGGGCGCATTCGCCGCATCGGATGCACGGCATTTCGGGCTGTGGCGGCCGGATATCGTCCTCGTTCAACACCAGGATGCAATTGGCGGCCTTGATCACCGGGTTGCTGTCGGACGAGAGCGCATAGCCCATCATCGGCCCTCCGAGAATCAGCCGCGCTGCGCCAGGCGCATATCCGCCGCACTGGTCGATCAGGCTCGATACCGGGGTTCCAATTTGTGCGAGGAGGTTGCGGGGCTTGCGTACTCCGTTTCCGGTGACGGTGACGATTCTCTCGATAAGTGGCTTGCCTTCCACCACCGCGCGGGCCACGGCCGTGGCGGTCGCCACGTTCTGACAGAGCAAACCCAGGTCCGTGGGGCGGCCTCCGGACGGTACTTCCAGTCCGGTCAAAACCTTGATTAATTGCTTTTCCCCGCCCTCCGGATAGATCGTGGTGACCTTGACAATATCGATCCCGCTGGCGCCTGAATTTCTGACAGCTTCGGTCAATGCCGTATAGACAACACCCATTTGATCTTCGATGGCAACCACAGTCCTGCTGGCGCCCACCGCTTTTTGTAGAATCCGCGCACCCAGGATGATGGAATCAGGCTGCTCGCGCATCAGCATTTCGTCACAACTGATATAAGGCTCACATTCAGAACCATTGAGTATCAGCGTGTGGATGCCGCGTTCACTGGCCTGCCTGACTTTGTAACCCGTGGGAAAGACCGCGCCGCCAAGGCCCACAATGCCGGAGCCTCCGATTTTTTCCCTGAGCGTTGCCGGGCTTGCCTGTTCCCAGTCCTCGATGGCATCGAGGGTCTGCCACTCATCCAGGCCATCCGGCTTGATGACGATGCACCGGCCTTCGGTGCCGGAGGGGTGGCTGATGGGATGATTGGCGATTGCTGTTACGGTGCCTGATGTCGGTGCATGCACGCAGTCACTGCCCAGGTGCCTGAAACATCCCAGTTGCTCGCCTTTGAGGATTTTTTGGCCGGTAGCGACCAGCGGCTCGGCTTCGCGTCCGCTGTGTTGCAGCAGGGGCACAAAATAACGTGTTGCCAGCGGCAATTTTTCGACCGGTGTTTCGCAGGAAATTTTCTTGTTGTGGCGCAGCCTCAAGCCACCATGGAAATGGTACAGGCGTTCGCCGGCTAAATGGGCCTGGCTTAGCGCGTCCCGGTGCATCAGGCAGCGCCCGCCGGCAGACTCTGCGCGTGTTTGTTGGCGGTGTCCGCAGCAGGCCTGGGCCAGGCCCATTCGCCGGGCGCTGGCGCCTTGACGACCATCTCGATGCAGTCCACCGGACAGGGTGGCAGGCACAGGTCACAGCCGGTGCATTCTGCTGCTATGACCGTGTGCATCAGCTTGCTTGCGCCGAGGATCGCATCCACCGGACAGGCTTTGATACAAAGCGTACAGCCGATGCAGATCGCTTCATCGATCACGGCCACGGTTTTTACCTGTTCCGTACCATTCTCCGGGTTCAGGGCCAGGGCCTCGACTCCGAGCAGGTCCGCCAGCGCCTGGATGACTGTTTCTCCGCCCGGCGGGCACTGGTTGATGTTCGCCTCATCCGCCGCTATCGCTGCTGCGTAGGGACGACAGCCCGGAAAATTACATTGCCCGCACTGAGTTTGCGGTAGAACAGCGTCAATTTGATCAACCACGGGATCAGAGTCGACTCTGAATTTTCCGGCAGCCCAGCCCAGCCCAAGCCCGAACAGACTGCCGAGAACCGTTATCGAAAGGATTGCTGTGAGCATGGTTTCAGAGCTTCGCCAGTCCGGTGAAACCCATGAAAGCCAGCGCCATTAGTCCTGCAGTAATCAGTCCAATCGGGGCGCCCCTGAAGTGAACTGGAACATCGGCATGGGCGATTCGTTCACGCATGGCGGCAAACATCACCAGCACCAGGCCAAATCCCGCGGCGGCGCCGAAACCGTACAGCGCAGACTGCAACAGGTTGTGCTGTTCCTGCACGTTGAGCAGGGCAACGCCCAGCACGGCGCAGTTGGTTGTGATCAGGGGCAGAAAAATCCCCAGGATCCGGTACAACAGTGGGCTGGTTTTGCGCATGATCATCTCGGTTAGCTGAACTACCGTGGCGATCACCAGGATAAAACTGAGTGTGGACAGGTATTCCAGGCCCAGTGGGCGTAGCAGATATACGCTCAGCAAGTAACTGCTAACCGATGAAATCGTCAGGACGAACATCGTTGCCACTGACATGCCAATGGCGCCTTCGAGCTTGTTGGATACACCCATCAAGGGGCACAGGCCCAGGAACCGGACGAGGACAAAATTGTTCGCAAGTACAGTGCTGACCAGGATCAGGAAGTATTCGGTCATGTAACCCGCATACCCGGTTGCGCGCCATCATCCGGCTCCAGGACATAAAGATCTTCACCACCGGGTCCGGCCGCCAGGACCATGCCCTCGGAAGTTCCGAAACGCATTTTGCGAGGTTTCAGATTGGCCACCACAACGGTGAGCCGGCCCTCCAGTTGCGCTGGATCATAGGCCGATTTTATGCCGGCGAAAATGGTCCGGGTTTCGTTGCCGATGTCCACGGTGAGCTTGAGCAATTTGTCCGCTTCAGGGATGAATTCTGCGCTGATGATCCGGGCGATACGAAGATCCACTTTGATGAAATCATCGATAGTAATTTCATCGGCCAGATCCTCGATAGCTGCCTCGGATTTAGCGGCAGATTCCCGCGCAGCGGGTTGCAGGGATTCTTTTGAGGCTTCAATTACAGAATCAACCTTCAACGGATCGACCCGCATCATCAGGGGTTGGAAGGCATTGACGGGCACCTTGAGCATGGGTTCATCGATATTGCGCCAGTCACTGACTTCCCGGCCAAGAAAAGCTTCCGCCCGCTCGGCGGTGAACGGTAATACGGGCGCCAGGTAGGTGATCAGCACCCTGAACAGGTTGATACCTTGCGTACACACGGCCTGTACATGCGACTCCCGGCCTTCCTCCTTGATCTGTACCCATGGCTTTTCATCATCGATATAGCGATTGGCCTGGTCGGCCAGTTTCATGATCCTGCGGATGGCAGACTGGTAGTTACGCCCTTCAAAATCGGCTGCGATCGCCTCGCGGGCAGTGACAAACTGTTCATACAACTCCGGCCGGGGCAGGGAATCCGAGAGTTGCCCGTCGAAGCGGCGCTGGATGAAGCCGGCGCAGCGGCTGGCAATGTTGACTACTTTTCCGACCACATCGGAATTCACCCGTTGAACAAAGTCTTCCAGGTTCAGGTCAATATCGCCGGTGCCGGACCCGAGCCTGGCCGCAAAGTAATAACGCAGGTAGTCCGGTTGCAGGTAGTCCAGGTAGGTGCGCGCGGAAATAAATGTTCCCCGCGACTTGGACATCTTGGCGCCATCTACGGTTAGAAATCCATGGGCATAAACGGCGGTTGGGGTTCTTATGTCAGCGCCCATCAACATCGCCGGCCAGAACAGCGTGTGGAAATAGATGATGTCCTTGCCGATGAAGTGGTGAATCTCAGCTGTTGAATCCTGGCCCCACCAGGCGTCAAAATCGAGGCCCTCGCGATCGCAAAGTTCCTTGAAACTGGCCATGTACCCAACGGGTGCATCGACCCACACGTAAAAGTATTTATCGGTGGTTCCCGGGATACGAAAACCGAAATAGGGCTCGTCACGGGAAATATCCCAGTCGCGCAGGCCGTCTGTGAACCACTCCTGTAACTTGTTCAGGACTTCGCTCTGGAGCGCCCCGGAAGCCATCCAGTTTTTCAGTGGTTCTTCGAAATCAGCGAGTCGGACAAAGTAGTGTTCAGATTCTTTCATCACCGGCTTACTACCGGTGACGGCTGAGCGCGGGTCGATCAGATCGGTGGGCGAATAAGTGCTGCCGCAGGATTCACAACTGTCGCCGTACTGGTCCGGGGTGTGGCACTTGGGACAGGTTCCGCGAATAAAGCGGTCCGGCAGGAACATTCCTTCTTCTTCATCGTAAAATTGCTCAATAGCGCGGCGTTCAATGTAACCGTTATGGTCCAGGCGTTTGTATATCTGCTCCACCAGTTCGCGGTTGTATTCACTATGGGTTGACGAATAATTATCGAAACTGATACCGAAATCCCGGAAATCGGTTTTGTGCTGCTCGTTCATCATGTCGATGAGTTCTTCGGGCGTTTTGCCTTCGGCACGCGCCCACAACATCACGGGTGTTCCGTGGGCATCGTCTGCCCAGGCGAAATAACACTCATGGCCCTGCGCACGCTGGAAACGCGCCCAGATGTCGGTTTGTATGTATTCCAGCATGTGCCCGATGTGGATGGCCCCATTTGCATAGGGAAGGGCGCTGGTCACCAGAATCTGTCTTTTTTTCTCTGTCATAAATTCCTGCCGGAGCGGTTGCAGCCATAATCCTGGCTGAATGGCAAATTATGTCACGACCGTGGTTCCCGATCGAGAGAGAAAAAATATACAATGTGCGGCTACACTCACACAGCAAAGCAAATGGACCCAAAGGCATGACCAATATTTCAGAACAATATGTAAAAGACCTGCTTGCAGGCATCAAGGATCCTTACTCCGGATCCGACCTGATCAGCCTTGGCTGGTTACGCGGAATTGGAATAGACGGTAAACGGATTTCAGTGGATCTACGGGCTGGATATCCGATCGATGGCATCAGGGATTCACTGGTTGCGAGCATCACCCAATCGCTGGAATCCGATGAGGCCATTGAAAAAGCTTCAATCAATCTTGACTGGAAAGTTATGGTGCATGCGGTTCAGGGTGAATTGAAACCGATTGAGCAGATCAAAAATATTATTGCCGTGGCTTCCGGGAAAGGCGGGGTCGGCAAATCCTCTACGGCAGTCAATCTCGCTCTGGCCTTGCGGGCAGACGGGGCCCGGGTCGGGATTCTGGATGCAGATATCTATGGCCCCAGCATGCCCCGCATGCTGGGTGTTTCCGGTAACCCGCAAACTGATGGAAAGCGGATCATGCCGCAGCGCGCGCACGGTTTGCAGGTGATGTCGATCGGTTTCATGGTGGAAGAAGACACGCCCATGATCTGGCGCGGCCCGATGGTAACTTCGGCATTACAGCAGCTTTTGACCGAAACCAACTGGCAGGGGCTGGACTACCTGATCGTCGATCTGCCGCCCGGAACCGGCGATATCCAGTTGACCCTGGCGCAGAAGGTCCCGGTCAGCGGGTCAGTGATCGTGACTACGCCTCAGGATATTGCCTTGCTCGATGCCCGCAAGGCGGTGCAGATGTTCCGCAAGGTGAATATGTCCGTACTCGGAATCGTGGAGAACATGAGTACACATATTTGCAGCCAGTGCGGACACGAAGAGCCGATATTTGGATCGGGCGGTGGTAGCAGGATGGCGGAAGAATACGATGTTCCGTTGCTGGGGCGGTTGCCGCTCGCGCTGAAAATTCGCCAGGACCTGGATCAGGGAATGCCCACCGTGGTCGCCGAGCCGGAATCAGAAATAACCGGGTGTTTCAGGGAAATCGCGCGCAATACAGCCGCACGGCTTGCGATGACGCCACGAAACCTGACGCCGAATTTGCCGCAGATCAATATTCTTAACACCTGATTCAGGAACAGCAATGAGCATCAAGTCTGATCTCTGGATTCGGCGGATGGCCGAATCCGATCACATGATCGAACCCTTCGAACCCGGCCAGGTGCGTGCAGCCGCTAACGGTGAACGCTGCATATCGTACGGGACTTCAAGCTACGGCTATGATGTCCGCTGCGCCCGCGACTTCAAGATTTTCACCAATATCAATTCCGTCATTGTCGATCCCAAGTGCTTCGATGAAAACAGTTTTGTCGATTTCAGTGGCGACGTTTGCATCATTCCACCGAATTCTTTCGCGCTGGCTCGCACGGTCGAATATTTCCGTATTCCCCGCAACGTTCTGACCATTTGCCTGGGCAAGTCAACCTATGCGCGCTGCGGCATCATCGTGAACGTGACGCCGTTGGAGCCAGAATGGGAAGGCCATGTCACCCTGGAATTTTCGAACACCACCCCCCTGCCGGCAAAGATTTACGCCAACGAAGGTGTGGCCCAATTCCTGTTTTTCGAATCCGACGAGGTGTGCGAGCAGTCCTACGCCGACCGGGCCGGAAAATATCAGGGCCAAACCGGAGTAACCCTGCCCAAGGCGTAGGAGCGAATTTATTCGCGATTGAAATCGCTCCTACAATGGAGGCTGTTGCAAAAGTGTCGCGTATGTTTCGAAGGTTGAGGAGTCGCGGCTCACTTGCAACTCCACCTGGCTGCCGGGAACGCGTTGTGAGATCACCAGCAGGAACTGGTTTGCATCGACCAGGGGTTCGTCGTCAAGCGCCAGGATAACGTCACCCTGGCGGATGCCAGCATTCCAGGCAGGACCGTCTTTGCTAACCTCCCGCACCCCGATGCCGCGGCGTATCATGCTGCCATCAGCCAGGGCCGTGGGACGGAGGTCGCTGAACGTAGCGCCGAGCCAGCCGCGCCGCACCGAACCATAGTCAATAATCTGGTTCATCACATTGAGCGCCAGCCCAATGGGTATGGCAAAGCCGATGTTCTGGGCGCCCTGTATGGAATCCAGGTTTCGCGTGTTGGTACCGATCAGTTCGCCGTTTGCGTTGATCAGCGCGCCACCGCTGTTGCCGGCATTGATGGCTGCGTCGGTCTGGATGAAATCTTCATACAGCAATGAGCGGAGGTCGTTTCTGCCGGTTGCGCTGACAATGCCCATGGTCACCGTGTGGCTCAGCCCCAGCGCGTTGCCAATGGCGAGAACAACGTCACCAACACGCACCGCAGAGCTTTCGGCGACAGGCGCAACCGGCAATCCGGTCAGTTTGACTTTGAGGACAGCCAGGTCGGTCGCCGGGTCTGAACCGACAATTTTTGCCGGCTA
>PVMK01126275.1_pt1 | contig 37708 bp, 36 predicted proteins | sample 1853481 | NCBI WGS metagenome assembly PVMK01 (sample SAMN08533507, study PRJNA380276) | Marine sediment metagenome, whole genome shotgun sequencing project.
TTTCACCGCTAGTATCATGGGCAATGGCTGTTGCAACAATATCAACTTGTGGTTCTGAAAGATATTTTTCTGAAAGTTCACTCGTTTTTTTTGCAATAGCTTTAAATATATCCCAATCGGATTTAGATTCCCAAACAGGGGCAATTGCTTGTGAAAGTGGGTGTATAAAGGAATGTAAATCTGTACTATTCAAGTCTGCCTTTTCATACCAGGAAGCTGCAGGTAACACAATATCCGAATATAAAGCCGAAGAATCCATACGGAAATTAAGATCTACCACTAAATCCATTTTTCCTGTTGGTGCTATATCATGCCATTTTACTTCTTCGGTTTTTTCTTCATCATAATCTTCGGCAATAGCATTTGAAGTGGTCCCTAAATAATGTTTTAGCGCAAACTCGTTTCCCTTCATGGATCCCGAAATTGCATTTCCTCTCCATATATACCAGGTTCTGGGGAAATTAAATTCGTTTTCAGGGTCTCCAACGGCATAACCTAACTTTTTGCTTTTTAATTTTTCGAGTACATATTTTTGGATGTCATCATCTGTTTTTGCGCCATTAGCCTTAGCCTCTTTACTAAGTTCTAAAGTGTTTTGATCAAATTGAGGGAAGAAAGGCATCCATCCCATTCTTACAGATTTAAAAATATGGTCTGCATGATGACCCGCTGTCATTTTATTTTTAGGTACTGTATTATATCTTGATGAATGACCGTCATATCTGTATTGGCAGGTATTAATATAATGCCATATTGGAGCTTGCTGTAATCTTGGTGGTCCTTGCCAGTCCGTTGCAAAAGCTATAGGTCCCCATGAATCACCTGGAGCTAATTTCTCCTGACCAACATAGTGGTTCATTCCACCTCCATTTACACCAACGCATCCGCACAACATTAGAGCCATAATTCCTGAACGATAAATCAAATTATTATGAAACCAATGATTGATCCCGGCACCAATTATTATCATACACTTACCTTCTGTTATTTCGGCAGTATTTGCCCATTCTCTGGCATAATTAATAACCATATTGGCATCGATACCGGTAAATATTTCTTGCCAAGCCGGTGTGTAAGCCTGATCTTTTTCATCATATCCTTTGGGATAATCTCCTTTTAGTCCTCTGCTTACACCATATTGTGCCATAGTTAAATCGTAAACGGTAGTTACCAAACGTTCTCCATCTACGGTTTTAATTTTTTTAACAGGAACATCTCTTAGAGCTTTTTTGTCAATGCCAAATTCTGTAAACTCGACTTGAGCAACGTCATCTTTTATATCTAAAAAACTTAGTACAGGATTGTATTTTCTATCAGTCTCCCCATCTTCATACTTCATATTCCATTTTCCTTTCTCCTCTTGCCATCGATAACCAGAACTTCCCTTTGGAATTACAAAATCACCACTATCTTCATCAATATTTACAAATTTCCAATCGCCCTGATCAATATCTTTATGTTGTTCCAATTGATTGGCACGTAGTAATCTTCCCGAAGAGTAATAATCGCCTTCATTTTTTAATTCAACTAAATAGGGGCTATCTGTATAGCGCTTGGTATATTCTATAAAATAAGGTGTTTTCTTATCATGGTGGAACTCCTTTAATATAACATGAGTTACGGCCATCCAAAATGCGCCATCACTCCCAGCATGCAATGGCACCCATTGGTCTGCATATTTAGCCACTTGATTAAAATCTGGTGCAAATACGACAGCTTTAGTACCATTATGTCTTGATTCGGCAAAGAAGTGACAATCGGGAGTTCTTGTCATATTTAAGTTGGCTCCCATTACGGCAACCATTTTTGAGTTGTACCAATCGGCACTTTCGCAAACATCGGTTTGTTCGCCCCATATTTCGGGGAATGCGTTTGGTAAATCGCAATACCAATCGTAAAAACTTAAGTTTACACCTCCAAATAATTGTAAAAATCTTGAACCTCCTGCATAACTAAGCATCGACATGGCAGGAATTGGAGAAAACCCAATAACCCTGTCCGGACCGTATTTTTTGGCTGTATATATATTAGCAACAGCCATTATTTCCAAAACTTCATCCCAATGAGCTCTTCTAAATCCACCTTTACCTCTTGCATTTTGATACCTTTTCCTGGCTTTTGTATCATTTTGTAAGTTTTCCCATGCTTGCAATGGATCACCCACTTTTTCTTTTTCTGCTCTATAAGCATCAATTAAAGCTCCACGAATCAAAGGGTATTTAATCCTTAGAGGGCTATACAAATACCAAGAAAATGAAATTCCTCTCTGGCAGCCACGTGGTTCGTATGGAGGTAAATTGCTTTCTAGTAAAGGATAATCTAATTGCTGAGTTTCCCAAACAACAATGCCTTCTTTTACGTGAATTTGCCAGGAACATCCCCCGGTGCAATTTACACCGTGAGTACTTCTTACAATTCTATCGTGTTGAAAACGATTTTTGTAAAACTCTTCCCATTTTCTTGTTTGAGGAGAAATAATATCTTCAATCCAACTCATAGTAGAAATTTAATTAGTTATAGTTTTTATTTAATTTCTAGACTTAATCTGTCTATCGTAAATTCTCTTATTAACACTTTCCTTTTTACGTTTATACCAAAACAATGGAAAAATCCCCATTAAAATTATAGAACCTATAATTCCCCAAGTTAAAAGTACACTCTGATAAGAAGTTCCCCATTGATAAAAGCGTTCCTTGCTTACATCTTTTAAATACGCTGTTAATTGAAGTGCCTCTGCTTCTGTGATAAGGTGATTTTGATAAGAGCTTTTCATTTGAGGCCAGGGGAGTCCAACAATCATAGCTTCAATACCAATTTTACCAAGTCTGTCATAAGCATCCGATAAATCTACTGCTAAGGCTCCACCCGCAGTGATATTATCGTCTTTAACATGATGGCAAGAGATACATGACGGGCCTTTATTTTTAAATCCTTTAACTCCAGAAAATAAATCTCTTCCTATTATTATATCCTCTTCAGATGGCTTAAAAGGTAATTCTTCTTCTTCCGGTTCGGCAGTGGCTAATTCAGCTTTGGAAGGACTTACACTTTTTATATATGCATATAGAGCATCTATTTCGGCATCAGAAAATGCTTGATCTGGCATTGGGATTTTGTTGTACTCTTCAAATATTTTTATAGCATCTGCATCGCCACTATTGATTAATGATTGAGATGAAGTCACCATTTTTTTAAACCATTCTTTGGAACGTTTCTCATGGACATTGGCCAAACCGGGGCCAATAAGCTTTTTACTGGTAGTTCGATGACAAGCGGCACAGATAGATTTAAAAAGGGCCTCACCGTCTTGAGCTTGTAACCTAATCCCTAGAAATAAAATGAAGATGAATATAAACGATGTTGAAGCTCTTAAATACATAGGCACGATTGATATGTTATTGCGATTAATTTAGTATTTAATTCATCTTTATTACATGACATTTGTCATGTTATCAATTATTTATAACTATTTTAAATTAAAAGACAATTTTGTCCTTTAATATTAATATTTTGTATATTTAAAATCAACTAATTATAAATTTTCTTAATAATGGATAAGTTAAATACAATTGCCAGGTCAATGGATGTTAAAACAAATACCGCCTATGCTTTAATTAGAGTGTTTTTAGGAATTGCTTTATCAGTAAGAGGATGGATGATATTGTCTAACCCAGATTCTATTATTGAAATGGGAGTGAATCGAGAATACTTTATGTGGATATCATTAATTGGTGTCGTTCATTCTTTAGGAGGCATATTATTATGTATAGGTTTTTGGGCTCGATTGGGAGCTTTTATACAAATACCTATACTATTTAGCGCTAGTTTTTTTGTTTATGATCATACTAAATTAATGATGGGAGGACAATCTATTGAACTCGCTATTTTAGTTTTATTCTTACTTTGTACTTATTTTGTTTTCGGACCGGGAACTTTATCCATAAGGAATTATTTTGCTAAAAAGAAAGTTTGATTTTCTAATAAAGTAATTAAATATTAAATAATTATCTATTTCTTTATTATTTTGAATAACTGTTTAAAAGTTCACCTTTTTCTGCCATAAAACGGTAGTCAATACACTGAAAAGATTTCCTTTTTTCTTAATTGAAAATCGGGATGCTTTTTTGTTTTGGGCCTATTTATAAATGAGACAAGTAGTTTAGAAATAGACTAATGAAAGGCTTTTCCACATTGGAGAGGTTTACCCGAACTCGATAGAGGGCGGTGCTTTTTTTGTTGGAGACAAGGAGGTTATAAGCTTTATTACAATAGTTTCGATATTCCCAAAAGCATTATGCCTAATGAACTAGCCAAATTAAAATATAAAAGGGTTGTTGGCTTGGAAAAGAAACGAGCTAACTTGCTACCAGCAATTGCAATGAGCATTTGAACTAACAGGCTGGCGATAAAGATAACAAGAGCGTGAAGAAATATGTTTCCATTTGTATCGGATGTTAGTAGTCCTGCAAATCCCACAAAAACGATAATGGTTAGAGGATTAGCCATAGTAAGTCCATAAGTTGTCATGAAAGGGAATTTACAAGTCAAAGAATATTTTCCTCCATTATCAGAATCTTTTTTTTTAAATGTAGTATATATCATCCATAGACTAAAAACAATAAGAATTGCAGCCGAAACAAGAGGAATATTATCTGTTTGACTCTTCAAAAGAGGGAGTAAGAAACTGCCTGACGTAAAGGCGATAATCGCATAGGTAAGATCTGCTGTAGCTGCACCTATTCCACAGAAGGCTCCATTCTTAAATCCACAATTAATGCTTTGATTAAGAATCAATATAGCTATAGGGCCAATGGAGAGACCGAGTGTTATTCCAAAAATGAATGTTTGAATATAGGACAATTTATATTTCTTTTACTATTGTAATATTCAAAATATGTATGAAATACCTGAATTCGTTTTTTAAATATAGCAATTTATGCGATAGCCTTAACAACACAAACCCATTATGCGACTTGTAATTTAGAATTAGACTAGTGAAAGGTTTTTCCTTTATTGGGAGGGTTTTTTTGTTAGTGAGCTAGTCAATTTCAATTGGCGTGAGCGAACTAATCCCATCGAAGGTCGGGATTTCATCATTTTATCTTCATAATGCCAAATTCGCCAAGTTTTTTTATATAAAAAAGGTGTACTATAAAGTGTGCCAATTTCTTCAAAGGTGTACTTTTTTTATTGTTAGGAGTACAAATGCTTGTATTTATGCACTTATTGGAAAAATCTTGTGGTCTAGTTAAGATCGCCGACTAAATCCTTAACTAATTTAGAACTTACATATTGCACGAAACAGCGATTAGGAAAATAGTGTAATGTGTATGGAATAGTAATTAAAAACAATTTCATAGATTAATAAGGAAAATTTAATATTTTAAATGTGTGTATCTTTGAATTGAAGAATAAATCCTATGCTAAACGAATACCTAAATATATTAAATATTGTAAGTCCATTAAGTGATGAAAGTAGATCAAAGCTTTTAGAGCATATCACAATTAAAAAGGTTTTAAAAGATGATTTTTTATTAAAATATGGAGAAATATGTAAGCATATTTACTTTATAAACAAGGGAGTTATTCGTATTTTTTATTATAAAAATGGGAAAGACATAACAGAATGGTTTGCGGATGAAAAACAATTTTTCATGTCTATCACCAGTTATTTTGAAAATTCACCTAGCAATTTAATTATTGAAGCAATTGAAGACTGTGAAATCATACTGCTGTCAAAAGAAGGTCAAGAGAAATTAAGAAAATCAAATTTACAAATATCCAATTTAATAGTTGAATTTCTTTCTAATTCCTTAATTTCTGCCCAAAAAAGAATGGAATCTATACAGTTTGAAACTGCTAAACAACGGTATAATAATTTGTTACAAGAACAACCTAAAATATTAAATAAAGTTCCACTTCAATACGTGGCATCATTTCTTGGTATTACTCAAGAAACCTTAAGTAGAATTAGAGCAAAGTTATAAGTTTTGTTTTTTTGATATATGTCAAATGGATTCTTCTCATTATTCAGGAATTTTGAGGAAATTTAAATATAACTAAAAATGAAGAATCTTATTTTATGCCTTTTTGTTACTTTTGGAATACAATTAAATGCTCAAATTACCGATGATAAACTCAACAAGATAGTAGATCAACTTTCACTTGAAGAAAAAGTCTATTTAGTTGTTGGAACTGGAATGAATATTCCAGGATTTTCTGAACCAAGTAACGCTCCACAAACAGTTGTAGGAATGACTCAGGATAAAATTCCTGGTGCTGCAGGAACAAGTTATGCCAATAAAAAGCAAGGCTTACCAGCCGTTGTTTTTGCTGATGGCCCTGCAGGAATAAGAATTAGCCCAACAAGAGAAGAATTTCCTAATCAAACATTTTATGCAACTGCTTTTCCAATAGGGACAAGTATTTCATCTTCTTGGAATATAGATATTGCTAAAGAAGTCGGTGCTGCATTTGGTAGAGAAGCAAGAGAATATGGAGTAGATTTTTTATTAGCACCAGCATTAAATATCCAGCGTAATCCTTTAGGAGGAAGAAATTTTGAATACTATTCTGAAGACCCTGTTTTGGGTGGAAAAATAACGGCTGGATTTGTGAATGGAGTACAATCAGAAGGAATTGGTGCAACAATTAAACATTTTGTTGCAAATAATTCTGAAACTAATCGTTCAGAATTAAATACTGTTGTAAGCGAAAGAGCATTAAGAGAAATATATTTAAAAGGATTTGAAATTGCTGTGAAAGAAAGTCAACCTTGGTCTGTGATGTCTTCATATAATAAAATTAATGGTGTTCCTGCTTCCGAAAACGAAGAATTATTAACCAAAATTTTAAGAGACGAATGGAAATTTGAAGGATTTGTAATGACTGATTGGTTTGGAGGGAAAGATGCTGTAGCTCAGATGAAAGCAGGTAATGATTTATTAATGCCAGGGACTAATCAGCAATCGGCAAATATACTAGAAGCAATAAAAAATGGAGATTTAAAAGTTAGTATTTTAGATAGAAACATAAAACATATCTTAAAGCAATATTTTAAGACATATTCATTTAATAATTATGTGCCAAACGGTAAACCAGATTTAGAAGCACATAAAACTATTGCTCGTAATGCTGCTATTGAGGGAATTGTGTTGTTAAAAAACAACAATGCTTTACCATTAACCAATAATACTAAAATTGCATTATTTGGTGTAACATCTGTCGAAACTATTTCTGGAGGAACAGGAAGTGGAGATGTAAATAGCGCATATATGATTTCAATTGCTGATGGGTTAAAAAATGCAGGGTTCATACTTGATGCCGATTTGGTTTCTGAATATGATACTTATGTAAAAGTAGAAAGAGCAAAAATTCCTCCTAAAAAAATATTTTTTGAAAAAGATATTTTGGTGCAAGAGAAATTATGGTCTAAAGATAGGCTAGAAGCTCTTGCAAATAATAATGACGTTGCAGTATTCACTTTAGGAAGAACTTCAGGAGAGTTTCAAGATAGGGAAGTAGAAGATGATTTTAATTTAACAGCTGATGAATTAGAATTGATTAAAAATATAAGTACAGCCTTTCATTCTAAAAACAAAAAATTCATAATTATTTTAAATATTGGAGGTGTAATTGAAACACAAAGTTGGAAAAAATATACCGATGCAATTTTACTGACATGGCAACCAGGTCAAGAGGCAGGAAATGCAATTGCTGATATTGTTTCTGGCAAAGTAAATCCTTCAGGTAAATTACCAGTAACATTTCCTGTAACAATTGATAATATCGCGTCTAGCAAAAATTTTCCAGGAAAAGTATTAGATCCTACAGTTCCTAAACCTAATAATCCAATGGCAGCCTTGCCTTCAGAAGAGATTTATGAAGAGGACATTTATGTTGGATACCGTTATTTCGATTCATTTAATGTTGTGAGTTCGTTCCCTTTTGGTTACGGACTTTCATATACTAATTTTGAATATTCCGATTTAAATATTACTCAAAAAGAAGATGATTTATATTTAGAATGTAAAGTTAAAAATGTTGGTGATGTTGAAGGAAAAGAAGTAATTCAATTGTATGTTAAAAGTGCTAAAGGAACTATCGAAAAACCAGAAAAGGAGTTAAAAGGTTTTACTAAAACTAACTTACTAAAAGCAGGAGAGATGCAAGAAATTTCAATAAAAATAAGCATAAATGATTTAGGCTACTACGATACTATATCAAATTCTTGGAAACTAGATAAGGGTACATATAAATTTATAATTTCTAGTAACTCTAAATTGCCTAAACTAACATCTGATTTACCATTAAAAGAAAAAATAATATCAACAACACAAAAACTTTTAAGCCCCGTTGTTGAAATCAATAAATTATCAAAACAATTAATGGTGGAGTGATTATATCTCTGGAATTAAGAAATATAAGTAGGAATCTATAAGTATTATATAAAAGTCAAGTATCCTTTGTAATCTAATATATACAGCTAATTATTAGCTTGTTCCAGAGTCCCGTCCAGACCGCAAAGATCCTGAAACTAGTTCAGGATGACAAAGTAGTGAAATACCCTTTTGAGTATAGACTAATGAAAGGCTTTTCCTTTATTGTGAGAGCTTTTTTTGTCAGTGAGCTAGTCAATTTCAATTGGCGTGAGCGAACTAATCCCGTCGAAGGTCGGGATTTCATCATTTTATCTTCATAATGCCAACTTGACAAGTTTTTTAGTAGAATTTAAAGAAGAGGATATTGTTGTATAATGAATCCTATGGAAATTGTTAGTACGCTATTTGGTCATAGTAAAATACAAACTACTCAGGATTATTATAGGAAAGTTGTTCAAAGGAAGGTGAGTATGGAAATGAAGAAGTTGAATTCAAAAGGATAATTTACAACTATTTTCAGGACAACGGATATAAGTAACAGATTAACTAATAATCACTAAAAAAAGTAGTGCTTTTAGTAGGACATCTGTTGTATAAATGAACAACTAATAGTATTCTTAGTTGTAGAATAATTTCACTTTTATATAAGTTTTTACCATGAGTTAAGTACCCCAAGGATACTTTTTTATGGTTGAGGAGCCACATTAATTTGTGGCTCTGATATTTTATAGAGAATATTAGCACAATATTAGGTCATCCTAGTATGAAAATTATTCGAGATAGTTATAGTATGATAGTTGAAAAGAAGATTAGTGAGGAGCTTTTCCTTTATTGGGAGGGCTTTTTTTGTTTTTATGAATTTACTATATTCTTGTTATTTTTAAAATTATACTAGGGCAACCACCCAATGATAAAAATATTTAGAAAAATTAGATAAAAACTTCCTGCAGAAAATAAAATCATTAAACACTTATTATGTGCCTTTAGAGAAATGGTTCCTGTAGTTAGATTAATTTAAGTAGAATCTCATTAAAGTTATTGCGCATCAAATACGGTGTTTAACATAATTTTATCCTTTTTTTAAAAAACACATAGACACATTTCAGTATTTTTATGTGAATTTATAGGACTAAATATGATTTATCGAATTTTTCTTGGTATTAGTTTATTGATTGCATTTTCTAATACTGTTATAGCACAGGAGAGCCAAAGTAAAATTAAGGTATCGGGAATGGTGACCGATGTTAATGGCAACCCACTTAATGGAGTAATGATCTTCATCGATAGGATAAAAACCAGAGTGAAGACTAATAAAAAGGGAATTTACACAATTAAAATGAAGCGCGCTTCTAAGTTGTTGACGGTTTACTCACCAAACCTGGGAATATTGACTGTAGAATATAAAGGTCAATCAAAAGTAGATTTTATATATACACAAGAAAGTATACCTATTAACGAAGAGAAGTTGCTTCAATTGGGCTTTACGCTTGACCCTGCCCCTAAAAAGGATAATAATTATTCAGATTTTTCAAATATTGGAGATCTTAGATAAACGATTTTACAATGTAAGGGTTACCAATGGAGTAATTAAAATTGGTAAAGGTGCCCCAATCAGTTTGGTGGAGATAGTACACCATTAATATTAGTAGATAACCAACAAGTGCATGTTGGAGAGTTAGGTACTATTCCAACATCGGAAGTAAAATTGATACGGGTAATAGATAAAGGTAGTGAAGCTGCTCAATATGGTGGATTAAAAGCTGCAAATGGAGTTATCCTGATAACATTAAAATAATGATTATATAAGTTAACGTTAAGAGTTGTATAAATAAAATGAGATTATAATCCTTATACGGGTTTTCAAAGGAGATTTAGAGATTGAGAAATTAAGAACCAACCATTATCGATCATCATTTTAATTCATAAATCACTCCCGACTTTCTAAACTCATCTTCATCGATAGGTACATGTTTGTCTGCATCCATTGAAATTTTCCAAACACCATCTTCCATAATCAGAATTACATTGAAAGACCCATACCCTCTTGGTTGGAAAGATTCTGAATCTGACCCTCTTGAGCTAAAACAATAGTAACCGGTTTGATAAGCTTTATCCTCACTGGTGGCGGAAGACAAAATAGAGAATTTAATGTCCAACTGTCTGTTCATATTTATTACGTTTTGAAAAAACCCATCAAGATCCTTAAAATAGGCGGCCCTGTTTTCGATTTTATTCATATCAACAGAAACTCTAGTTAAATTTGAAGCATGTATGGATTTGAATTTATTGACATCCAGTTCTCTATAGGATTCCATAAAAGGTTGCCAAACATCTTTTATAATGGCTTCCGTAATTTCTTTAGAGACTTCCAGGGGCTTACTTTGTTGGGATAAGACCTTAACAGGAGTAAACATCATGATAAATAGGAAGACCTGAATAACAAGGTGATTGTAATTTAATTTAAATGTCATATTGTTTTCGTTTTTGTAAAAGTATTCCAATTTACAAATAGGAAAAGTTAATGTGTGTTAATATGTGCTAAACACTGTTAAGACCTGGATAATCAATCGCATTAATATTTGTTTACAATTTTACCCGGTAAAGTTCGGGCTCGAATCTCCCAGAGACCGCAAAGATCCTGAAACCCTACCGGTCGGATAGCCGTACAATGGTCATTAAAGCTGTTATTTATTACGCTAAAGCGCCTTTTTAGCGATTATTTATTTGAATACAAAGTGACTCTATATCAGTTCTTAAAAAATAAATCTTGTGTATTTCGTCGGGAATATATGCATTTTATCGATAAATTTTTATATATTGCCCAGCGTTTGAAAATCGTAATGCAATAAATGACGATTAGAAAGCAGGAAAAAAACAGCTTAAAATATAATAACAGGAGCAATGAATGAAACCATATACAGGTATATAGATTTACGACAAATAAAGGAAGATACGTTTGGTGACATTACAATTTTAAGAATGATAATTGAATTGTTTATTGAAGATATTGATGCCTATGTTAATGTATTGGAAATAGAAATAAAACATCAAAACTGGCAGGTCCTGTTCCAGGCAACCCATAAAATAAAACCAAATATTAGCATGTTTGGAATTGACGCCTTAGTGCCGGTTGTCCTTGAATTGGAAGATAATTTTAAAAGCGAGCATAATTTAGACCAAATAGATGCGCCGGTAAACACAAGTATCACTGTTTTAAATAATGTCAAAAAGGAATTACAAACAGAACTCAAATCTATGATCAATGAATAATAAACAAATAGTTTTAGCAGAAGATAATTCAACACTATCATTGTTGTTGAAATTTAGGTTGGAAAAGGAAGGCTACGAACTACTCACAGCGGCAGACGGTAAGGAATCTATTGAGTTAATAGAAACCCACAGTCCCGATTTGGTTTTAACAGATATCATGATGCCTTTTGTTAGTGGCCTGGAAGTAATTAGTCATGTAAGAAACAAATTGAAACTTGAGATACCCATTATAGTATTTTCTTCGGCCGGTCAAGAGGAAATGGTGCTTAAAGCCTTCAATTTGGGCGCTAACGATTTTATGGGAAAGCCCTTCAGTCCCAATGAATTGGTAATTAGAGTTAAGCGTCTATTAAGTTAAAGGCCCCAACAAGTTAAAAAGCCTCAACCAATTAAAAGCCCCAATAAAAAGAAATGATCGACCTTCAATATTTTATGGACTATTTTAATGAGTTCCCTTTCTTGATCAAGCTGGCCTGGATATTAAGTGGGTTGATGGCATTAATAATTACTTTTTTAACCGTCTATTTAAAATTAATTCGATCGCGATTAAGAAAAAGGGATGCTGAGATCATAAAATTTACAAAGGAGTATGAAGCAGCCTTAATCGAATATTTATATGCTGGAAATGAAAGCAAAGAAGTTAGTGCTGCCCAGCAAGCAATAATTCAACAAATAAAAGAAGATATATCGGTTAGTTCTAAACGGAAAATAGTCATTTCAATTTTATATAAACTAATGAATGAAGTTTCCGGAGAAATATCAGATTCTATTAAAACCCTTTATTTTGAAACAGGACTTATAAAGTATGCCTTAATAAGACTGAAAAATAAAAAATGGCACGTAATCGCTAAGGGAATTGGCGAACTTACCCGCTTTAAAATTGAAGAGACTCACGATGAGGTTGTCGGTTTTATTAAGCATCCTAAAAGAGAAGTTCGTAAAGAGGCTCATCTGTATTTCGTGAATTTATTTCGATTTGAAGGACTGTTGTTTTTAGATGAATTAAAGACACCATTGTCTGAATGGGATCAAATAAATCTAATAGAGATATTACAAAAATTTGACGATCAGCAAATATGCGATATATCGGGATGGCTTAAATCTGCTAATGATACGGTAGTTCTATTCGCATTAAAATTAGCACGGATATATAATCAGTTTGAAGTTATGGATACATTAATGGATTTGCTTTCTCACAAAAGTAAAAACATTAGAGTATGTGTTATTGAGGTACTAACCGATTTATACGGTATTGAAGCAAAAGACAGATTGAAAGCTAACTTTAATGTCCTGAGTTTAGAGGAGCAAATAAGCTTCTTTGGAATGTTGGAAAAATTAGTTATACCATCAGATGAACCTTTCGTTGAAGCGCATTTATTCCATAATGACTTTGAAATACAGCTCCTGGCCCTTAAAATATTAAAATCAATTAATATCGATAAGTATCAAATAATAAGTGAACTGCCACCTCATAAGAAGAGTCCGGCCATGTTAAAATTTGTAGAAACTGAATAACTATGGATACAAGTACAATTAAAATAATATTACAGATAATTCATTATTTATTTTTCGCTTATGCGTTTTCTGCGATAGTATCTTATATTGTGTTATCCATAATTTCCGGAAAGGAAACCATTTCGTATCTTAAAAAGAACAGCTTTGTTAACTATAGGGACATACTGTCTTCTACCATGTCCCCGTCAATTACAATAATCGCTCCCGCTTATAACGAGAGTTTAAATATTGTTGAAAATGTAAGATCCTTATTGTCTAACCACTATGTTAATTACAACGTTGTCATTATTAACGACGGAAGTAAGGACGATAGTTTGGAAAAACTCATTAAAGCCTATGATTTAGAGAAGATAGACTACATTATTAATGAAAAAATAAAAACACAACCCTTGCGTGACGGGATCTTTAAATCAAAAAACCCTGCTTTTGAAAGGCTTATGGTGGTTGATAAGGTAAATGGCGGTAAGGCCGATGCCATAAATATGGGGCTTAATATGAGTAAAAGTAAATATGTAGCTTGTATCGATGTCGATTGTTTGTTGTTAGAAGATGCCCTTCAAAAAATGATAAAACCCTTTCTTGAAGTAACCGATGCAAAGGTTATTGCAACAGGTGGGGTTATTCGAATTGCAAATTCTTGCGTCATTAGAGGGGGTAAATTGATAAATGTAAATTTTCCAAAGAATTTACTTGTTCAGTCCCAAATATTGGAATATTTAAGAGCGTTTTTACTTGGCAGAATGGCTTGGAGCAGGCTCAATGGTTTATTGGTCATATCCGGGGCATTTGGTGTATTCGATAAAGAAATAGCCATTGCCGTTGGCGGGTACGATACCGAAACTGTTGGCGAAGACATGGAAATTGTTGTGCGCATGAGAAGATACATGGAAGAAAAGGGTGAAAAATATAGAGTTTCTTATATTCCGGATCCACTTTGCTGGACAGAGGCACCCGATAATTATAAGATTTTTATTTCCCAGCGAAACAGATGGACCAGAGGCACCATAGAAACCTTAAAAAAACATCGCAAAATTGGGTTCAATCCAAAGTATGGCTCGTTTGGACTGTTAAGCTATCCCTACTGGCTCATATTTGAACGGCTGGCACCTATTGTAGAAACGGTAGGTATCCTTTACTTTATTGTCCTGCTTATTTTGAAGGAAGTAAGATGGGAATACGCATTGTCCTTTTTGGTTTTGGCCTATTTGTTTTCCGTTTTGTTTTCGATTATTGCTATTTATTCTGAGGAGCTAACCTTTCATCAATACAAAAAGAAGGGCACCGGATATAAATTGGTTTTATTAAGTGCACTCGAGCCCTTTGTGCTGCATCCTTTTATATTATATGCTGCTGTGAGGGGAAACATTGATTACTATTTTAATAAGAAAAAGAAGTGGGGAGAAATGCAACGAAAAGGCCTCGCTACAGCTGAAGTATAAAAGTTAAATAATTAAGCCCGGTAATGAAATTTAACCTACAAACGAAAGATATTAATAATTATGCAAATTTAGCATTTTCACTCGTTAGCGTTTTTTGGTTAATAAGCATATTTGATGTATACGTATCGAAATCGTCGGGGGCTATTATACCTCATTTATGGACGGCTATCTTGTTTAAATTTCTTAATGACTTTTGGTCTGGCCTGATCATAGCCTTGCTGTTACTTCCATTATATCTATTACTGAATTTTGTTATAAAAAAGGGAGCCTTGACAACTATGAAAGTATTATTTATGCTTTTTGTGATCATTCAATTTTCACTGGTAAAATATAGCTTAACGACCTTGCTTAACTTAGGAGCTGATATTTTAGGTTATTCGTTCGATGATGCTTTCAGTACCGTTTCTGTTTCAGAGTCTATCTCTATAACTTACTTCTTCCCATTTGTCATTTTTCCGGGACTGTTATTGATATTATATGTCATTTTCAGGAAATATCTCAATAAACGCCTTGCCCTGGTGCTGGTGACTCTATGTATTTTGATGTTCGGAATTCTTAAATTAACTATTACAGAAGCTTCCAATGAAGTTTACCAAAATAAAATAGCTTATTTAACCAGCGACATTGTAAAATTTCAAACTGAAAAGAGTAAAATAAATGCTTACAATTTATTCCATAGGAATGATTACCCTTTATTAAAGCCGTTTAGCAATTCTAAAGATGTATTGTCCCCTTATTTAGAGATCAAAGAGGAAAAACCGAATATAGTGTTCATTGTAGTAGAAGGATTGGGAAGTGAATTTGTCGATGATAATTCGTATAGTGGATTTACCCCCTATCTGGATGCATTAATATCAAGATCGTTGTATTGGGAAAATTTTGTGAGTACCACGGGAAGATCTTTCGGAATATTACCCTCTTTATTTGGCTCTTTGCCTTATGGCGACCAGGGGTTTCTGGAGTTGACAGATATACCTTCACATATTTCTCTCATTAGTATATTAAAAGCCAACGGTTACCATACCTCTTTTTATTCTGGTGAGAAATCCAGTTTCGATAGAAAAATTAATTTTTTAGAGTATAACGGTGTAGATAAACTGATTGACGAAAATAAATACGGTCCTAATTACGAAAAGACCATCGCCAATGCAGGTGGATTTTCATGGGGATATCCCGATAGTGAAATTTTCAGAAAAACACTGTCATCCATTGAGAGTGAAAAACAACCGAGATTGGAAATAATAATGACCCTCTCCAATCACGAACCATTCGAATATCCAAATAAGGAGGAATACATGGCAAAGGCTGATGATATTTTAAAATCTTCCAGAATAACGGCATCGTTAAAGGATCAAATGGCAAATCACAAAGATATTTTTGGTTCTCTCCTTTATACAGACAATGCCATTAAGGAATTTATGGAATCCTATGCCAAAAGGCCAGATTTTTCGAATACTATATTTATAATAACCGGTGACCATAGGCTTATACCAATAACACAAAAAGATAAGTTATGTAGATTTCATGTTCCATTTTTGATCTATAGTCCAATGTTAAAAAAGGCGGAGAAATTTAAATCGGTATCGTCACATTGGGATGTTACACCAAGCTTAATGAGCTTTTTAATGAATAATTATAAGTTCAAGACCTTAGACCAAACAGCCTGGATGGGGAAAGGACTGGATACTGTCAGGAAATTTAGAAATATTCACCAAATACCGTTAATGCGATATAAGGGGAGTATTAATGATTTTATATATAAGGACTATTTTTTCTCTAAAGGAGAATTATTCAAAATAAATGAAGATTTTGGAACCTATAAAGTAAAAGAAGAAAATCTGATTAAAACCATCTCCGATTCTTTAATGGCGTTTAAAAAGTTAAATGCATATCTCACGCAACGCAACAAGATATTCCCGGATTCCCTTAATATTTATGTCACCCCGAAAACTGAATTTTCGGAAGAACAATTATTAGCAATTAACGAACATGCCCAGGAAAAGACTTTTGACGAATTGTTATTGATTGCCAGGGAACTGTCTTTTAAAAAACAATATAAAACAGCCCGTTTACTATGTGATTATATTTTAAATGCATATCCAAATTATACAGATGCAAGGATCTTGAAAGGACGAACATTTGCATGGCAGCAGGAGTATACAAAATCTGAAAAGGTACTGTTAAATGCACTTAAAAGAGCACCTTATTATGACGATGTCTATTTGGCAATTTTAGATATGTATTGGTGGTCCGGTCAGGAAGAGAAATCAATAGACATATTTGAGCAAGCTTTAAAAAATGAATTGATAAATTCTGAAATCGGTTTTAAAATGGCCAAGGCACATCAACGCCTGGAAAAACCGGATAAAGCCAATAAAATAATGGATAGTTTAATTCAAATTCACCCAAGTATATCCGAATACCAATCCTTTAAAACAAGCTTGCAATAAAAGCGACCCTTAGTATGAGTAAATTATCTTTCATAATATTTATTTTTTTTAGCATTTGTTGCTTTGGACAGCAAAAAGTTTTTAAGGGCGATCCGGATAAGGCCTTTGAGGTTGCACGAGAAATGGCCTTCAATGAAAAAAGACAACAAGCGCAGGACACACTGTTGTTAATATTGACAAAATACCCAGACTATCACGATATTCGTTCGTTTTTAGCAAGTACGTACTCATGGGATGGGGCATATAAAAAGGCGAGAAAAGAGTTTGCCTATGTATTAAAGAAAAGCCCCGAAAGGTTGGATACCTGGCAGGCAGCAATAAATAATGAGTTATGGAGCGAGTCTCCTGTTGCCGCTTTGGAAATGACCAAAAGGGCCTTGAAATATTTTTCTGAAGACCCTAATATCCTATATTTAAGGGCTAGCGCCGAAGATAAATTGGGCAACCAGGAAGAAGCACTATTAACACTTGAGAATTCATTAAAAATAAATCCCGATCATGAAAAATCAAAGTCATATAAAGCAAACCTAATTAATGAACTTAGCAGAAATGTAATAGGGATAAGGACATCGATAGATATTTATTCTGAAGTATATGACCCCATGCAATATTATTTGTTAAAATATGTGAGACAAACAAAATACGGCAGTATTCATGGTAAATTTAACCTGAGCCAAAGATTTGATTCTTATGGTGCCCAGTTTGAAGTTGATATGTACCCGAGAATAGTAAAAGGATTATATGCTTATTTAAATTTCGGGGTGTCCAATTCATTTTTATATCCGGATATCAGATATGGCGCCGAGTTATATAAGTCCTTGCCGGGGAGTTTTGAGGCCTCAATTGGATTTAGAGCTTTAAAATATAGTACCACTACGAATATTTATACGGGATCTATAGGATGGTATACCGGGAACAGTTACTTATCATTTCGTGCTTATGTTACGCCCGGTGAGCCCAATGCAAGTAAATCGGGGGCGATCAACTATAGAAAATACAGGAGTGATGCAAACAATTATTTAAGTGTTACTGTGGGAATTGGCTTTTCGCCCGAAATTTATAGATTTGAATTTGACGGAAATGAAGATACTATAGTCAATCTTAATTCTCAAAAACTTAATCTTGGATACTATTTCACATCTGCAAATAACAAAAATACCTATGGTATTCAAGGGGGATTGTCCCATCAGGAAATTAGCTTTGATCCAGGCTCGTATTTATGGATCTATTCCATTTCTTTATCATGGGATATAAAATTTAGATAGCGATAATCAACCCTTCTTAAACGACATTTCATTACACGAAGTAAATAAAAAAGTGCCAACCTATTTGGTTGACACTTTTTGGTCAATATTCTTTTACAAACAATTCATGGATTGACCTATTTACGCCGACTTCTTGTTGCCATTAATTTAATTGAGGTTTAACGTCGGGTTGTACATGCACAACATTGGCATGCATAGGTATTGGTATGGCCAACATACCATATACAGGAGAATGTTCACACAATTGTTTGATCGTTTTCAATTCATCATCACTAATATCTCCACGTACTTTAACATCATAATCTATGGACTTTATACAAGATCCATGATCTTCAGGGCCTTTGACGGCAAATAGTACACGTGGATCAATAGTAGATCGAACACTAATCTCAAGGCCTTCAACATCTATACCCAGGCGTACGGTATTTAGCGAAATTGAATTGATAACACAGGCAGCAGTTGCCGCCAATGCCATTTCAACAGGTTCCATCCGGTCTGTTGGGCCTTCAACTCCCATGGCCTCCTCTACTTCTCGCCAAGCACCAAAAGGAATCGTGTAGTGCCTCGTTTCACGATCAATCTTATCATCATCTAATTGATAGGGTCCAATATGGACGGTACTACGTCCAACCTGGCCTTCATAAATTGCCCGAGCCTCAAGTTTTAGGCGAACTTTTTCAGGATTTTCTTTCAAGAATTTTCTGAAACCTTCTAATTTTTCAATGTTTACATTTTGGATAACTGACATATTTAAAAAATTTAAATGTGAATAATATAATTTAAAACTTATATAACAAAAGAAAGCGTAATAGAAAATATTGGGACGACTGATTATGAGGACATTAAATATAATAAATATTATCGAGTTGTTAAAATATTATGACGTGTTTATTCATGCTGGATTTTATTGTTTAAAAATAGGGACCATCAAATTTTCCAAATAGAAGACTTGCAAGCATTTTCGTTTTTTCGTATATTAGGAAGTTAATTTTTAATAATAATTATTATGGCTACACAAGACCAATGTTGCTCCATCGTTCCCTACTTTCAAATTCATAGTGGTAAACATGACGCTTTTAAAGAGCTCTGTGAGCGATTTGTGGAAAAAACAAAGAATGAATCAGGTTGTCTGTTTTATGGATTTAGCTTCGATGGTGATATGGCGCATTGCCGTGAAGCCTATAAAGATGCCGATGGGTTATTGACTCACCTCGCAAATGTGGGAACCTTAATCGATGAGGCACTTACAATATCCGATATAACAAGGCTGGAGGTACATGGAACAAGAGATGAATTAGAAAAACTGTATGATCCATTGAGTGATTTCAATCCGGAATACTGGCAGCTGGAATATGGATTTAGAAATTAAAGTTCAAACCTGTTTTAAACCCTTTTAAGGATTCAAAAAAGTAACGAAAGCTTCCCTTTTTTCCTGATAGCTGTCGGATGAAAAGCGGGAGCTTTTTTGTATTTGAGAAATCTGAAATCTGGCCTTACACGTATTGATTATTTTCTTCAGCTTCACATTTATTTAAATTTTGAACAGTTTAAAACCGGTATTGCTCCGTAATTCTTATTTTTATAGAATATCACATATTTCATCCATGCAAATATTAGAATCAACCACAAATTACGACGTAATCATCGTAGGTTCAGGTGCCGGAGGAGGGATGGCTACCAAAGTCCTGTCGGAGGCAGGGCTTAAGATTGCTGTTGTAGAAGCCGGACCTTTTTTTGATCCTGCAATCCCCGAACATCAAACACAACTAAAATGGCCCTGGGAATCGCCTCGTCGAGGTGCGGGTACGGTAAGGCCATTTGGGGATTTTGACAGTGCCTATGGAGGCTGGGAAATTGATGGAGAGCCCTATACTCAGAAAGAGGATTCTAAATTCGACTGGTTCAGGTCCAGAATGCTGGGAGGCCGGACCAACCACTGGGGAAGGATTTCACTGCGGTTTGGGCCTAAAGATTTTAAAAGAAAAAGCATAGATGGCCTTGGAGATGATTGGCCCATCTCCTATGATGATGTTAAACCCTATTATGATAAAGTAGATAAGCTCATTGGTGTTTTTGGCAGCAAAGAGAACTTTCAAAATGAACCCAACGGTTTCTTCCTTCCTCCTCCCAAACCCAGGTTACATGAGCTGTATTATATCAAAGGCGCTAAAAAATCCAAAATACCCGTAATACCTTCGCGAATGTCCATGTTGACCAAAAAAATTAATAACGACAGGGGAGTTTGTTTTTATTGTGGTCAATGCTCAAGAGCCTGCTCGGTATATGCCGATTTTTCCGCAGGGACTTGCCTTATATTTCCGGCACAAAAAAATGGCGGCCAGATCGATTTGTTTCTCAATGCCATGGTTAGAGAGGTTATTACCAACAACGAAGGGAAGGCTACCGGGGTTTCATATATAAATAAAGAAGACCGAAAAGAATATAAATTAAAGGGTAAAGTGATCGTTCTTGCAGCATCAGCATGCAGTTCCGCTCGTATTTTGCTTAACTCCAGGAGCAAGCGACATCCAAATGGTTTAGGCAATTCCAGTGGCCTTATTGGTAAATATTTGCATGATTCTACAGGGAGTGACCGCGCCGCCTTTATACCGGATCTTATGAATAGAAAATTATATAATGAGGATGGTGTTGGTGGGATGCATGTGTATACACCATGGTGGCTCGATAATAAGGATCTGGACTTCCCTCGGGGGTACCATACCGAAGTTTGGGGTGGGATCCAAATGCCAAGTTATGGTTTTGGCTTTAATATAAATGAGTTTAATAAATTTTTCGGGATAAAAGTTGGAGGCTATGGTGCAACCTTAAGAGCCGATGTTAGAAAATATTATGGTGCTGTTGTAGGTATTAGTGGAAGGGGAGAGTCGGTTGCCATGGAGGACAATTATTGCGAGATAGACCCCACCAAAGTAGATGAATTTGGTATCCCGGTGCTACGGTTTCATTATAAATGGTCTGATTTTGAACGGAAACAGGCCAGGCATATGCACGAAACCTTTGAGGAAATTCTGCATAATATGGGCGGTGAAGTTTTGGGAGATACCCCTGCTAAAGAACAAGACTACGGTTTGCATAATCCCGGAAGGATAATTCATGAAGTAGGAACTACAAAAATGGGCAACGATCCTAAAAGATCTGTTACCAATAAGTTTCGAGCAAATGCACGATGTTGCAATGTTTTTATTGTTGATGGCGGCCCATTTGTATCGCAGGCAGATAAAAACCCAACGTGGACAATTCTGGCATTGGCATGGCGTACATCAGAATATATAATCGAACAAATAAAACAACAAAATATCTAAGGTTATGGACAGGAGAGAGAGTATAAAATCTATCATATTGGGATCTGTCGCCGGAGGACTGGCTTTACAGGGCTGTAAACCGGGAACAGAACCTGAGAATGTAAAAGACCTTATAACCGTTAAGAAATACCTATACGGAAGAACGGCTAAAGAAAAAGCATACAATGATGATTTGTTAGCAGAAATCTTTTTTAATGAGCATGAAATGGAAACTATCGCGGTACTATGCGATTTAATTTTACCGGCTGAAGGCAATGTGGGGGGAGCGCTTGAGGCAGAAGTTCCTGATTTTATTGAATTTATGGCAAAGGATTTCCCTGAATTTCAACCCACACTAAGAGGGGGATTGATGTATTTAGACAATAAGTGTAACACAGAATTTAATTTGGAATTTAAAATGGCCACAAAGCAAGAACAAAAAATTATGCTTGATAGAATTGCCTATCCCGATGTAGAAGTACCACAAGATAAGCAGCCATTGGAAATCCAATTTTTTTCATTGATGCGTAATTTAACCTTAACGGGGTATTACACCTCAAAAATAGGTATCGAGGACCTGGGTTATAAAGGGAATACCCCAAATGTTTGGGATGGAGTCCCCGAGGATGTTCTGGCTCAACATGATGTTTCCTATGATGCCGAATGGATTGAAAAATGTGTGGATCAAAGTAAACGCGGTATTATTGCCGAATGGGATGAGGAAGGGAATCTGATAAGTTAAGCAAAAATAATCAACATTTTAAGATTGGGCTAAGCTGGATATACAGTGTGATTAAATACCTTTAATTTCCTTTCGCACGGCTATTAGGGATGCATTATATGTGCTTTAGTAAGAAAAGCCAATATTAACACTCTTAATAAGCTGTTAATAATTTTTTGCTTCTTCATAACATTTATTTGTTAAAGAGTAGTATTAATCCTATATTTGTGTAGAGACAAGTTTAATTTAAATCCAAATCTATTCAAAATTATGGAAGGATATTGTGTAAAGTGTAAATCGAAACGTGAAATAAGTAATGGTTCTGAGATCGTCATGAAAAATGGCAGAAAAGCAATGAAAGGAAGCTGTCCAACTTGTGGAACAGGAATGTTTCGAATATTAGGGAAAGCCTAGTAGAATTATTTTTATAATGAACCCAATCGATGTAGGGCAAATTGTTTTGCCTGTCATGTGATTGGGATTTTTTTGTTTTAGTACAATTACTACTAATGTTCCGTTTGATTAAATTAATTGAACTTCGATGTAATCTCTAAAACTCATGAAAAACGTCATTTATATGTAAGAAATTACGCATAAAACAACATGTTAACGATAAAATGATGCGTTTCATCGATTAATTAATAATTTTAAGTTTTGTTGCTTCTATATTTACTGTCCAAATGATGCCAAACTTTGTTATTGGTTAATTAGGAAAATTATTAATCCATCCCTCAACAACTTTAAAAGTTGTTTCCCTCAAAATTTTATTTCGAAAAGCACATCATATTTTGTGTTTGGTAATTATTAGTCCATTTATTCCCTCACTATAATTTGAAATTATAGTCAAACATTAATAAATTTAATAAATAGACTTATGTATAATTCTAAACCTATAATTATGAAAGCCCTAAAAGTTACCTTATTACTAGCCGTTTTTTGTTTAACATTTTCAGGACAAAGTTCCGATGTTAAAGATGTGGAAACCAACGATACATTTGAAACAAGTAAGCAAGATTTTAAATATATTGCTGAAATAGCCAAGAAAAATAAAAGACCTGGTCAAGCATAATATATTGTTTGTGTTAGTTATAAAAAGCCCTTTTACGAAGTCTTTTCGTAAAAGGGCTTTTTAATTTTATATAAATCGTACGGATTTGTTTATTAATTATTGTTAGGAATGTAATATTATTTACGCTCTTATCATAATTTGTCCTAAATTTGAGACAATCATCTAAACCATTTTAAGTTTGAATTGTCGATATATTATAATTCTCTTTTGCTTTTCTTTTTTTAATGTATTTGCACAGAATGATGAATTGGCAGCAAAACTTGATAGCATAAGGATCTTAAGGGAGTTGACTAGGGACAACAACCTGAGTTTGAATTTGCGATTGTCCTATGCGCAGAAAGCTTCTCAATTGTCTTTAGAAACAAATATAGACACCACTATATTAAATAGTAACCGAATTTTGTCATTCGTTTATCTTTCTATGGATAAATACGACCAAGTGAGAAAAATTAACCATTCCAATTTAAAATTAGCCCATAAGGTAAATGATTCGAGTGCAATTGGTATAGCAAATTTTAATCTGGGTTTTTATTATCATAATTTTGAATTGAACCATGATAGTGCATACTATTATTATTACAATGCAGCAAAATTATATAATAAGATAAAGGACGACCTTAATGAAGGAGAGGTACTTGTAAATATGGCCAATATACAGGAGACAGAAAAAGATTATATAGGATCGGAAATTAACGCAATAAGAGCCATTTCTTTAATACAAAAATTACCGGAAACAGACAGGAACCTGGATACTTTGTGGTCCTTATATAATTTATTGGGCGCTATATCCGGAAGATTGCAACAATATGACAAGGCCCTTGATAATCATCAAATTGCACTTTCTATAGGAGAAAAGATATCTGATGGATATTTTTATAACCTGTATTCCAATAATAATATAGCATTCATTTATCAAGAAAAAGGAGATTACCGGCAGGCCCTGGCAATTTATGAAGAGCTCATTAAAAAAACCAGTTTATATCAAAAAGATCCTTCTCTATATGCCTTGATATTGGGAAATATAGCCTATAACAAGTTCCTTTCCAGGGATGTTAATTATGATTTAATAGGGTTGGAATTTAAAGAGGCCTATAAAATCAGTGATAGTATTGATGACGATATTGTGAAAATGGCAATTAGTAATTATTATTCAGAATATTTTTTATCGAGAAACACAATGGATTCAGCATTATTTTACGCCAAAAAGGCTTATAATCTTGGTAAGGAAACAAAATCTAACAATGTAATATCGAAGTCATTATTATTAATGTCTAAAATTAAAGGTGGAGATGTAGGTAAAGAATTTCTAAATGAACATATAAAACTAAACGACAGCCTTTTAAATAATGAAAGAAATATAAGAAACAAATTTGCCCGAATTGAATTTGAAACAGATCAAATAGAGGCCGAAAATATTAGGATTTCCAGAGAACGATTGCTCTTTTTATTGCTGTCAATCGGCTTGATGTTGACCCTAACATTATTATACATTATAATTAGCCAACGTGCAAAGAACAGAAAACTCGAGTTCAACCAAAAGCAACAGGAAGCAAACGAAGAGATATATAATCTTATGTTGGCACAGCAGGACAAGATTGAAGAGGGAAGAACCAAAGAAAAGCTGAGAATTTCCGGAGAATTACATGATGGGATTTTAGGCAGATTGTTTGGGACCCGATTAAGTTTGGACAGCCTGAATATGCAGCAAACCGAGGATGCCATTAAAAACAGAGGGCAATATATTGATGAATTAAAGTCTATTGAACAGGAGATCCGGAAGATCTCACATGATTTGAATACAGATTTTATTGCAGGATCCGGTTTTATCGACATCATTAAAACATTAATTGAAACGCAATCAAGCGCGTATCAATTAAGCTATACCTTTGATCAGAATGATGAAATAAATTGGGAAACTGTTTCGAATAAATCTAAAATTCATATTTATAGAATGGTACAGGAGACGATGCAAAATATTTACAAACATGCCAATGCCAAGCACATAAAAATTAGTTTTCGATTAAAAAATGATGTAATTTTATTATCGATTGAAGACAATGGCTCGGGATTTAATGTCAATAAAGCTAAAAAAGGAATTGGGTTGAAAAACATCAATTCGAGGGCAAAAGAAATTGGAGGGAAAGTGGATATAGAATCTAAGATAGATGTAGGGACCACTATTTTAATTAGTGTGCCTATTAACAAGTAACTTTAATGGAACACCATATAAAAATATTAATGGTAGATGATCATCCCTTAATAATTGAGGGATATCAGAATATTCTGTTGGCAACAAAAAAAGAGCATCAGAAAATTGACATTGACGTTGCTCATGATTGCGATCTGGCTGTAGAACTTATTAAGAAATCGTTTGATACGGGAGTTTATGATGTTTGTTTTTTCGATATTAGTTTACCACCTTCAAGAGATGGGGTTTATAATTCGGGTGAGGATTTGGCCAAATTGGCACGGCAGCATTTGCCTAAAGCAAGAATCGTTATTTTAACCATGTTCAATGAATCATTAAGGATTCTTAACATAATTAAGGAAATAAACCCCGAAGGACTATTAATAAAAAGCGATTTAACATCGCAGGAATTGGCCCAGGGCTTCCAACATATACTGGATAATCCACCCTACTACAGCAGTACGGTAAATAATTTTTTAAATTCGACCATTACAAGCGATATATTTATTGACGGAATTAACAGAAAAATACTTCACTTACTGTCCCATGGTGTTAAAACCAAAGGACTAAAAGATCATATCGGCCTGTCTTTAAGCGCCATTGAAAAAAGGAAAAGACACTTAAAATTATTATTTTCTGTAGAGGATGGCAAAGATGAAACCCTAATCAATGAAGCCCGAAAAAATGGATTCATTTAAAAAATGTATTAAATAAAATATTTTGCTCTTCGTATAATATCCTTGAAAGTATCTCCGTTGTGCGTTTTTACGGTTATTCCGCATTAATTTTGAGGTTTTACCGTAACAAAAAGTCGAATATTATCTTTAAATTTGAACATCAACAGTATAATTAATCCCTCGTATATTTGTTGAATAATAGCAATTAATATAAGCCTTATGACCAAATCAAATGCGCTTTACAGGTCATAAGGCTTTTTTAAAACAAATCATTGCTATGATCCCAAATCTTGCTAATAAAAAGTCCCAGATATATTATTGTAACAATAAATTTTATTAGTGTTGAGGTTAAAAAACCAATAAAAGACCCAAATGCGGCCTTAGCCGCGGTATTCGAATTGTTGTTATTTAATAATTCGCCGATAAAAGCTCCTATAAATGGCCAAAAAACAATTCCGAAAACTCCAAGTATTGGAAAGAAGATTGCAATTACCAGCCCAATGCTTGTTCCAACCATGCCGTACCTGCTTCCGCCTAATTTCTTTGTCCCTAACACAGGAATAATATAATCTAAAAGCCATACTAAAATGGCAATAACTAAGGTAATAATCAGGAAGGGCCAGTCCATAGCTATGGTATCCGTAAGGTGAAGTAAAAGTAACCCAATCCAACTGGTAAGTGGTCCCGGTAAAACAGGTAATAAGCTACCAATAAGGCCCAATACCATAAATAATGTGGCAACCAGAATTAAAAATATATCCATTATTTGAGTTTAATTTTTGATGGTAAGACGGAAGTTGTTTACAAATGTTACATGCAATATAGTTTTGTACTTTATTAATAATGGAAGGAAAGTTTATGAATAACAATTAGAATTTAAAAAAAATTGTACTTTCGGATCAAGTTAGTATCCATGAAGTATTTATTAATTCTTTTTTTAGTATTGAGTTTTTCTTCTTGTGAATATTTCAATAAACAAAAAGTATATTCCGAAGACATTTTAAAGGAAGACCTGCAAACATTCAATTGGAACGAAGTTGATGAGTACCCAACCTTTGCCGATTGCGATAATGCTTTAAATAAAACACAAAAACGCAAATGTTTCGAATCTAACTTGTCTTTGCATATAGCGGGCCGATTAAGTGACGAAATTATAACTGTTACCCAAGACGTAAATGATACTGTTATAATTACATTTCAAATATCAGAAAAGGGGGTATTAAGTGTTGTGGATATTGAAAGTAGCATTATGGTTAAATCTCAAATACCCGAAATTGATACTTTATTAATTAAAAGCCTAAAAGGATTGCCACAAATATTCCCTGCCATAAAAAGAAGTCAGCAGGTAAAAACCGAATTTAAATTGCCGGTAGTCATAAGTGTAAATTGAAATCCAAATCGAATAATTTAAATATTCCATTATAAATTAATCTTGTAACCCAGCGTAATATTGGTAGAAAAGTTTCCCTTATTATCTAAAAATAAGGCAAATAATTCATTATAGTTAAATGTAATAAAACCGTTTGCCGTAATTTTAACATCTGCTCCAATTCCAAAACTAAATGGTACATCGAAGTCATTTACCGAATTTTCTTCAAAAATATCCTCGCCGCCTTCATTTATAAAAGTCAACCTGTTTTTAGAAAAATTATAAGTCCCAAAAACAACATTTGTATAGATATTGAAAGTTTCTGACTTAACCATTCTAAATCTATATCCTAAAGCAATTTGAGTTGTCGTGTAGTCAAATTTAGCGTTGTTCAAGACATGCTTAACTTCAAGGAACAAGGAATGTCTTGGAAAAAAAATCCCTTCGAAGACCTCTATTTCCATACCAAACACCGGGGTGCTGATATTATCCGGGTTATTAACTAAAGGGCTGTTCGTAACGCCTCCAAAAAATAAAAGCCTGGTTTTGATAATAGCTTCTTTCGAAATGATTTGGTAATTTGGATCTACCGATGCATTGTAAATATTAATAAAATTCCCCAGGCTATATAAGGTGAGGTTTACTTTATTGGTATCCAGATTACTTTCTTTTGTTAAAGAACCTAAAGTTTTTATATATTCATCCTGATACTTTTTGTCATCACCTTTTGTGTTTACAAGTTCTGTTATTATATCATTTTTACGAACAAAATAGCGAAATTCTTTGTCGATAATATTCCATAGGAGATCAATAGTTCCCGAGACTTCAGTTTTTAATTCATAGATCTCGCCATTAATTTTATACTGATCTTGAGCTGAAATGGAAAAACAAAAAAGGAAAAATATAATTAAATAAAATTGTTTTTTCATAGCTTATTAGTTTTGGGATAAATGTAAATCTATAAAAAATAAATAAGAAAACCCTATTTTTTAAATCGTCTATCCTTCCATTTATAACCTACAAAAATCGAATTTACAGCTATAAAAACACTAAAAAAAGGGTATAACAAAGAACTAAAGGCATAATATATCACTGAGATGTGTTGATTGAAGAAATGCGACGATTGTTTTATTAAAACGAGGTCCAGAAACATTTTTAAAGCACAAAGCGAGAATAAAAACGCTATTTTGGCAGAGCCCAAAATGGTAAATATCAAAGTAATTATCATGAGCACATTCATTAATATTACGATGAGGCCAACTAATTTTCCAAAAGCATTTCTATAAGATGTCATTTTGGCCGCCCAGCGCAAGCGTTGATGGACCAATCCTCTAATAGATTGTTGTGGATAGGTAAATACAAGTGCTTTTTTAGATTTAAGATAGAGCACTTTATTGGGGAATGCTTTAGTGGCTTTATCCATTAAAAAGATATCATCCCCACTTGCAATATTGGTATTACCTTCAAAGCCATTTACCGAATTAAATAGTGCTTTTTCATAGGCTAAGTTGGCGCCGTTGCACAAAAAAGGCTTATCAATTCCAAAGCCCGAAATAGTCGCGCTCTGTAAACTAAGGAAGTCCAGCAATTGGAAGTGACTTATAAAAGTGTTTGAAACAGTATAAGTTACAGGCGCTATGACCATTTTAGGATCCTTGATTTGTATAAATCTATCGAATGTTTTTAACCAGGTAACCGGTAAAATGCAATCGGCATCCGTGGTAAGTATCCATTCATATAGGGCAATTTCTACTGCCGAACGAATGGCATCTTTTTTTGGGGAATTCGATTTTCTTTTATTTTTAATTATACGAAAGTCAACCGGATTGGTCTTCATAGAATTTTGTTTTATACCCAGGGTACTCTCTATAATTTCAACCGATTTGTCTTTAGAGTCATCATCGACAAAAATCACTTCAAACAAATGTCTGGGGTAGTCGAGTGCATAAATCGACTGGAGTATATGTGGTAAATTTTCGGCTTCATTCCTGAAAGGAATAATAATCGAAAATTTAATAATTATTTTAGCGGGTACTACATTAAATACAGTAACCTTCTTAAATCCAATAATAAATCTTACGATCAATGCCGAATAAACTAAAGTAATTATGAGATATCCTATAATCATGAGCTTTTCTAATCTATACTAAGGTTGGTATTTATGGTTTTACGATAGTCAAATTTCAGGACGAAAATACTTCCAAATATATAGGGCAACACAAAATTAAGTAACCACATTATTGTTGTTATGTATAAAATTATAAGCTCATTCACGTTTTCAAAATTAAATAAAAACAGGGCTACACTTCCTTTAATAACAGCATCGAATGCTGATATTACAGGTATAATAGAAGACAGTAAGTACATTGTAGTAATTATGGTCATAGCACTCATATAATCCAGATTAACACCAAACAGGGACAGCAGATAATAAAACTGAAACGAAAAAATTAGGTATCGTATTATTGAGAACAGCACAGTTTTAATTTGAATTTTCTGGGGCATTGCAACAATAAAGTCATTAATTCGTTCTAATGAAAACCCTTTAAAGTCATATTTGCTTTGTTTGATGACAAGAAGAAAAATGGGAATAATAAAAATTATTAGTGCAGGGAAATATAATATTTTATAGTACGAATTATCGATATTGTACCTTGAAATAAAAAATGTAAGTCCAACAATACCAAACACTAATGTAGAACCCATTTGTGCCATGTTCCCCAATAAATTTAGCAGTAAAATGCGTTTTCTTAATGGTTTGGGAAAAAAAATAGCTTTTGCCCCATATTCACCAATTTTAGTTGGGGTAAAAATGGAAACGGTATGAGCTGTTAAGCTTTGTTTGCCGGCTTCAAAAAAAGAGATATTTTTGACGTGAGATGCGAGATTTTGCCATTTTAGAATTTCAAAAATCCAGTTAAAAACGGTTAAAAACAGTAAAAAAAAGACCAAATTTGTCGAAAAACGGTCATTTTTCGACAAATAATCAATAAAATCAACAAAAGATAAATTTTCGTTATGCGCTAATTTTTGATAGATAAAACAAGAAGCGCCAACGACAACGCCTAATTTAATAACAAGAGAAAAGAATTTTCGAAATTGTGAAGATGGGCCTCTTTTCATTTTATAAAGAAATACAAATTAGGGATCAATACAAATTAAAACTTTTATCACAATATGACCGCAAATTTTAATAAATATAAACAAGGTATTATTTTCCTTGGGATCATTTTATTTTCTTTAAACGGCTATTCACAGGCTGAAACCAGCAAATGGAAATTACAACTGGCCTTTGGATTAAATTCTCCTAATGGGGATGGTTTTGTAACAGGTTTCGAGGCGAAATCTATGAATTTCCCAACCATTAATTTTGGTGTTCAGCATATGTTTTCACGAACCATGGGCGCTAAATTGGATTATGGTTACAATAGGTTTTCGAGTGACGATGGTTCGACCGAAATTAAAACCAATTATTCTCGGATTAATGCACAGTTGGTATATGATGGGACTAAAACTTTCGGGTTTTTACCCGAGCGTCTTGGATTGGTGGGTCACGCAGGCCCAGGTTTTAGTATAATAAAACCTCTTGCGAACTTTGGAGATAATAAAGACTCCTATTTAAATGTAATGGCCGGAGTCGAGATACACTATAATGCTTCCGAAACATTTTCTGTTTATACCGATCTCTCATATATCCTGGGTTTATCGGGAGATAAGACCTATGACCCCGTTTCTGAGGGATATGGAACTTTTAATGGCAATTTATTTGCAGTTACTATTGGCGTTTCTGTATCTTTAAGCGGATGTTATTATTGTGATTAGTGAATAAAGAAAAAATTATACTTGGGATCGACCCGGGAACGACGATCATGGGATTTGGACTTATTAAAGTTGCCAATAAAAAGATGCATTTCATGCAACTTAACGAATTGAACCTTAATAAATATGACGATCATTACCTCAAGCTAAAACTCATTTTTGAACGAACCATCGAACTCATAGACACCCATCATCCCGACGAAATAGCCATCGAAGCTCCTTTTTTTGGGAAGAATGTACAAAGTATGTTAAAACTGGGTAGAGCACAGGGCGTTGCCATGGCAGCCGGATTATCGCGAGAAGTACCAATAACCGAATATTCTCCTAAAAAAATTAAAATGGCAATTACCGGAAACGGAAATGCAAGTAAAGAGCAGGTCGCCAAAATGTTACAAAATTTGTTGGATTTAAAGACCTTACCCAGGAATCTCGATGCTACCGATGGACTTGCTGCTGCAGTATGCCATTTTTATAATGCGGGAAAAATTTCTGTAGGTAAAACCTATTCGGGGTGGAGCGCCTATGTTAAACAAAATGAGGATAAAATAGGTTGATCACTGTGTATTCGATTATATGGTCATTCTTTCGACTTGTGCCGATATTGTTTCATTAAGTCAGGACTAAATAACTTAGAGATTCGTTAAATTTAAATCAAAAAACCATCGCAGGAATCTATATCCATATCCCTTTTTGTAAGCAAGCCTGTTACTATTGCGATTTTCATTTTTCGACCTCACTAAAAAAGAAGGATGAACTCATTCAGACCCTGATAAAAGAATTGCAATTACGCAAAAGTGAGTTTGATGATCAAACCCTGAAAACCATTTATTTTGGAGGGGGTACGCCTTCGCTGCTAACGATGGACGAATTACAACTTTTGATCGATTGCATTTATAATAATTACAAGGTAGTTGAAGCCCCTGAAATTACCTTAGAAGCCAATCCGGACGATCTTAATAAGGATATAATATCCCAATTATCTAAAAGTCCAATAAATCGTTTAAGTATTGGAATTCAGTCGTTCTTTAATGACGATCTTAAAGGTATGAATCGCGCACATAATGCCGGGGAAGCACAACTGTGTTTGGAAGAGTCGTCAAAGTATTTCGATAATATTTCCATCGACCTCATTTATGGAATTCCAAATATGGATCTCGATAAATGGGATGAGAATTTACGAATAGCATTTAACTCCGGCATTAACCACATTTCAAGTTATGCTCTTACAGTGGAACCCAAAACAGCTTTGGATTATTTTATAAAAAAGGGGGATTATCCACCTATAGACGAGGCACTCGCTTTATCACATTTTGATCATTTAATGAAGAAATCAGCTAAGGAAGGGTTTGTACAGTACGAAATATCGAACTTTGGAAGGCCGAATTACTTTTCAAAACATAATATGTCCTATTGGAAGGGGAAACCCTATTTAGGAATTGGGCCTTCAGCGCATTCTTTTGATGGAAAGACACGGCGCTGGAATATTTCGAATAATTCAAGATATATTCAAGCCATTGAAAAAAACATTTTGCCAGTTACTGTGGAGAAGCTTTCAAATCAAGACCGGTATAACGAATATATTATGACTGGCTTGCGTACTCTTTGGGGAGTTTCCATAGAAAAAGTAGAATCGGATTTTGGAATGGATTATAAAGATCATATGACTGCCGAAGCTCAAAGTCATATTGATAAAGGGTTAATCAGTCACCGGGAAGGGGTTTTATATATAACCAAAACGGGTAAATTCTTAGCAGATGGTATAGCTTCAGACTTGTTTATGATTTGATTATATTTGAATATGATCGCAACCATTCATCACAAATCAAAAAAACACCAAATAGACTTATCCAAACCTATCGATATTTCAATACCAATTACAGGATTAAGAGATAATGTAAATGCCTGGTATCTCCAGTCGCCTAGAATAGAACCTGTAAAAGGCGAGGGTTGGATAGGAAATGTGAAAGAAGGGGCTTCTACGAATTTTAATAATATTTATTTCAATCCACACGCACATGGAACACATACCGAATGTGTTGGCCACATTACTAAAGAATTCCATTCCATAAATCAAAATTTAAAACATTTTCATTTTTTCGCTGAAGTCATTACAGTTGCCCCTGAAAAAAAAGGTAATGATTTTGTAATATCTAAAAAACAATTACAATTTGTATTAGGAAATAAAAAGCGAGAGGCAGTAATTATAAGAACAATCCCTAATACCAATGAGAAGTTTTCAATGCAATATTCAAATACCAATCCTCCGTATTTGCTCGAAGACGCAGCTGCATATTTATGTAAGAATGCGGTTAACCATTTACTTATCGATCTACCAAGTGTAGATAAAGAAAAGGATAACGGAATGCTGTTGGCACATAATGCCTTCTGGAATACCAGCGGTAAAATAAGGTTTGATGCAACGATAACCGAATTTATTTTTGTGCCGAATGCGGTAAAGGATGGAACCTATATTCTCAATCTTCAAATCGCTTCTTTTGAGAACGATGCCACACCCAGTAAACCCGTTTTATATAAAATTGAATGATTATGAAAACAGTACTTAAAATTGAAGAACTTGCCATGTTTATTATCGGGATCTATCTCTTTAATACCTTGGGCATAAGCTGGTGGTGGTTTATTGGACTAATATTGGCCCCGGATATTGCGATGTTCGGGTATTTAGCTAATCCAAAAATAGGGGCCGTGGCCTATAATGTATTCCATCATAAAGGTATTGCCATTGGGATTTATATTATTGGAATTTATTTTAACAGTCAAATGATGGAACTTGCGGGAATCATTCTTTTCGCACATGCTTCGATGGATAGGATCTTCGGATATGGCCTCAAATATTTCGACAGCTTTAACAACACCCATTTAGGAATGATCGGTGCTAAAAAGAAATGATAGATATTGACCAATTAAGAGCATACTGCTTAAACAAGAAAGGGACTTCCGAAGATTTTCCTTTCGATTCGGATACACTCGTATTTAGGGTTTTAGGAAAAATATTTGCGCTTGTACCTCTCGATAGGTGGGAAGCCGGAGAACCTACTATAAACCTAAAATGTGACCCCGATTATGCCCGGGAAATAAGGGCTGAACATGAAAGCATTTACCCTGGTTTTCATATGAATAAGACCCACTGGAACACGATCGATCTTTATAAACAAGAACTCCCTTTAAAGCTAATTTTCGAACTCATTGATCATTCCTACGATATGGTCGTAAAAGGCTTGACAAAAAAACTTAGAGATAGACTTTAGCAATTATTGCTCTTTAAGATATGTAATTCACAATAAAAAAGGTAATTGTTTTTTTCGTATCTTTAAAAGCCTCCCAATCGGTCTATCATTTAGTATTTAAGTAGCACGGTAGGGGTTAGTTTATGTATTAAAATAGAATTCATCAATCAGCTATACACTAATTTAAATTTTGGTATTATGAGAACAATAAACAAATATTTTAAAGGGTTTACGGTACTGTTATTCTTATTTTCTGTTTCAATTTTTTCGCAAGATCAGGGACCACTGTATATTAGCGTAACCACCATGCACTGGAATATGGATCTTGAAGACTTTTCGATGGATGAGTGGAAAAGTGGAGCGACAGAATACCATGAAAAAGTTGTTATGAAGAACGAGCACATTTTATCTGCGACCACTTTGTTACATCGTTTTACCATGGATAATACCGAAGTCCTGTTTGTAACGGCTCATTCTTCATGGAATGGAATTGAAGCCGCTTCAAAAAGAACTAACGAATTGATCGAAGAAGCCTGGCCCGATGAAGCCGAAAGAAAAGCGTTTTTTAAAAATCAATCCAAATTCTTTGCCAACGAGCATTCCGATGAGATCTATAGATCCATCCCGGGAGCTAAAGTATTAGAAGAGACAGATGTACCATTGGTCTATTATGTAAGAACCCGGTATTTCTCCTTTCAGGAGGAAGGCACCAATGAAGAGTTTACAAGCTTACTTAACGAATATAATGAAGCCGTAACACATAAGAACGAATATTACAAAGGCTATTATCCCAATGTACATTTTTATGGAGCAGACAGAACCGAATTTGTAGAAGTTCTTTTAACCGGAACCCTGGCCGAATTGGAAAAAGGATTGGTTCGAAACGGAGAACTCTTTAGAGAACATTGGCCAGATGAAGCTGCTCAAGACGAGTTCAACGATAAATTCAATGAATACTTTACAGGCGTCCATAGTGACAGGATCTACAGTTCTGTTCCCGAATTATATAAGGGAACTGAGGTATCCAGCGAATAAAATAAAACCCATAAATTTATTCTCCTTCTGAAACTTGAGACCATTAAATAATATGGGCCCACTTCAGGGGGATTTTTATTGAGTTATATTGGTTGAAGGAAAAATCCTCTTCACAGAAACGACTTGTATTATTTAACGTACAATTCTGATGTCAGATAATAGTTTTTTTATGTATATTTGTTAGAACCAGTTCGTTTATTTCCCTACTTTTTATCAATTAATCGCTATAAAAAGGTTGTCCCAAATCTTGATATTGTATTTTATTTTTAATCATTATACTAACTAAAATTAATCAGATTATGAAAACAACCAATCGATTTTTTATTGCTTTAACCACTGTGTTATTGCTTTTTTCTACAACTTCTTTTGCTCAGGATGATGCTGCCGAAGAGGCTCCTAAAGCGGAGTATTACGCGGTGACTACAATGCACTGGAATATGGATTATGAAGATTTTGACATGGACACCTGGAAAGCCGTAGAAAAGGAATTTCTTGATAATGTGACCATGAAAAATGAACACATTTTATTTGCATCGTTTTATTTGCACCATACCTCTGCGGATAATACCGAAATACTTTATGTTCAAGGTTTTGGGTCCTGGGATGCCATACATAATTCTGCTGCCAGAAATACTGAACTTGCCAAGGAAGCCTGGCCGGATGATGAAGCGAGAGATGCCTATTTTGATAAAAGGGGAGCTTATTATGCCAACAAGCATTCCGATGAAATTTATGCCGTTACGTCAGGAGCAAAAACTTTTGTTGAGGACCCAAAAGATGGAATGATATTACATATACGAAGAAACTATCGGGCTTTTCCGGAGGATGGGTCAAATGAAGAGTTCAATGAACTGCGTGATAGTTATATAGAAAATATTATCAATAAGAATGAGTTCATCAAAGCCTGGTTTCCTTCAGCCCATTATTACGGTGCCGATAGTACAGAAAGAGTCACTGCAACCTTCTTTGATTCGTTAGACGACTTTGATAAGCATTATGACAGAAACGGAGAGCTTGCCAAAGAAGCATGGCCGGATGACGAAGCACGTAAGGAACGTGGTAAGAGAGTTAGTAAATATTGGACCGGTGTACACGGGGATTATATTTATACATTTGTTGGCGGACTTAATAAATAAATAATTATTTAAAATATATTAAAAAGGGATTCTGTTTTGAATCCCTTTTTTATTTCAGATATTCAGAGGGCGTCATCCGCTTAATGGATTTAAATTGCCTGTTAAAATTAGAGATATTATTAAACCCCGATCTTTCAGCAATTTCCACTATAGAATACTCGGTGTTTGCACGTAATAATTGACAGGCATTTTCTATCCTTAGCTCGTTTAAAAACCTAAAGTAGGTTTTGTTGGTACGCTTTTTAAAATACTTACAGAAGGCCTGTTTTGTCATGGCCGCAACCATCGAAATATCATCCAGCGATATATTATTAGTAAAATTGTCTGTTGTATATTCCATGATATCACGCATGCGTTTACCTTCGGAAACAGAGTAGGTCTTCTCGTATATGAAGGATGACAATGGTTGGGATTTCAGCTTTGATAAGGCCTTTAAAACATTCAGCATGATAATGAAGCGATCTAATTTTGTGCCGGTCTTAAGCTTTAAGAACAACCCAATTAATTTGGGGTTTGAATCTACTTTAAATCCGGGGCCAACTTTCTTAAAGAGGGTAGCCAATTCCTGTAACTCTTCAAGTTTAAAGAAAAGAGCTCCAAAGGCATCTTCGGCAAAGAACAAAGACAACATATGTGACATCTTACCATGAACCCTGTCACTCTTGAACACATGGGGCAGGTTACTCCCTATAACGAGCAAATCCCCTTCGTTATAGTAATTAATGGTATCCCCAACAATTAGTGTTCCTTTCCCTTCAAGAATAATACTAATTTGAATTTCTTCGTGCTGGTGAAACTTATCGTAGAAAACAGATGCGCGATCCTCC
>PVMK01122485.1_pt1 | contig 37690 bp, 34 predicted proteins | sample 1853481 | NCBI WGS metagenome assembly PVMK01 (sample SAMN08533507, study PRJNA380276) | Marine sediment metagenome, whole genome shotgun sequencing project.
GGAAGGCGTTCCTCAGGCGGGCCACCCTCCAGGGTTTCGAATTGTCGTGCGGGTGAGTGCCTCCCAGGTATCAGCCTCCAAAGTATTAGGATCCCAAGTATCGGCAATCCCTGGGCGCACCCTCGCCTCTGGGCCGATCATGGCATTCTCGGCCTTGTGCGCCAAGCCCTTCAGATGGGTCAAGGCAGGCGCCAAAAAAGCCTTTAGAGCACGACGAACTCCGCTGAGTCATGTGAGTCATGGAACGGCATGGCCTAATACAAACGATAACTGGATGTCGCTGTGTGAGCTTAGTGACAGCGGCGCGGCCAAGATCGACAAAAGAGTTGTGCCCTTTAATCCAATGCGTTTGTAATTGAACGCAACCAGTATTATCGTTGTACTCAATATTTCAAAATGAGCGCGGGTTTTTCGGCCCGTCCATTTGGTTTATTCAATGTGAGTACCGGGGGTGCTCAGTTACAGTCGTTCGTATTGAGGGAGGCGTTATGAGAGACCCATTCAAGGTCCTTGGTTCGATCATCACTGCCACGACGTTCTGCCTAATTGCCGTAGGCGCCGCACAGGCAGAGGACAGGAAAAGCGGTGAGATCATCGAGACCGATTTTATGTCGGCGCCTTTCTCCGACGATGGTCAAACCTCTGAGGTTTCGGTCTCGAACCTACTGGATGCCGAGGCATCCCTGCAGGTGGTGCCCGCCGAGTTGATTGGCGATCTCCAACCATTGGAAATACGCCGCAAGCAGAACGGATCGAGCGACAGGGACGTCGCGAACTCCGGCGGCAACAACGGCGGAAGCGATGGCTCGGGTGATGGTGGCTCGGGCAGCTCGGGCGGCGGCGGCTCGGGCGGCGGCGGCGATGGAGGCGGCGGCAATGGAGGCGGCGGGAACGGCAAGGGCCACGGCAAGGGCGGCAGCAAGAAATAGGCGAGAGGTTGCGCCCTTCGCGCCTATCCCCTTCCCGCCCCCTGTTATACCAAAGGGCGTGGATATTGACCCATTTCACCGCCCTTTGGTATTAGGTCCGTTTCGCCAAACTGAGGGTCTGCACCTCCTCCGCCCGGCGTGAGGCGTCCTGGGAGAGGAAGAACTCGTCGAGCTGCGGCGGCGCGACCGCGGTCTGGGACAGCAGGTCGTGAACCTGGCCGCGGTGATGCACCTGATGGACGAAGAGATGGGCGAGCACCCGGTAGAGCGGGTCGAACCAGGCCTCGCCCGCCTCGTCCAGGATGCGCACCGGTTCCGCCAGGCGCGCCTCGTCGATCCCCTCAACCAGCGCGATCAGGCGCCGATCCGCCGCGCGCTGCGAATCAGTCAGGACCGCCAAGTCGCCGTGGGGCAGGTCGCCGGGCAACTCGTCCGGCGCAAGACGGCCTTCGATCCGCTCCATGTAACGGTGATCGACTAGGAGCAGGTGGTGGAGCGTGTTGTGAATCGAACCGAAGAAGCAGGGCCGCTTGGCGAAATAGGCTTCCGGCGGCAAGGCGGCGCAGGCGGCATGGAGCCTATGGTTGCTCCATGCATTGTTTTCCGCCTGGAACACCAAGTAAGGAGCAAGCGCGGGCGATTGGGACATCTGTAAACCTCCACATCTCTCTTGGATGAAAGATTAGCCTAGGAGCGGCCCCCATGGGAAAAGGCCGACGGCCCTGGGAGCAGGGGCCGCCGGCATGGCAGGCGTCTTCCTTTGATCTAGGGGGGGCGAGGAAGACTGCGGTCACGCCCGCCAGGAGTAGTCAAGAGACACACCCGGGATTACGCCCGGGATTAAGCCGCGATCCTTGCCTCGTTGTCGTTGGCCACCGCGTCGACCGCCACGGCGTCGTGGCGCACCCGCGCCGTTGGGGAGGCCAATTGGCTGGCATGCGCGGGGCCTTGTTTCACCGCAGCGTCCGCCACCTCGCGGATCTGGTCGCGGGTGATCCCGATATCCGCCAGCAAGCGATCGTCCCTTGCGGACAGCACCCGGATCAATTCCCGACGCTCGTGGGCCTGCCTGATCGAGGCGACGATGCGCGAGACCCCGCGGCCGATGGCGGCGCCCAGCCGCGTCGGGCGGCGGACCGGATGGTAATCGGCGTGGTACGCCTGCGGTCCGCCGGGAGCCAGATGCCACTCCGAGGGAACACGATTGACCAGCATTCCAGCAGCTTCCAAAACGACCAGCATGATAACCTCCTTTGGCTAGTAATTCTCAATCGCCAATGATCGAGAGTTTGTTTCCTTGCAGGGATATTTGGCTTGCAACACCACCCTGGACAAACGATCTTTCATCAGTCGACGTTTTAGAATTTCTCAGGTATAAGCCGACATGGCCCGCAACCTGCCACCGCTCAATTCGCTGCGCGCCTTCGAGACCGCGGCGCGGCATTTGAGCTTCACCAAGGCCGCCGAGGAGCTGCATGTCACCCCGGCGGCGATCAGCCACCAGATCAAGGCGCTGGAGGAACAGATGGGCGTCCCGCTGTTCCGACGCCTGACCCGCGCGCTCAGGCTGACCGAGGCCGGTCAGGCGGCCCTGCCATCCCTGCGGGACGGTTTCGACAAACTCGCCGACGGGGTCGACCTGCTGCGCGCGCATGATGAGAGCGGCGCCATCACGGTCAGCCTCGATCCCTCCTTCGCGGCCAAATGGTTGGTGCCGCGGCTCGACCGCTTCCGCGCGGCGCACCCGGACCTCGACGTGCGGCTCGACGCCACCGACAAGCTCGCCGATTTCCAGCGCGACAACGTCGATCTGGCGATCCGCTACGGCGGCGGCAATTATCTCGGCTTGGAGGTCGAGCGGCTGTTGAGCGAGGAAATCTTTCCGGTCTGCAGCCCGAAGCTGCTCGAGGGCCCGGCGCCACTGGCCCAACCGGGCGATTTGCGCCATCACACGCTCATTCATCTCGAATGGGGTTCGGAGGACGTGACCGCGCCGACCTGGCGCATGTGGCTGCTTGCCGCCGGCGTTCACGACATCGACTTCACGCGCGGCCCGGTATTCTCGATGACGAGCCTCGCGCTTCAGGCGGCGATCGAGGGCCAGGGCGTGGCGCTCGCCAGTTCGTTCCTGGTGGCCGACGATCTGGCGGCTGATCGCCTGGTCGTTCCCTTCGATCTCAGCGTCTGCGACCCGCTCGACTTCGCCTATCACATCGTGGTGCCGAAGCGCACCGCCGATCTCCCTAAGGTGGTGGCCTTCAAGACCTGGCTGCTTGACGAGATCGCCCGGACCTGACGCGAGCGGCGCGCTCTACTGGTCTCCCAAGGCTTCGCACACCAGGTCCTGGAACGCGCGCACGCCGATCTCGCTCAGGGACGAGGGCCCCCGGTCAACCATAACGGGACCACGTTCGTAGCCGAGGCTCATGAGGCCGCGCTGCACCGCCTCGACCAAGGTCTGCTTTCAGGGCAAGAGCCGCCGAGATACACCCTGCCGCTGAACAGCCGAGTTTAGCCGATTGTGTTGAAAAACTCGGATGTGAATACTTGGAGGCAGATTTGGCGCAAGAATGATTCGCCCAGAAGGCCCATTTGATTCGAAGCTTGCGCGGGCGTTTCCCAAAACGTTTGATAGTTACGACCGAATGTAGTTCGCGGAGTTTTTCAACACAATCAGCCATGACCGGACATCGAGTTGATGAGAAGCCAGCACGGTACTGGCGGTGTTTAAATCATAACTCCACGCTGGTCCGCACTATTTGCGAGAAAATCGAACGCGGAAAGTGCATAGATTTGCCCCAACATCTCGAGTTCGCTGACGTCGACGTATTCATCCACCCCACCCATGTTGTAGGGAGTGAGACCGCATATCACTGATGGAATTCCTTTGAAGCGGTATAGCGCTGCATCGCTCGATCCAACCCTCATTGTCGCAACTGGTCGCGTGTCCATAATTTCTTCCCCAACATCAGCGACCGTTTGTACAATCTCTTCCCCGGGATCTGTGATGTTGACATCAAGGTCATAGTCAAAGCGATACGTTATGCCGGGTAACACATCCAGAAGTCCTGCAATTTTTTCCTTCATTTCGATGAGCGGAAGTCCTGGTGGAAACCTAATGTCCACGGTGACTTGAGCGTGGTTGGCGGCGAGATTACATCTCGAACCGCCGTTGATCGTTCCTAAGTTGACCGTAATTGATTTTAGAACTTGAGCCTCTCCGTTTCCGCTGAGTGCTTCTGATACTGGTGCTGCATCAGAAATGGCCTTGGCAATCTTCGAGGGCAACGTAACCGTTGTTTCTCTGAGCGTTCGGATCGCCGATATCGCGTCCACAAGTCTGTCGATGGCGTTGACAGTGAGATGGGTATGCGCACCATGCCCGGCAACGCCTTCTGCCTCAATCGTCATCCAGATGGTGCCCTTTTCGCCGAAGCGTAGAACGCGGGGTGACCCCGCATCGGCGCACATCATGGCGTTTCCAACGGCGTGTGGATGATTTTCCAACAGATATGCGGTACCGTGATCCCCACCGGACTGCTCGTCCCCGGTCAACGTCAATACTAATTCACCACACCAGTGCTCTCTGAAATCCGCAAGGCATTGCGCGGCGAACACCTGCGCAGCTACGCCGCCTTTCATGTCGGCCGCGCCTCGCCCGTACACCCGCCCGTTCTTCATTTCGCCGAAGGGCCTCGTGGACCATAACGACTCATCTCCAATTTCGAAGGTGTCTAGGTGACCATTGAAAATCAGACGACGGCCAGAAGCTTGTCCACGCAGAATAGCTACGACATTGGTGATCGGCGGTTTCGACATTACCAGTTGGATTTCAAAGCCTCCAGCGGACTGCAAACTAGCGCTGATTTTTTGCGCTATTGCGCGAGTGTCGGCGGGAGGGTTTTCAGATGGAATGGCGAGAAGCTGCAACAAAATATCTGTTGTCTCACTACTTCGTTCCTTCAACAGCTTTTTGAATTCGCTTCGAGTGCGATCAGGCATCTGCTCCAATCTCCAGACTACAGTGGCTCATTGACGTGCTTACCCGGATCGTCGACCTCAAGATCACCCGACTCGCAGAGCTCATGCCCTGGAACCATATTCAGCGGAGCGGAGTATAGCGGCCCGCTCCTTTGCAGCCAGGCGGGGCCGTACGCTTTCCTTCAAAGCCCAAACCGGAGAGGTCGAGATCATCGATGAACACATCAACTACACACATTGCGCTAACTTCGGCGATGTAGTCATCGAGTCGTTCTGTGAATAGCGGGTTCTAATAGCGATCCTCACCTTTGGTGAAGTCGGTCATCAGGCGATCCGCTGGCGGCCATTTTTAGTTGTACAGATGGCTGACTTTTCACACAGCCTAGCCCAAAAGCCAACCTAGAGCAGTGCCAGCATCTCCGCCGCCACCGAAGCTGCGAGCGTTGCCGTCACGCCTGCTGAGTCATGCATTGGCGTCACGGTATTGATATCGAAAGCAACGACATTGAGCCCATTCAATCCACGTATCAGCGCCAATCCTTCGGCTGCAAGAGCGCCACCAGGCGTTGGTGTTTGAACCCCTGGCGCCACCGACGGATCGAAGAAATCCATATCGAAACATATGTAAACCTTCTTTCCGTGCAGCCGTTGTTGCAAGTGGGTGATAAGTTTCGCTTCACCCCAGTCTCTCACGACCTCGTATGGGATGACCTCGTATCCAAGACTCCGTGTATACGCGATGTCATCTTCAGCGTTTACCGGAGCACGGGTTCCAACATGGATAGCATGCTCCACATCGATCAGTGATTCGTTGACCGCGTGTGTAAACTGCGTCGCATTGTCGTAATGATCATTCGACTTCAGCTGAGCCGTATCTGTATGCGCGTCGAAATGTAGGACCGCCACAGGACCATGTGCTCTTTGGATGGATCGCATTTGGGGTAGGCTTACCGCGCCGTCACCCCCAAGCGTGAGTGGAATGCAGTCGGCATCAAGAACCATGTTCATCGCCCGCTCAATAGCCTCAAACGCATCATGGATACCTCCAGCGGAGACCATCACATTACCGGCATCTACAACGCGGTCGAGCGGGTCAACGTTAGCATCTTTCAGTAGAACACCGGTGAGTACTGATGCTTGGCGGATGGCGTTCGGCCCCAAGCGGGAACCGAAACGGGTCGGGGAGAGGCCGCAATCGAAAGGGATACCGAGCACGGCAGCGCGTGCTTGATCGAAGTCCTGACTGAGGGGCAACTCAAACATAGTACAGGGAGCAGCGAACAAGGATTGCGACATGACGGACATCTCTTTTTATCACCGATATTTTCGATGAGTCTGTACTACTCGGGCGCTCGGTCTATCCCTACATGGCTATTTTCCGAAACTTCTGGGCCGGGCCAAGGCAGCGAAGGAGAAACTGCGCGAGATGATCGAGGGCGCACACCTTCCTTTGTCCGCCCTCGAAGGGACTTCATGGGCCAAATGAGGACGCACAGAAAGCCCACTAGAACGTGTCTACTTGAAATCGGCGCCAACGCAACAACAACTAGTATGTTTATTGGAATTTCCAGGGAGTATGACCGAATGTTACGCCTTGAATATGAGGCGATGCAGAAACCTTATCTAACCACTTACTGAGTTTCGGAAACCGATCAGCAAACCAATCGGGTTCAATTTTGGCAAAACCGCTCACCGAGGGGTAAACGGGAATATCAGCAACTGAAATTTCGTTGCCATACATGAAAGACTGCTTAGAAAGTCGAGTCTCTAACTCATCCAAAAATGGTTCGCAGTCAGATCTGTCTTGCAGAACATCCCTGTCAGGATAGTAACTGGGAAACTTATAGTACATTGAGGGTTCGCCGAACTCTCCATCATTTTTTTTGGAGAGCTCTCCCGCCAACTCCAGTGCAGTATTATTTTCGCCGCTCCAATTTTCGGGATCGTTCTTTTTGATCGACCACCGAATTAGTTCCCAACTTTCATCGATTACCGACCCGTCAGACAAAACCAGGGTTGGCACTGTTCCTTTTGGGGAGGCTTCCAACAAGGAAGGTGGTTTATTATCGAGATCCACTTCCCTGTGTTCTACGTCGATTCCAGAATACATCAACGCAATTCGTGCCCTCAATACATAGGGGCAGGTGTCGTTTGCGTAAAGGACAGGTAAATTATTAGAGTCCATTTTCTTTTCTCACTCATCGGGTTCCGGTTTGGCCGCTCGCCTACACACCCATGATCTAGATCTATTTGATCTATGAGGCTGCCTGCGCCGCACCGGCATCGGTGCGATACGGCCTTGAATTATTGAAAAGATATGCATACCTACGACCTTCAACAAACGAGAAGATCTCGGCTCATTTGTTAGAAAAATTCCGGTATAGACAATGGCTCGACCGCTCCCGCCCCTGAACGCTCTCAGGGCCTTCGAATCGGCCGGCCGGCACCTCAGCTTCACCAAGGCGGCGGCCGAGCTGAACGTCACGCCGGCCGCGATCGGCCACCAGGTCAAGGCGCTCGAGGAGCTGCTCGAGGTGCCCCTGTTCCACCGCCTGACCCGAGCCCTCAGGCTGACCCAGGCCGGCCAGGCCGCCCTGCCCCCCTTGCGGGACGGTTTCGACAAGCTGGCCGACGCCGTCGACCTGCTGCGCGCCCATGAGGAGAGCGGCGCCATCACGGTCAGCCTCGGTCCCGCCTTCGCGGCCAAATGGCTGGTGCCGCGGCTCGACCGCTTCCGCGCGGCGCACCCGGACCTCGACGTGCGGCTGGACGCCACCGACAAGCTCGTCGATTTCCAGCGCGACAACGTCGATCTGGCGATCCGTTACGGCGGCGGCCATTATCCCGGCCTGGAGGCCGAGCGACTGTTGAGCGAGGTGATCTTTCCGGTCTGCAGCCCAAATCTGCGCGAGGGCCCGGAGCCGCTGGAAAAGCCCGACGATCTACGCCACCACACGCTCATTCATCTGGAATGGGATTCGGAGGACGTGACCGCGCCGACCTGGCGCATGTGGCTGCTGGCCGCCGGAATTCACGACATCGACTTCACCCGCGGCCCGTCCGTCAGCATGAGGACCCTCGCGCTTCAGGCCGCGATCGAAGGCCAGGGCGTGGCGCTCGCCAGTTCGTTCCTGGTGGCCGACGATCTGGCGGCTGGTCGCCTCGTCGCACCCTTCGATCTCAGCGTCTGCGACCCGCTCGACTTCGCCTATCACATCGTGGTTTCGAAGCGCACGGCCGATCTCCCTAAGGTGGTGGCCTTCAAGACCTGGCTGCTTGACGAGATCGCCCGGACCTGACGCGAGCGGCGCGCTCGCCTTACAGGTTGTCGTGTGGAGCCGGCGTCCGTTCAAAAGTCGGGAGCAATTGCAGAAGTTCCTCGCCGCCCTGCGCGAGGCGGGGATACGCAAATTATCCGAAAGACTATTTGTGCCGCCTTTGGGCCAAACCTTGCCATTCGCCGACGGCTCGCCGCACTTCCGGACATTCTCGCTCCGATATCCGGTGTCGGGGGCATACCGGCCGATGTTAGGGTTTGCTCTATACGGCGAGGTGTAACCGAAGAAGACTTTTCTAACCCACAAGAGAAGGCCTTCTTCAAGGAGCTTGCGGTGGACAGCCTTGTTTGCCGGATGAGATGTGCGTGACGGCAATCGTGGCGCCCTGCATACAGAACGAGACTTCTGCTACGGTGCCGCATACGCAAACTTCGTCACCGACTTCAAACCCGGCTGTGTCCCCAGCCAAAGTAATCAGTGATTGGCTCTCGCTTCGCAGTGCCGGGCATTCAATGCCCTCGTTTGTCAGATGGCCCTGCACGCAGATGACCTGCCCCTCCAGCGCCTCGTCCGATCCGGCTATGGAGATGTCGCCGCCGCCCAGCAACAACCGCGAAGGGCTATCCGCTTGCGCCCCCGTCGGCACGGCGACCACAGTAAGCAGCAGCCCTAAGGAAAGGACGTGTACCAACCCTATGTTGTCAGCCTCCTAGGAGGACGGCCCGTCCGGCAACGGACAGGAAGATCCCACCAGATGAGCTATGGCGTCCGGGTTGCGATCTGGGTCGCCATTTGCCGTGCCGTCGCACCTTACGCTATCCAGGATCAACAGACCCGCAACGTGGGGCGCAGCCATCGAAGTGCCGGATTTGGTCGTCGTCCCGCCACCGCGCTTCAAGGAGACGACGCCGACGCCCGGCGCGGCACGATCGACTGGGGGATTGCCATAGTTCGAGAAGCTGGCGAAGGTGTCGTCAGAATCGGTCGCCGAGACCGTGTAGACGTTGGCGTGGCTCACCCGGGCCGGAGATCGGGTATTGGCGTGCCTCCCCTCGTTTCCAGCTGCCAGACTGAAAAGTATGCCCGCTCCCGCAGCATTTAGAACCGCGTTGTCGAGGACGGAATCCGCCGGCCCGGTCAGGCTCATGTTGGCCACGTCCCCGGCTGAGCCGTTGGCCGCGACATAATCGATCCCGCAGACCACCTCAGCGGTGGTGCCCGAACCGCGCTTGTCGAGCACGCGGACCGAAACGACCGTCGCTCCGGCAGCCACGCCGACTACATCGATTTCGTTGTCGATGGCTACCGCGGTGCCCGCCACATGGGTGCCGTGGCCATTCTCGTCGTCGGGTGTGTCCTTGCCCCGGAACCCAATTGCCGCGACGCAGTTCACGCTCAATTCGGTGTTCACGTTGAGGTCGGGGTGATCCAAATCGACACCCGTGTCGAGCACCCACAGGGTCCTGCCCGAGGCGGTGCCATCCTGGATGACGGTGTCGTTGTTGCCGTCCTTCGGCAGCACCCGCGCGACACCCCAGGGAATCGTCTCACCGCCGCTGGTGTCGTCACCACCACCGCCACCGCTACCGCCACCGCCGGGTGTGCCGGGAGGCTTGCCTTTGCTGATAGTGAAGATGTTGCTGCGCTGGATGCCTGAGATCTCAGGGAATTCCTCCTGGATTTCGACCAGGTCCGCGTCGGACACTCTAGCGGAAAAGCCTCGCATCACTGCCGTGTAGATGTGCGCCGGGCGCCCGCCGCCGATACCGGCGGCTTCGCGCGCAATCCTTCGCACCTCGGCGGGGGACGTATCGGGCGCCAACTGGAAGATGTAGGTCTGTCGAGCCAGATTGATGAGGTCGAGGGTTGGTTTGGGTGTTTCGGGCGCGTTCTGCGCATTAGCAAGCGCGGAAAATGCCAGGAACGTCACAATCGCCGCTCCTGCGGCCGTAAAATAACGCATGGCTAAATACTTCCCCTTAAACGAACTCAAACCCATAAGAACCATTTAACATTACTACTACGATGATAAATAATTTAGAGTCCCATGTCCACAGACTTCGCGGCTCAAATTCAGTCGGAATTCTTGTGGATAACTTTACCAGATCTTGCTTTTGTCAGCTTTGGAGATTTTTGAATTGGCCGATATCTTGACAGCAGTAGACATACGAGACTTTCGCTTATGCTTCGCCAGTAACCAATCTAGTCCGGCGTGAAAAACCCGACCACGCCGAGCAGGTACCCGCATCGTGAAGGCCAGCTCGCCGTCATGGCCGGAGGCGCCCCTCGCCCTCACCACTTGGGGCACTGCGACTCCACCCGGCGATATTCCGCAGCGGAATCGATCCGGTTCTGCGCCTTTTCCATGGTCTTGCGCAGCTTGGCGATGACCGGCCGGAGGAGCTTTTCGATGGTCGCCTGCATCTTCTCTTGCGCCTCGGTCATGGACTCGACCAAACGTGGATCGCGGGGCTTGGGTATGGCAAGCGACGCAAGTGCGCTCCGGATGGTCTGCACGTAGTCGTCCAGATAGGATTGCGCCACCTCGGCGTGCCTTTTCTCATGGGTCAGGATGGCCTGATACTGGCAGGACGCGCGGGTGTAGTCCGAGGCGATGTAAATGTCGAGCGCCTCGTACCGCAGCATGACCTCGATTCGGTCGACCCAAAAGCAGACGCCCTCTCCTTCCAAGGGCCGATTGCCATAATAGGTGGAGGTGCCGGCCCTGAGCTTCGAGGTGGTTACCCCGAGAACGCGATCTGTCGGGCCGTGAAACGCGAGCAAGCCCAACTGCGCCCGGCTATGATCGTGGTGGAGGGTCACCGGCGGCATCTCGATCAAAACGTCGACACGGTAGCTGCCGCTCTGCGAGGGACAGACCGCGGCCAGCGCCGGGCCGGCCCAACCCAATCCCATCAGCGCCAGCGCGAGCCCCGCCATGAGCGCGCGAAGCCAGTGAGCGACACGCATCGCCTGACCATTACCTGGCGGCCTCCTACCCAAGAGGCTCGAGGAATAGGTTATGCCCCGCACGTCCGAGCCGACTAGAGTCGGAGGAGCCGCGCCGCCTGAGGATAGATCTCCTGCGGCAGCATTCGATAGACGGTGGCCAGATGACGCGCGGCGGCCACCATGTGCACCCAGCGGTAGGGCGCGCGGGTGGCATGGAACTCCTCGAAGGCCGCCTGCTGCATCTTGTAGGCGTGCATTTCCGTCGCCTCGTCGTGGCTCACCAGCTCGGCCATCAACGCGAAGAACGGCGCGGGGTCGTGGCCCGCCCAGGCGTAGCTCTCGGCCAGGGCCATGGTCTCGCGCACCTGCGGCGCCTCGCGCATGGTTTCGACCGGCACCGTACTGGTCCGCAAGTCGAACGACGGCTGGGCCTGGATGCTCTCGCGGATCGCCGCTAGCCCGTCGGCTTGGCTCGGCGATCCCTGCGCCCCCCGGGCCGCTGCGTGCTCATCGGGCAACGGGTGACCACGGGTGCCCGCGGCCAAGCGCACTTCCGGACCCTCGGCCCAACCGACCAGCGCCAACAGTTTGGTCTCCAGGGCGAGACCATCGAGTCCGATCAGATAGCGACGGGCATTCAGCCCGGTGTGAATGTGCACGTCGAAGGGATTGCCGGTGGTGGCGCAGAGATAGATGAGCCCGGCGCCGTAGGACAGGGCCTCCGCTGTGCCCACGAGCGACAGTCCGGACGCGAGCGCCTCGGCCAGATACGCCGGGACGGCGCTTACATCCGCCGACTCGCCGATCCGGCGGCCGAGGGCGCCGATGGCCGCGCTCTCGTCCTCGCCGGTCTCGACCCGCAGGTCTCGCTCCAGCAGCCGGCGATCGGCGATAAGCCGCCTCAGCCCGCCGAAGGCCTGGTAGCGCGCGACGTTCTCCGCGATGTAGGGGTCGTCGTCCTCGACGGTCGCCTCCATCAAGGCATTGCTGGCGAGATAGCGGACCGGCGGCCGCAACAGGGTCTCCGCCAAGTCCCACCCCAGCGCGTCGAGCGCGCGCAATGTGAAGAGTGGATAGAGGAAGTAGTGATCGTCCAGCGAATTGCGCCGGGTCCCCGCGGCGAGGATCGGATCGAGCGCCGCCTGCCGCGCGCCCTTTCTCAGCAACCGCAGAGTGGTGCGTTCGGCCGCCAGAGCCCGGTGGCTGGCAAGGTGGCCGGCAAGGTGGTCGCCGATCTGCCCGGCAAGATCCTCGGTGCTGGTCTGGGCGCCAGGGGAGTCCGTTCCGCCGGCCTCCAGCTCGGCCATCAGGGTCGGGCCCATCTCCGGCGAATGGATATGCAGATTGGCCAGGGCGACGGATTGAATGGTGGGTAGGAGGGCCCGGTCGCCGTTCAAGCGTCCAGTGAGATTCACCACCGCATGCAGTCCGGCGACCGGATGGATCGGACCGCCGTGATGGTCGGGCGGCAACTCGGTCGAGCGGGTGACCGCCAGCGCCGCGGCCCGGACCAGGCTTTCCCGCGTCTCGCCGGCGCGCAGCCGCTCGACGGTCCCGGCGACGATCTCCGCCGGATCGGTGTCTTCGACGAAGCGGACAACCGCCTCGGTCTTCGGATCGAACTCGAGGGGCCGCAGCATCTAGATCTCTCCGCCGGAGGAACTGCCCGAGGAACCGCCCATGGAACCGCCCATGGAACCGCCGGGCGTGACCCCAAGCGCACGCAGCACCTTGAGTTGGAAATCGTGGACCGCGTGTTCGCTCATGCCCGTGCCTTCCTCGTCGACCATGAAGCGGCCCTGACGGTAGCCTCGGCTGTGCAGGCCCCGCTGCACGCTTTCGACGATGGGTATGTCTTCCTCGCGCACCACGTCGACGAAATCGATCACCTCCCGCTCCAACGCGCTGGGCTCGGCTTGGGGCAGATACCAGTCGATGATCTGCAAGGTGCGCTCGGGGGCCAGGGGCTTGTTGTGAAACACCGTCAGCTTGCCGCCGGGATAGTATTCGAACACCACGTTGGGCCAGACGAGCCAGCTTCCGAAGTCCGCGCCGCGCGGGCCCTCCTCCGTGGAGAAGCTGTAGCCCTGGTCGCCGCCGCGATTGCCGCTGGTGTGCGCGTGGTAGGCCTCGTGCACATGAATTTCGATAGGAGCTCATATCGAGTGCGGCGGTCGACAGGCTCTGATGCCGGTTCTGGCAGTGATAGCACTCGGCATAGTTTTCGATGACGTTCTTCCAGTTGGCCTGGAGGTCGATCTCCTTGCGATAGGCGCGCACCAGCCGCTCCGGCTCCGGATCGAACGACAGGAACTCGCGCTCGAAGTCGCCGAGCGGCGCGCCGAGGGCGGGCGCGTCAGGGTCGAGATTGACATAGACGAAGCCGCACAGCACCTCGACCCGCACGGGCTTGAGGGCAAACTGTGTCTTGTCGAAGCCGTCGACCCGGTCGCTGTTACGGGCCGCGCGCAGCGCGCCGTCAAGTCCATAGCACCAGGCGTGGTAGGGACAGGTGATCACCGACTTCAGGCGCCCCTCGCCCTCCAACAGGCGATGCGCGCGGTGCTGACAGACATTATAGAAGGCGCGCAGCTCCCCTGCCCTGTCGCGCAGGACGATCACGCTCTCGTCGCCCACTTCCTCGGTGATAAAGTCGCCCGGCTCGGCTAGCTGGCTGACATGGCCGGCGTATTGCCAGGTGCGATAGAAGATTTCGTCCTTCTCGCGCTCGAAGATCGCCGGCTCATAATAGAAATGGCCGGGCAGCGTGTAGGAGCGGCGGGGATTGGGATCGATCTTTTCGAGGGCGTCCGCGGACAGGTTCAACACCGTCATCGTGAGTCTCCCGGATCAACCGCGCGAATGTTAGGGTGAGAATAGAACCGGGTTCGAAACGGATACAAGAGGCTCGACCCATGGACTTTGGGAATCAATTGGTTTTCTCGCCCGGAATCATGCTAGAAAAGACATTAATGGCGTTCAGTAAGCTCATGTGATTCGTGGCTTTGATTCGCAAGCTGGGGACGAGAAGCCCGGCACGGATCGAACGGGAGGTAAAAATGGGGTTAGGATCTTCAGTCAACAGGCTGGCCGCGGCCATCGCCCTGGCGGCAGGTTTTGGAATAGGCGCGCAAGCGGCCGAGATGGGCGCGACCGACGAGCCGATCAAACTGGCGATGAACGAATGGACCGGCCAGCACATCACAACCAAGGTGGCCGGCGAAATCCTCAAGCGGATGGGATATGAGGTCGAATACGTTACGGCCGGCTATTATCCCCAGATGACCGCGATCCGGGACAACGAGATCACCGCCACCCTGGAAATTTGGAGCTCCAACATCGGCGAGCATTACGACCAGGCCTTGGACTCCGGGCAGGCGGTGGCGTTGGGCGATCTTGGTCTGGTGCCGGTGGAGACCTGGTTCTATAACCAGGCCGCCGCGGACGCGTGCCCAGGACTGCCCAGCTGGGAAGCCCTGAACGATTGCGCCGACAAGTTTGCCAACGCCGACACCTTCCCCGACGGTCGACTACTCGACTATCCCGCCGATTGGGGCACCACCAATGCCGACCGGCTGAGCGCGCTGTCCCTGCCGCTCCAGTCGGTGCCGGCCGGCTCCGAAGGCGCGCTGGTGGCCGAGATCAAGGCGGCCGACAGCAAGAACCAGCCACTTCTGGTCATGTTCTGGAGTCCGCACTGGCTGCATGCCGTGGTCGATCTTCAGATCGTGGACCTGCCACCCTTCGAGGACGGTTGCTACGACGACCCCGCGGTCGGGATCAACCCGAACGCTGTCTATGATTGCGACTGGGCGCGCGGGCACATCAACAAGGTGGCCTGGGTCGGCACGGAAAAGACCTGGCCGGCGGCCTATGAACTCCTGCGCGCTTACGAGCTTCGCAACGAGGATCAGATCCCGATGATGAAGGCGATCGATCAGGACGGCCAAGATCTGGATGGCGTGGTTGCCCAATGGGTCGACGACAACCAATCCGTCTGGCAGCCCTGGGTGGATGCCGCCACACAGTGAGGCGTGGTGAGGCGTGGTGAGGCGTGGTGAGGCGTGGTGAGGCGTGCGCTGGCCAGGGCATGAAGCAGCTTGGCTATTTTCCCATCTGCCCCTCTCGTTCGGTGCGGTTGCGGCAGGCTGGCGGACGGACGTTTAGCGGGAACCTTTGGTCATGACAGGAAACGGAGCGAACGGGGCAACGTCTGCGCGCGAGGTGAAGATCTCGTGCCGCAACATTTGGAAGGTCTATGGCCCCGAGTGCGATTCCTATTTCGACAATCGAAATGGCGTGGTCGACGATCCCTCCGCTTTGTGCGACCGGATGCGCAAGGACTCCCACGTCGTCGCGGCGAGCGACGTCACCTTCGATGTGCAGGTCGGCGAAATCTTCATCATCATGGGGACTGTCGGGCTCCGGTAAGTCCACCATGGTGCGCTGTCTGTCGCGTCTGGTGGAGCCGACGGCCGGGGAGGTGCTGCTGGACGGCAGCGACCTGCTGAAAGCCTCGGAAGACCAGCTGATCGACATTCGCCGCCACAAGATGGGCATGGTGTTCCAGAATTTCGGCCTGCTGCCCCACCTGACCGTGCTGGAGAACGTCGCCTTTCCCTTGAAGGTGCAAGGCCAATCGAGGACGGAGCGCGAAGCGCGCGCGCAGGAAATGGTCGACCTGGTCGGCCTCGAGGGGCGGGAGGATGCCTTCCCCCGGCAGCTGTCCGGCGGCCAGCAGCAGCGCGTCGGAATCGCCCGATCCTTGGCGGTCGAGCCCGAACTATGGTTCCTCGACGAACCCTTCTCGGCGCTCGACCCCCTGATCCGGCGGCAGATGCAGGATGAGTTCCTGCGCCTGCAGAAATTGCTGCACAAGACCATCGTGTTCATAACCCACGATTTTCTCGAAGCCCTGCGGCTGGCCGATCGCATCGTCATCATGAAGGACGGCTGCGTGGTCCAGATGGGAACGCCGGCGGACCTGGTGCTGCGCCCGGCCGACGACTACGTGGCCGAGTTCACAAAGGACGTGCCGCGGGTGCGGGTCATCACCGCCGGGGAGATCATGGAATCGGGCGGCGACGGTCTCGACCCGACGAACGGCGTCGCGCCCGAGACCACGCTGGAGGACCTCATGCCGCGCATGGCCAACCATCCGGAGGGCCTGGCGATTCTAAACGACGGTGGGGCGGTCATCGGGCGGGTGACGCCACAGGACATCGTCCGCGCCCTGGCCGCCGCCGATGTCGCGTCATCTTGATCGCCGCCGCAAAGGCACGCAGAGGCGTCCTCGTTCGCATCGCTCGCCTCGTCTAACCTAGCTAGTCTCTCCTCCCATTGTAACTACAGGGCCGCAGGCCTTTTTTTGGCCTGCGCGCCGGGTAGCCGGAAATCACTACGGGAGGCAGCGGAGCCCCCTTGTGAAGCCGACCGAGACTCTGGCGAAGCCGGCCTGCGCCTACTCGGGCGTCGTTTGGGGCCTGTTCTGGATCCCCTTGCGGGCGCTGGACGGGCCGGGGCGATTCCAGAGGCGGAACCGTGCCTGCAGGCACCGTGGCGAGATAAGATCGCCAAGTCGGTCAAAATTTTGTTGCAAACGTAAATTAGTGCCGATAGTTTTGCTGAGGAATGATGAATTCGCAGAAGTATTGCTGAATTCGCAGAGTCAGGCCTGGTTCTATCCAGCAAGGGGAAGGTCTGTTGGCAGCCGACACCCGTATCAAAGCAGCGGTCACAGGCACGCCGCAGATCGCCGAGGGCCGGTCGCACGGCCGGACGCTGGGCCGGATCGGCGCCGGCCTGCCGCGCTCGGCCACGCTGTCGTCACCAACCGACCAACTCAACCGGGCGATCGTGCGCCTGCTGCAGGAAGACGGCCGCCTACCGTTCAAGACCATCGCCCAGAAACTCGACGTCTCCGAAGGCACCGTGCGCAACCGCGTCAGCTGGATGAAGAGCTCCGGCATGTTGCGGATCGTGGCCGTGGCGGACCCCACGGCCATGAACTATCGCGCCGACGCGATGCTGGGCATCAAGGTCGCGCCCTCCTCCTCTCCGGCCAAGGTGGGCGAACGGCTCTCCGTTCATCCGGAGGTGGTCTACATCCTATGGGTGAGCGGGCGTTTCGACCTGCTGGTCGAAATCGTTTCCGAGTCCCAGGAGGATTTCCTCGAGTTCGTTTCCAAACACTGCTTCGACCAGGAGGACATTGCCAGCCTGGAGGTGATGACCGGGCTGGCCATGTACAAGAACCAGTTCCTGCTGAAGCAGGATTACCCGTAACCGCGTGCGCGCCGGGGGGGTGGCGTGGCGCCACGCTTCGGCCGCGGACAAGGGCCCTTCTCAAGGGGCCAAACAGAGGAGACAGGCGATGAGTGAATCGGGTGTGACGCTAGAGGCGCTGGAAGGACGGAGCCCCGGTGGATACCGCGCGGTTTCACGGTCCAACGACGTTACCTATCCGGAGACCATGGAAGCGGCCTTCCCGGACAAGGAGCGAGTCGTCGAAACCAAGGCGAAGCTGGTAGAGGCCGGCGTCAAATACGTCATGTCCTGCTGGATCGATCTCTTGGGCCAGCCCAAGACCAAGCCGGTCCCGATCGGCGAGTTCGAGGCAATCTGCTATGGCAAGGGGCCGCAGTTCGCGGTTCACTCGGTCTCCATGGTGCCGGAGTTAGGCCCCGCCGATTCCGACCAGATCCCGATCCCGGATCTCGACAGCCTGGTGATTTGCCCCTGGGACCGCACCTGCGCCTGGGTCTTTGCCGATCTCTATTGGGAAGACAAACCCTACAACCTCTGCCCCCGCCTCGCCTTGAAGCGCCAGGTGACCCAGGCCGCGAAGGCCGGCTACTGGCCGATGGCCGGCATCGAGCCCGAGTTCATCACCCTGCGTTATGTCGACGGCCAGCCGGTCAAGGCTTTCGACAACGATCCCATATTGCCGGGCGGCGGACCGCCGAAGCGCCAAGCCTGGGGCTATGACTCCGAGGCCTCGATCGATTCCATGGGCTTCCTCGGCCGGCTCATCGACATCCTGGGTGAGCTGGACTGGGGACTGAAGGATGTGGTCGCCGAAGGCGCCTACTCCCAGTTCGAGCTTGATTTCGGCTACACCCATGCCCTCGAGATGGCCGACCGCCTGACGTTCCTGCGCGTCCTCCTGAAAGAGGTGGCCAAGTCCCAGGGCATGTTCGTCACCTTCATGCCGAAGCCGACCTTGGGCGATTGGCGCTCCGGCGCGCATATCAACTTCAGCGTCCAGTCTTACGAGGACCGGCGCAACCTGTTCCACGCCGACGGGGGCGATGGGGGCGGCTGGGACGAGAGTGTCTTCCATGCGCTCGGCGGGCTGCTGCGCCACGGCGGCGCGCTCACGGCCCTCACCTGTTCGACGGTCAACTCCTACAAGGGACTGGTGCCCAAGGTGCCGGGCTTCGAGGGCGGCGTTTACACCTGGGCGCCGACCCACATGACCTACGGTTCGAACAACCGCTCGGCCATGCTGCGTCTGCCGCAGAATCGCTTCTGTATCGAGAACCGGGCGGCGGACATGTGCATGAACGCCCACCTCAGTCTCGCCATGACCACCGGCGCGGCATTGAAGGGCATCAAGGAGAAGCTCGACCCGGGCCCCTCCCTCGACAAGGACCTCTACCGCATGAGCAAGGCCGACTTCGAGGAGGCCGGCATTCAGCGACTGCCACGGACCCTGGGCGAGGCCATCGAGATCTTCGACAAGGACGAGCTGGCGAAAGAGGTGCTGGGCGACGTCATGCACAACTCCTACAGCCTCTACAAGCACGACGAATGGGAGCGCTATAGCGTCTCCATCAGCCAGTGGGAAGTGGAAGAATATCTGCGATTCTTCTGATCCGTTGAACTTGCAAGCGGCGGCCGGCGAGCCATGTCCGACACCGAATCCGACTGCGAGATTTTCGAGCTGGGCGATGTCGCCCTGCAGTCGGGCGTGGTGCTGCCGGCCGCCAAGCTCGCCTACAAGACCATCGGGCGGCTGAACCCGGCCGGCGACAACGCCGTCCTCATCCCGAGCTATTACACCGGCACCCACGAGGGCAACGAAGGCTACGTCGCCGCGTCGCGCGTGCTCGACCCGGAGCGGCACTTCATCGTGCTCACCAACCTGTTCGGCAACGGCCTCTCCTCCTCGCCGAGCAACACGGGCGCGCCCTTCGACGGGCCGCGCTTTCCGAGAATCACCCTTTACGACAACGTGGCCTGCCAGCACCGGCTGCTGACCGAGGCGCTGGGCGTCGAACGCCTGGCCCTCGTCATGGGCTGGTCCATGGGGGCGCTCCAGTCCTACCAATGGGCGGCTCAGTATCCCGATAAGGTGCGCGCCATCCTGCCGTTCTGCGGCTCCGCCAAATGCTCAGCCCACAACTACGTTTTCCTCGACGGGGTGCGGGTCGCCCTGGAGGCCGACGGCAACTGGAACGGCGGCGACTGGCAGGTGCGGCCGGAGAAGGGCTTGCGCGCCTTCGGCCGGGTCTACGCCGGCTGGGCCTTCTCCCAGACCTTCTACCGGGAGGGTCTTTATCGGAAGCTGGGCTTCGAGACCATCGAGGCGCTGCTGGTCGACTGGGAAGAGGATCACCTGAGCTGGGACGCCAACGACCTGCTGGCCAAGCTGTGGTCCTGGCAGCACGGCGACATCAGCGACAACGATCTCTATCAGGGCGATATCGCCCGGGCGCTGGGCGCAATCCAGGCCCGCGCCATCGTCGTGCCGTGCAGCACCGACCTTTATTTCCCGCCCGCGGACAACGCCCTCGAAGTCGCCCAGATGGCCGCCGCTGAACTGCGCGTCTTCGACTCCCCCTTCGGCCACTGCGTCGCCTCGCCGGGCGTTCACCGCGACTTCATGGAATTTCTCGATACGGCGATCGAAGAGCTTCTGGGCGGCGGTTAGACCGCGTTGGCCGACGGCGCCGCAGAGTGAGACCCTAGCCTAGCGGCGCTTCGACCATCGTGGCGGACTAAACTCTTCCGCAAAGGACGACAGCATGAAGTTGAAACTGACGCTGATCCGATCACCCTCGGCGCGGGTCTTAGCCACGGAATGCCCCAGCCAGGACGGAAAGATGAAGAGGCGTCCTACCTGCACGTCAAAATTCGCTTCGGTGCCGGTCAGGTATGTCAGTTTCTTGACCTTGGGCGAAATGACCTCGGCTTGCGCGCGCGGCTCGTGGAATACCAACCCGTCGCCTGGCTCCGGCACCTGGACATAATAGACGCCGCTCAGATAGTTGTTCGGGTGGGTATGCGTGCCATGCCTGGATTGCGGCGGGTTCACATTGGCCCAGCAGCCGGTGATCTGGAAGTCGGTATAATCGATCTGCAAATGATCCAGCACGCTGCGCGTCGCTTCGCGCGCAAAGCCGACCAAGTCCTCGAACTCGTCGCGATGATGCAGATCGTGATGTGTCTGCCAAGTTTGACCTTCTTCGGTCGCCCCTTGGCGTTCGATGATTTCTCTGATTGCCGGGAGGATGCGCCGGTTGATCGGCTCATGGTCCTCGGGCTTGAGGTCGTGTAGCCAAACGCAGGTCGGAAATAGTTGCAGCATCTGCGTGTTAGCGAATTTCTGGCCTTGTTCCACCATTTTCGCTCTTCTTCCGCGTCGATCCGTGTCGGCCATGTGCCCGGGGCAGGCGGATCGGCAAACCGGGCAAGAGCCGCAAAATCAGGATTGATCGCACCGGGTCTTGCGGTTCCCAGGCGCGCCTTCCGCTGCGTTAGTCTTGCGACGCCAAATCGGTAGAGGCCTGAAGCATCGCGATATACACCATCATCGTCTCGCCCCGGCGCGCTCGGCCGTTACCGTACTCGAATTGCCTGAAAGACATCAAGGCTGCCGGCCGCACTCGCGTGGGAGTTGACTCAAAAAATGACATCCTCAATTTGCTCCAACTCCATGCTTGATTCTCGGTAACCCCTTCGTTGCCTGAGCTCGGTGGGTGAACAGCCATAATGGTCCTTCACTTGGCGACTGAAGTGATAGGGGTTCTTGTAGCCACATTGATAGGCCACCTCTGTCACGCTTAGGCCGCTCCGCTGCAAGAGGTTGGCGCCCTTGGCGAGCCTTAACTGCCAGACATAGCGAATGGGGGTCGTATCGAAGAATTTTCGAAAGCTATGCACTAGGTGCTGCGGACTCACGGCTGCTGCGTGAGCGATCACTCTCAGAGGGCAGTCCTCCTCATAGTGCTCGTCAATGAATTGACGCGCCCGAAGGATCGAACGGGGTATGGGTTCTTCGACCGACGCAACGTGGGCATCGTGCAAGAACGCATTGAAAACCGTCTGCCCCAAGGCGTTCCGTAGCGAGTTCACGCTTGGCTCGGACTGTAGGCCAAGTTCGAGCCCAAGTTTCTGAAGCGTCTCCAAGCGTTTCGTCGTTTGGACGTCAGCGGGTGCGGCGCCCAGGCTCTTGCGCGCGGCCGCGGATAGGGCCGCAGGCTGCGTTTCGCACCAGCTGGACTTGGTGAAGACCGAACGGGGATAGTGGATAACCAGGCTTGAACGGTTCAAGACACAGGCCGTCCGACCCGCGGCAATTCGATGGCCATGGCCATCGAACTCGATCAAAGCCTCCCCTCGTTCGATCATCACAAGCATGGCGTAGCTCTTCGTCATCGGCCCATAGCATCCGCCGTTCGGATAGGTCGTCTCTCCGAAGGAATATCCGTACTCGGTTCTCTGATGCCCGCCCGTTTTGGCCATCTCCACCATCTCTACCTCCTGGCGCAGCTTTATCACCGGCGCTCGCAAGCACCATCAAATCTGAATTCCAGATATGCCTTCGCGCACTGCGGACATTCTAAAAATGACCACCGCCGTTAGACTAGCGAAAAATTCGCCGAAATTGATCCAGATCAATGACAGGGTCTCCGACCGTTAGACCGGCCCCCCGAATTGGCTGGAGATCCGACTGGGGAGGAGGCGGGTGTTTCTGCCGCGAAATCACTCAAAGTTCGCTTCGGACTTTCCCACCGAAAGCTCCTTTAGGGAGACCGATTGGCATGTCCTGGCCTCGTTCTGGCACCCGATCGCCCTGGCTCGCGAAGTTGCAGATAGGCCGCTGAAACGAACGCTGTTGGATGTCGATCTCGTCCTTTACCGCAGTTCGGCGGGCGTGACCGTCGCCCTGGACCGCTGTCCGCACCGCGGGTCCCGCCTTAGCGATGGCGTGATGGAAAAGGATCGGCTCATTTGTCCAATGCACGGTCTCAACTACGACCACACCGGCGCCTGCACGAAGATACCGTCAATTGCCGATGCGAACGCCACCATTCCGAAAAAGCTCTGTCTGGCGGTCTGTAAGTCGATCGAGCGCTATGGCTTTATCTGGACTTGCTTGAAGGATGAGGCCGCTTGGCCGTTGCCTGAATGGCCGCAATTGGAAGATCCGGACCTGAAACGCATCTATGTCCCTTCGGGAGAGTGGGCGACCTCTGCCGGCCGGCACGTGGAAAACTTTAACGATGTGGCGCATTTCCCCTGGGTTCATCTGAAAAGCTTCGGCGGCAAGAAGAGCGATCCTATCCCCCCATACAAGGTCGCGCGGACGGCATACGGGTTATCCTTCGAAATGTCCTACATCGAAGGCGGCAATCGGTTTCCCGATGGCATCAAGACAAAGAAACGTCGGGTCCGCTATCTCTATGAGCTGACTTATCCCTTCTCGACCATACTGCACGTTTGTCCGCTTGGATCGAATTACGCACATTACTTCGCCGATGCCGCATGCCCCGTCACGGCGCACCGGACGCGGATTTTCCAGGTCTATACAGACTCCACGGGATATCCAGATTTCGACACCTGGACCGCCGAGGCGCTTATCATCAACGCCGAGGACAAGCCTTTGGTCGAAGGGCAACGGCCAATCGAGTTGCCGCTCGACATATCCGAGGAGATCAACATCCCGGCCGACCGGATGTCGCTGGAATACCGTAAGGGTTTGGTGAAAAAGTTCGGTCTCGGGGCGGCCATGGAGGAACGAGGTGGCCGAAGGTGACCGGCGGCGGGAAAGCGGGCGAACGACTGCGGAGAGGTTGGCCGAAACCGGCATCAATATATCTGCATTCTGCATGGGGGATTTGCGGGATCTGTCTTACAGGGCTCCTCGAAGAAAACCCCTATCACAGGGATTTCGTGCTAACGGATGAAGAGCGTGCGGCAAACAATCAAATGATCCTTTGCCGTTCGCGTGCCAAATCCCCGGTGCTGCTGTTAGATCTGTAGCTCTGGGCCAAGCTAGGGAGGGATAGATGTCTTTTGCAACGGTGTTTCGAAATGCTGCCCGGCTGCTGGCCGCGGCAACCTTGTTTTTCAGCGTCCAGACAGCGGCACAGGCGGACGATCCAAAAGAGCTCAAATTCGCCATCATCCTTTCCGCCGGAATCGAAAGCGGTTGGGATGGCACATTGATCCAAGCCTTGGAGCGCGTGAAGGCTGAGAAGCCGAATGGCCTGGAGATCGACTGGCAATACACCGATCCCCTTTGGGGCGATGATGCGGGTGCTGCGATGCGCCTATTCGCCGAGACCGGCGAATACGACATTATTTGGGCGCATAGCACCTACTCCGATCAGGTGAAACAACTCAAGGACGAGTTCCCCGACATCCTCTTTGTCGTGGTGGGATCGGGCAATGAGGGCCTGGGCGGCAATCAGTACTGGGTCTACAAGCGCGTTCACGAATCCGCCTACCTTTTGGGCCTGATCGCGGGCCGCATCACCAAGTCGAACACGCTGGGCGTTGTCGGGACCTTCCCGGCAGACGACGTCAATGACGAAATCAACGGATTTTTCGCCGGTGCGCGCTCGGTAAATCCGAACATCAAACAGAAGGTGGCCTTCATAGAATCCTGGTATGATCCGGCAAAGGCGGCGGAATTCACCAAGGCTCAGATCTCGACCGGCGCCGACCTCATCTTTCAGCTAGCATCGAACTTCGAGCCCTGTGAGGAAGCCAAGATCCTGTGCTTTGCCAACTTTCAGGACGACCACAACTACTCGCCGACGACCATCGTCAGCAGCGCCGTGGCTCTGTGGGATCCGGACATCAAGTGGATCATCGGCGAATGGTGGGCGCACAAGACGGAAGACAAGCCTTATTCCGGCAACACCGAGAAGCGTTGGTTTTCGCTTGCCGAAGGGGGTACCGACATCGCGCCGTACCATGCTCTAGAGGCATCCTTGCCGGATGAGGTCAAAGCCGAGGTGGCCGAATTAAAGGCGAAGATTGCCGGGGGCGAAGTCGAAGTTCCGCTCGACGTATCCGATCCGAAGTCCGATTGACCCATTGCCAACGGGCTTGAGGACAGGCGGATTCCCGGGTCCGGAGAAACCTGGGGTCCGCCTCTCCGGGACGAGTGGTCATGACCGAACTACTCAGAGTCGAGAACCTGACCAAGCGATTTGCGCGAGTCGTCGCAAACGATTGCATAACCTTCGGTGTCGCGACCGGCGAGGTTCACTGCCTCTTCGGTGAAAACGGGGCAGGAAAGTCAACACTTTCGGCCTGTATCTACGGCTATCACCAACCGGATAGCGGCCGAATTCTCTACCGTGGCAAGGAAGTCCAGCTGTCTTCCCCAAGCGATGCCATTCGTATCGGCATTGGGATGGTGCACCAGCACTTCGTCTTGGTCGAAGCGTTCACGGTACTGGAAAACATCATTGTCGGGACTCAAGAAAGCGGGCTGCGGTTGCGTGACCAAGAGGCCCGGAAGAAGATCCGAGATATCTGCAATGGCTATGGGATCGATCTCAACCTGGATGCCTACATCTGGGAGCTGGCGGTCGGTCAACAGCAGTGGGTCGAGATCCTGAAGGCGCTCTACCTTGGCGCCGAACTTCTCATTCTGGACGAACCGACTGCCGTGCTGACGCCCCAGGAATCGGATCGCCTTTTTCGCATAATCCGACAGATGTGCGCGCAGCACCTCTCGGTAATCCTCATCTCTCACAAGCTCAATGAGATCTTGCAATCGGACCGGGTGACTGTTCTTCGTCAAGGTCGAGTGGTCGGAACGATGAGAACGGCCGATACCACGCCCGAGGCCCTGACGACCATGATGGTCGGGCGCGAGGTCGACCTCACCATCGACAAACCCGAAAGGTCGCCCGGCCGACCGGTGCTTGAGGTAAAGGGAATCGGAGCAATCGGCGAGTGGGGCGAACGGGTCCTGGAAGATGTTTCCTTCTCCGTAGCCGAGCACGAGATACTCGGTCTTGCCGGTGTTGCTGGAAACGGCCAGAAGCAACTCTTCGAAGTCCTCATGGGGCTCCGCCCGGCGAGCGAAGGGGAAATCCTTCTCAAAGAAGAGAGATTCACAAACCCGACGCCCCGGATGGCTCTCGACCAAGGCGTTGGCTACATACCGGATGACCGATTTCGCGAGGGTCTGGTCAGCGACTTCAGCGTTGCCGAGAATCTCATCTTGGGCTGGCAGTATAGCGCGGACTATCGCCAGGGTCCTTTTCTCGACCGCAAGCGGATCAAGCGACTGGCCGAGCAACAGATCGACCAGTTTCAAATCGCCACACCGTCGCCCGATGTCGCCGTCAACAACCTTTCCGGGGGTAATGCTCAGCGCATCATCCTGGCGCGCGAGTTCCTTCATGCGAGCTGTCTGATCCTGGCCAACCAGCCGACCCGGGGCCTGGATGTCGGGGTCATCGAGTACGTCTACGAGAACCTGCTGCGAAAGCGTGATGAAGGTTTTGCGATCGTTCTCGCCTCCGAGGAACTGGAGGACCTCTTTAACCTGGCGGATCGCATCGCCGTCTTCTTCAAGGGCCGGATCATGGCCATCCTCGACCCCAAGGCCACCTCGATTGAACAGGTTGGCCTTCTCATGGCGGGCCACAAAGGCGACGGTGAAGCGGCCGGGCCATGATCAGAGTTGAGCGACGCCTCGAGGCCAATCTTGCCTGGACATCCTGCGCCTTCGCGGTCGCGATAATCGCCGGCCTTGTTGTTTCCGGGCTTCTCGTGGCCGCCAGCGGCGCTGATGTCTTTGAGGCCTTCGGGGCGCTTTTCGAGGGAGCTTTCGGCAGTTTCAGGGCCATAACGGCGTCGCTCGTCAAGGCCACACCGTTAATCCTTACCGGATTGGCGACGGTGGTTGCCTTTCGGGCGCAAGTTTGGAACATCGGTCAAGAAGGGCAACTCTATGCCGGTGCGATGGCTGCCTATCTAGGAAGCCTGATCTTGGCCGGTCTACCGAGCTATATTCAGATCATCGGCATTGTGCTTTTTGGCATTGCTGGCGGCGCGTTTCTTGGCGGGCTGGCGGCGGTCTTGAAGACCCGCTTTCGCGTCAGCGAAATCATCTCAACCGTGATGCTGAATTACCTGGTGGTCTACCTGCTTTCCTACCTTTTGGCGGGTGGACCTTGGACCGAGATTGGAGAAACCGTCAGCTACCACCAGTCGCCGCCGATTCCGGAGGCCGCTCACCTTCCGCTCTTGGTTGCCGGGACGAAGCTGCACATTGGCTTTCTATTTGCGATCCTGGTTGCGATCGCTTGTTACATTCTGCTGGAAAAGACACCCTTGGGCTTTGAGATTCGCGCGCTCGGCTTCAATCCGACGGCGCTGCGCTCCCGCGGCACCAATGTGTCTCGCACGATAGTCCTGGTCATGGCGATCAGTGGGGGGATTGCCGCCGTCGCCGGCCTCAGCGAACTGTTTGGCGTCGGACACCGCTTGCGAAGCGACTACCTTTTTGGTCTCGGCTATACCGGGATCATTATCGGCATGATTGGCGGGCTGAGACCGGGAGGAACAGTCCTGGCCGGCATATTCTTCGGCGGGTTGGAAAGCGGGGCGCTCTACATGAAGATTTTGAGCGGGGTCCCCTCCTCCCTGGTGCCGGCCATCGAAGGTATCATTTTGCTCTTTGTCTTGGTGGCCGGGGTGATATCCCGGTTCCGGCTGGTAATACGAAGGAGCGCCGATAATGCCCCATAGAGACGGCTTTCCAAGGTTTTCGGCTAGGCGCGCGCGGCGTGGCGATGCGGGACATCGCAAGGCGCGCGCGACGCCGTCCGAAAGCCTTGGGAAGCCGCCGTTCCGGTCGCGTGGGCGAACCGCCGGAGGGCGTCGGAAAGCCTCGCCGATGTCCCACATCGCCCGCGGCTTGCCTCCTACCCGGCGGATCGCCCACGCGATCTCTAGGGGTCATTGTCAGTGCTCCTTGGTATAGGAGCGCCAGGCGATGGGTGAACTGTTTCAAGAAGCAGTGGTTGTCAGCATCCTGGCCGCGACGGTTCGGATCATGACACCGCTGCTGTTTGCCGCTATCGGGGAGTTGGTGACGCAGCGCGCGGGCATCTGGAACATGGGTGTCGAGGGCACGATGCTGATGGGAGCGTTCGTGGCCTATTTGGTCGTAACCGCCGCCGACTCGCTAACCGGTGCGGTTGTCGCCGCCATGCTGGCTGGAGCTCTCATGGGGCTGCTCGTCGCTTTCATGACGGTCACCTTGCGCGTCGACCATTTTGTCACGGGGCTCGGGCTAAACCTCTTGGCGAGCGGACTGACTCTCTTTTGGTTCCGCAGCTACATTGCCGGCCGGCCGCAACCAACATTTGACGGTTTTGAGAACATCGCACTTCCGGGGCTGTCGTCCATCCCGTATCTGGGCGAGATCTTGTTTACACAGCGTGGTTTGACCTATCTGGCAGTCTTGGCGGTGCCGTTGGTTTGGTACTTCCTCTATCGGACCAAATACGGGTTGGAGATTCGCTGTCTGGGCGAGAATCCGAAGGCTCTCGATGTAAAGGGAGTGAATGTCGCGGCACGTCAGTATTGCGCCGTGGTCTTCGGCAGCGTCATGACGGGACTGGGTGGCGGGTTTCTGATGCTCGGCTTTTCCGACCGCTTTCTATCGGATATCACGGCGGGCCGAGGCTGGCTGGCCATCGTTGCGATCATTGCCGGAAATTGGATGCCCAAGGGTGTCTTGATGGCGGTGTTGATCTTCGCGTTCCTCGAGGCCCTGGCCACACATGTGCAGGTGATCGGCGTTCCAGTGCCTCATCAAATCTTCCTGGCCCTGCCTTATCTGGCCTCGATTATCTTGATGATGGGCCTCAAGGTCCGGGTCGGCCAACCGGCAAACCTTGGGGTTCCCTATCGTAGGGCATAGTCCACATAGTCCACATAATCCAATGGCAATTACTCAGGCATTCCGATCATGAACGAGACAAGAGAAGACTGGCATGCCGTGTCAGGCATGAGCGACCTGGCGGAGGGGAGTGCGCGGGCCGTTACCCTCTTGGGCGAAGACATTGCAATCTGGCGCGGAGAAAGCGGTTCTGCCCAAGCCTGGCCGAACCAGTGCCCGCACCGCGGCATGCGGCTTTCTTTCGGCCAAGTGCGAGGCGATCGCCTCTCCTGCCGCTATCATGGTTGGCAATATGACGAGGCTGGGCAGTGTAAATTCATGCCGGCCCACCGCAGCATGACCCCACCGGCAACCATCTGTGTTCCGAGCTATGGGTGCCGAGAAGCCAACGGCCTGATCTGGGTCAAGCTAGAAGGTGACGACGACACAGCGTTCGACGACGTGGCGGCGGCTAGCGGCCTTGAGACCGGCATGCTTTTCTGCAAAAGCATCTTTGTCGATGGCTCGCATGAGTCCTTGGCCGATCTCTTGGTCGCAGCCTGTTTCCCACCATTCTCACGCGCGTCTCAGCCATTTCAAGACGGCGGCTTCCAGTGCGACATCCTCGATCGAGGGCGTGGCCCGGATGAAAGCCATTCCGTCGTTGCATGGAAGCGTCACGGCAGCGATCCGGACGAGGGTTTTTCGACGAGCTATCACGGCAAGCGCCAGAACCGATCCATCATTCGCATCGTTGCGAAAACCGAGGGTGATTCGGCGGAAACCCTGGTGATCGCGCTTCAGGCCATGACGGACAAACGCACCGGCCTGCATTTGGTTGCGCAGTCAAGCGGCGAACCCGAAAGCGATCGGCGAAAACAGCTTTATTTCGGCCGTTGGGCCCAACGCTTGCGCTGGTTCCTGGAAAACCTGGATGCGCCTTTCGACGGGTTTCGTCCTTGGACCTGAAAATAGGCCGCTGTTGTGATTAGGAGTCCATCTGATGAGCAAAGAACTAGATCCGGCCTCTCGCGACCAGTGGTACGTGATTGAGAGCAGCGAAGACTTACGCACGGACCGACCGCGCAGGACACGCCTTTTGGGGCGGCCACTTCTAGGGGAACGTTCGACCTCGGGCGCTGTGACGATACGCGAGCAATCCGAGGACGGGAAACTTCTTCGCGAGCTTCCTGCCGTGGAACGCTATGGCTATGTCTGGACGACTTTGGGCTCACCCGAAAAACCCTTGTTCGACATGCCGGAATTCGAAGAAGACGAGCGGCGCCTGGTCATCTGCGGCGTGCTCACCGTGCGTACCTCTCCGGGGCGTATCGTGGAGAACTTCCTCGATCTGTCCCACTTTCCATTTGTCCATACCGGTATTCTCGGGGCCGAGCCGATGACCGAGGTCACGCCATACAAGGCGAAGCTGGACGAGAGCGTTGGTGAGCTTTGGGTAACCGATTGCGGATTCTACCAGCCCCAAGCCATGACGGCCTCATCTGGCGGCGCCGAGGTCGATTATCGCTATCGGGTTCCCCAGCCCTATTCGGCTGTCCTCTATAAGTCGAGCCCGGGAAAAGCCGACGCCTTTGATCTGATCGGAATTTTCCCGCAGCCCCTGGAGGAAACCGTCTGCGATGTGCACTGCTTCATGCTCGTCTACGACGATGTCAGCTCGCATGAAGGTATGCTTCAGTGGCAACAGGGGATTTTCCTACAAGACCGCATCATCCTTGAAAACCAGAGGCCGGCTCGATTGCCATTAGACCCGCGCGCGGAACTGCCAAGCCGGGCCGATGCGTCCGCGATTCAATACCGTCGTTGGCTGAAGAATTTGGGTGTGCAATACGGCGTCGCATAATCCGTTGAGGCAAAACGCAATGATAAGGCTTTACGATTTCATCCTTTCGGGGAGTTGCTATAAGCTCCGCTTGTTTCTGAGCATTTTGGGCCAGGACTATGAGACGGTTCCCGTCGGCTTCTACCCTGCCAAGGAGCATAAGAAGCCGGACTTCCTGAAACTCAATCCCCTGGGCCAGTTGCCGGTGCTGCAAGACGGCGACCTCGTGTTGCGCGACGCTCAGGCCATTCTTGTTTATCTGGCCTCGAAATACGACCAAAGCGGTCTCTGGTATCCCGACGAAGCGGCCGCGCGGGGCCGGGTTTCGATGTGGCTTTCCTTTGCCGGCGGCGAACTCATGACGGCCTCGGCGGCGCGTCTGCACGATGTGCTGAACTACCCCTTCGATGTGGCGAGCCTTCGCGAGTCCGCCCGGAAGGCCTTTGTTATTCTCGACGATCATTTGGCCGAGCAGGAACTTTTCGACTGCGAATGGGTTGCCGGCCCTCGGCCCACCATCGCCGACGTCGCTTGCTTTCCCTATGTCGCGCTGAGCAACGATGGCGGCGTTGCCCGAGACGAATACCCGGCCATCGAACGCTGGCTCACGCGGGTCATGACCCTACCCGGATTTGTCGACATGCCGGGCATGTTGATGCCTTGGCGTGGGGCGAGCCCCGAGGAACAGGCCGTCTAAAAATTCCGAGTTCGCCGGTTTCCGAGGAGCTCAAGAGATGATCGATAAGACCCTAAAGCGATTTACTGAATCCATTCCCAAAGCGGAATTGCACGTTCATCTCGATTCCGTCCCACCGGGATTGCTGTTGCGCCTTGCCGAACGTAACGGCGTTGAGCTGCCATTCAAGACCGTGGAAGACTTCAATAGATGGTATGTCCTGAAGGACCTGGACGACTTCATGCGCAAGTACACGACCACGACGTCCGTATTGCAGACGGAGGAGGATTATCGCGACGTCGTCTATGAAATGGGTATGAACATGAAACGGCAGAATATCCTGCGGTGCGAAGCCATGTTCACCTACGCGGCGGCGCATGAAGGCCGTGTGGAACTGGATGTCATGCTGGGTGGACTGGCACTTGGGCGTAAAGCTGTCAAAGACGAGCTTGGTGTCGATCTTTATTTCTTGGCCGATATCGACCGGACGATCGGACCCGAGCGGAGCTTGCGATATATCGAAGACATTATTCCCTACAAGGACGAGGTTGGCATTCTCGGCGTTGGTTTCGATTGCCAGGAAGCCGGCTATCCCGCAGGCCCACACAAATCGGCCTTCGAGCTCGCCCGCAATAGCGGTTTTCTCCTATCGGCCCATGCCGGCGAGGAGCATGCGGCCGGTCCTCAAGCCGTTTGGGAAATCATAGAGAGTGTGAAGCCGGATCGTATCGACCACGGCAATCAAGCCATTCGAGACGATGAGCTGGTAATCTACCTGGCGGAGACACAAATACCTTTGACTCTATGCCCGATGAGCAATGTGGCGATTCAGGTCTATCGCGATGTTGGGGAGCATCCGATCATTGCACTACGGGATAGAGGCGTGTTTGTGACTTTGAACTCCGACGACAATACCATGATGAGCAGCAGCAACGATCTGGTCTACAACTACGTGTGTCTAGCCGAGGCATTCGAGCTTTCCACTGGCGATATAGCCGGCCTCGCCCGCAACGGCTTCCTTGCGTCCTATGCCAGCGAGACTGAGAAAACGACGTATATCTCACAACTGGACGGTTGGTTATCTGAAAACCTGATGTAGAGACTACTTCAAGGGTTTCCCATCGGTCCTCAAAACGACACAAAAGATGCTGCAATTAGCTGTGGCTCAACGATACCAATCCAAGATGAGCTGGTTCCGGAAGAGGTGAGCCCCGCATGCTCGTGGATTGCGAGGCCTGATCGGTCATATAGGCGCGCTTGGCTGCTGGTGCAGGGTCACGTGTCGAGCTTCGCAATCAAAATCGCCTTGGAAAGGGTCCTTTGGCTGCGATACGCTTACGCAAGCATGTCTAATTGGAGAAGTCGGGTTATGATTTGGAAATTGCCAAATCCAAGCGGAAGATACCTAGTTTATATTATGGCGAGTATTTTATTTTGTTTTGGCTCTCTGGAAATATTGGCCAGAGTTTATATTCATGTGATTGCTGATCATGAACTTCGCGATCATTATTATGGAGGTCGGGCGTTTGAGTTCTATCAGCCAACCTATATTCGCCTCCGTGCTGGAGCGACGGTGACAGAGGTTCACGGAGGACCATACGCCATCAATTCAGAGGGGACGTTATCCGACACTTTTCGAGACTCGCCGAATGCCATCAAAGTTCTCGCAATCGGGGGCTCAACGTCCTTCGGCATGAATTATATGGCTCGCGTGAAGAAACTCTATTTGGAAATAGAGAACGCCCCAATTCCTCAAAATATCGTTTTCGCTTCGGCCGGCACTCCAGGTTATTCGACGACTCAATCGCTGATTAACTTTCAGCTCCGCCTTTTGCCTCTTAGACCGGACATCATCGTCGTATATCATGCAGTTAATGACTTCAACCCATTGAAGATCAAAGATCCCGATCCCAACGACATTTTCTCATACCTCACCCGCACTAACACCATATTCGGGAGTCGGCCGAATTTTCGTGACGGGATCTTAGACAAGAGTGCAGCCTATACTTTGATATACAACAGGTTATTACTCCTGAAACAGAAGTTTATCGCAAAGCCATTTACAAAGGCGGAAACGGAACTCGTTACCATATTCTCCAGAAACATGAAAAGTTTGGTTGGCATGGCGGCGGCACATGATGTTGAGGTGATTTTGGTTACGTTTGCGCACAATTCTCTGGATCGTCGCTCAGATAAGGGCTGGGGAAATATTCAAGCCGATGAGGCCGTGGCCTATGGGATTCAGCGACACAATCGCATTATAAAAGAACTAGCGATCAAGCGCTCGATTACGCTACTTGATTTGGATGCGGAATTGACCGGCCGATCCGAGTATTTTAAAGACTTTGTTCATTTCACCCCAAAAGGTGCAGATCGTTTTGCTGAGCTTTTGTTGCCAATTGTCATTGAGAAAGCAGAGAAGTTACATACCTCAGGTTCGCTCAAAGAATCAGCAGTTAGTAGTCCATAGACTTATTCTACGTGAGTCACCACAAGTTTTCGAATGCCACTTAAAACCTCGCGATCTATGAGAGAATCACCAAGAATCGGGATCAAGCCAGTCGGCTCATTGCCTCCGAATCTAGCCCCGATCAGATGACGGTAAATCTTATACCAAAGGACGTGGATATTGACCCATTTCAACGCTGAGATCTTGTTCGCTCACAAGGCGCGGTCCGCGCCGGGGGCTACCACAAGCGGGCCGCAACGCCGTGAGCGGGCGAGAGACCACGGTTAGATTCGTGATTATCAGCCCAACAACCCCAGGACACCACCATGCAACACCCGCGACCATATCCGACGCCCCTACGATGGCCGAATGTGCGCCCGTTTTCGGCCAGTTGGAGAGGCTATCGGGGAAATCTCGGTTGATAGGCTCAGTTCGCCTGGAAGCGATGATCACTATCGCCCGCTACGGAAGAACGACGCGTCCCCGCCCGCAGCGGGCAATTGCAATGACAGTGCTGTTCGTTGTAAACCTTCCGACCGCTTGATTTTAGAGGAGACGCAGCATGGACCGATTCACCGGCGGTTGCCTGTGCGGCAACGTCCGAATCGTGGCGTCGGGACTCCCATACCGGGTCGGCCTTTGTCACTGTCTCGACTGCCGCAAGCATCATGGGGCCCTTTTTCACGCTTCCGCGGTGTTCCCTCAGGATGCGGTGACGATCGATGGCGAAACACGCGACTACGTCGGGCGGTTTTTCTGTCCCCGCTGCGGCTCGTCCATTTTCGCACGCAGCGCAGACGAAATCGAAGTGAACTTAGGATCCCTGGATGCCCCTGACCAACTGATGCCAACCTACGAAAGCTGGATCGTCCGTCGCGAGTCCTGGTTGCCGCCGTTTCCGCTCACGAGACGATACGACCGCGATCGTGACGCCACGGGTCGCTTTGAGGAGTAGGTCGCACGAACGGTGCGAAGGCGCCGTTACGAGGTAACAGCTTCACCGAAAGCCTCGGTTCCCCTTCATAACTGTTGTCACACCTTTATCCGCATTTATGGGATCTATCGTTTTGAACTCTTTTCCGCAATTCTGCGGATATGGAAATAGGGGTCTATATTGTCTGATTGAGGCGGGGCTTCCAGAACGGTCGGAACAGCTCGATCTTCGGGCAACGGTTCATGACGACCTTTAGGCCGGCCGCTTCCGCCAGCCGCGCCGCCTCGTCATTGCGCACGCCGATCTGCATCCAGACGACTTTGGCGCCGATCTCGATCGCTTCCTCGGTGACGCCATAGGCGGCCTCGGACGTTCGGAACACCTCGACCATGTCCACCGGCCGCCCGATCGAGGAGAGCGACTCGTGGCACTTGAGGCCGCGGATTTCGGTACCGGCTTCCAGCGGATTGACGGGGATCATGTCATAGCCCGTTTCGTGCAGGACGCGCAGCACACCATAACTGAACTTTGTCGGGTCCGAGCTGGCGCCAACCATGGCGATGGTCTTGACCTCTTTCAAAATCCCGGCCAGGTATTCCGCCGGATAATTTTCGTCGTGGTTCATCGCCGATCCCCCATGGATTTCGGACCCGTCCGGATGTCGGCCTTCAACTCTTCCGGCCTGAGAGGGCTCTGGAACGGATTTCGATAGAGCTTGTCGTGGCTTTCGACGCCCACATCGAACGTGCAATCGCTTCGGGGCCGCGCCACGCACAGCAGCACATAGCCATCGTGCACTTGGCGGCCGTTGAGGGCAACGCCCTCGCTCTGATCGACTTCGCCCGCCAGCAGCTTGGCCGCGCAGGAGATGCACCCGCCGTAGCGGCAGCCGTAGGGCAGCGACACGCCGTAGTTCTCCAGCGTCACGAGAAGTGGCGAGGCGCCGTCAACCTCGTACGACAGCCCGCCCCTGTTGGCGAGAGTGATCCTGCGCCGGGTCGCCATGCCTGCTACAGCCAAATGTCCGAGGTGCAGTCGCCGCCCGGATAGCGCGTCTCGTGACAGCGCGCCGGCCCGTTCGGCTCCTTGCCGAAATCGACGAAAAATTCGCGGTTGATCGACATGCCGCCAGTCTCGGTGTCGCAGTCGACCATCATCATGCAGCCTCCATTCTCGCGAATCTCGGGATAGAACTGGTTGTCCCAAGTCGAGAACAACGATGTGGTCACGTAGAGCCGCTTGCCATCGAGCGAGAGCTGGATCATCTGCGGACCGCCGGTGATTTTGCGGCCATTCACTTTTGGCGCCTTGCCCAGGAGGCCGCCCATCCAGACCTGGCCGGTCAGCTTGGGATTCGACGGATCGGAGATATCGTATTGGCGCATATCTCCATGCAGCCAGTTCGAGAAATAGAGAAACCGGTCGTCCATCGAGATCAGGATCACGCTGATCAGGCCGGGCACCGGAATGGGCCATTCCGGATGGCGTTGGTTTTCGACGTCGATGATCTTCTCCACGATCCACTCGCCATCCTTCTTGTGCCAGTGGATTATATTCGACGAGAGCGCGGCGCCGACGAAGCCGTGGCTAGACTCCGGGTTGTGATGAAAGCGGACCTCCAGCGGAACCAGACCGTCCTCGCCCAGATAGACCGTGTTCTCGACGCTCTTCTTCGCGAAATTCCAGAAGTGGATCTCGCGGCCGTACTTCAGGAGGCCGACCTCCTCGAGGTCGAAGCCCGGCATGAAGGTGTTCGGCGCGGCCCATTCGCTCGAGACCATGACGTTGTGGCGCGGCTGGTACCAGAAGTCATAGTTGAACTTCATGCCGGCCAGGTCGTTCTCCCAGCGCCCGACGATGTCGAAATCCTCATTGAGATGGAGAAACCCGCCGGGGGCCTCGCCCTTCGCGTCGCCGAGCATCGAGATGATGATGTCGGAGCCCAGGCAATGCACCGTGTGCGGCGCCGAGAGATTGGTCTTTTCCTTGATCTCGCTCCCCTCGATCACCTTGTGTAACCGGGGGTTCCTGAGATCGGTCGCGCAGTCCACGATATGCAGGTTGGAGCTGCGCACCCCCGGCACAATCAGATAGCGCCGCTCCTTGGTTGGGTCGTCGTGACAGGACGAGCAGGCGTTCCATCCCATGTGGTGCAGCTCATCGCCGATGCCCGGCATCTCCAGCCGGCTGATGACCTGTGAATAGGTGGGACTCTCGGGGTCGGCATCGATCGTGGCCAGATAGTCCGGTTTCTGGATGCCCGTGCCGATGTAAAGCGCGACCGTGTAGAGCAGCGTCTCGCGCGGCGCCTTCATCGCCTCGGCCGGCGAGGCGTAGCCCGGACCGCAGCACTCCGATTTGCCGTTTTCGGCCATGTCTTCCCTCCCCTTCGCAGTTATACCAAGGAGCTCTCGCCATTCAGGTAGGACACAAGATGGTCGCTCAGATCGCGCGCGTCGTCCCCGGCGCCGTCGATGAGCGCGGACTTGCGGCGGCGCAGGAACTGCATGCCCATCAGGTACAGGCCCGGCGACTCGACCACGCCGCCATCGTGACGGATCTGACCCTTGCGATCGAGTACGGGGACATGCAGCCAAGACAAGTCGGGTCGATAGCCGGTCGCCCAAACGATTGTACGAACCCCGTCGGCCATGAGATCCAAGACAAGCGGCGGCGACCCCTCCACCTCGGTAGGCGGGAGGCGGTGCGGCGGCTCCACCTCGTCGTCAAGGCCACTCTCGGTCGCCCACTCGTCGATGGTGTTGAGAAGCCTGTTCATTTTGAGATCGGACAAGGCGCAGAGGTTGCGCAACGAGCCGGAGAACTGTGCCTTGCCGTCGTTTATGGCCGCGAGACGGCCGACCAGCTTGACGCCGCGGGCGGAGAGCGCATTGAGGTCGAGGGTCGCGCGCGCGTCCGAGCCAGTCAGCTGTAGCGACGGGACCCGACGCGCCCGGCGGATGTCATCCATCTCGTCGTAGCGCTCGTCGAGAACGCCGGCGACGTCCATCCACCATTCGATGGCCCTGCCCCGATAGACGCGGGGCGCGCGGATGTGCTCGCCGACGGCAATAGTCACCGGGCGGCCCGAGCGATGGATCTCGTCGGCGAGCTGCGTACCGGTCGCCGATGCGCCGACGATCAGCACGCCTCCATCGGGCAACTGATCCGGGTTGCGGTACTCCATGGTGGTGACGGTAGCGATTCCAGGCGGCAGCGCTTCGGCCACCTTGGGAACGCTTGGAATGTTGCAGGCGCCGGCCGCCAGCACGACCGTTCGACATTGCCAGCCGCCGTTATCGGTCTCGACCTGGTAACCGCCTTCGGCGCCTTCCACCGACGTCACTCTGGTGCGGGTCTCCACCGGGGCCGAGATGACTTTAGCGTAGCGGTCGATGAACGCGATGACTTCGGGCATCGTCCGGTAACCGTCGGGGTCGTCGCCTTCGTAGCCGAAGCCCGGCAGACGGCTTTGCCAGTTCGGCGTCAGCAGCCGGAGCGA
>PVMK01189049.1_pt2 | contig 37681 bp, 50 predicted proteins | sample 1853481 | NCBI WGS metagenome assembly PVMK01 (sample SAMN08533507, study PRJNA380276) | Marine sediment metagenome, whole genome shotgun sequencing project.
GATCTCTAAAAAGAGCTATAATCCCCGTTCTTGCAATCTCTTTGATTCCGATTGGTTTGAAAATATTCAGAATCGCTTCCATTTTCCCCTCGTCACCGGTTACTTCAACGGTGTAGTGTTCAGGGCCTATGTCCACCACTTTACACCTGAAGATATCGACAATTCGCAAAATTTCGGCCCGGTGTTCCGGTTTGGCGATGATCTTAATCAGTGCCAGTTCCCTTTGAACGAATTTTTTTCCGGTGAGCTCGTGGACCTTGATGACATTAACGAGCTTGTTGAGCTGTTTTTCTATCTGCTCGATAATGGGCGGTTCCCCCACAGTGACCAGCGTAATTCTAGATACCCCCGGGTCCGTGGTTTCGGCGACGCAGAGACTTTCGATGTTGAACCCCCTGCCACTGAACAATCCTGCAATTCTGGAGAGCACGCCGGGCTCGTTGTCCACCAGAATCGAAAGTATATGTTTTTCTTCCATGATGCGTAATATCCTTTTTTAATAGACAGCGTTGATGGTTGAGTGAAAAGTCGGTACATAAAAATTTTATGTGAGCAGCATTTCCGTTACCGCGGCGCCTGCAGGAACCATGGGGTAAACGCATTCTTCCTTTTCCACCACAAAATCCATGATCACCGGTTTTTTGGACGCCAGGCCCTTTTTCAAAACCGCCTCCACCTCCTCGGGTTTGGTGGCCCTTAAACCCACCGCGCCGTAAGCTTCGGCAAGCTTCACGAAATCCGGGGCACAATCGAGACATGTGGAGACATAACGTTTGTCGAAAAAGAGTTGCTGCCACTGTCTGACCATACCCAGGTAGCCGTTGTTCAGGATGACGATTTTGACCGGAAGACCGCACTGTACCGCCGTGGCCATTTCCTGGATGTTCATCTGGATGCTGCCGTCTCCGGCAATATCGATCACCAGCGCATCCGGACAGGCCAACTGTGCGCCGATAGCCGCCGGAAGTCCGAATCCCATGCAACCCAGGCCGCCGGAAGTGATAAAGTGGTTGGGCCGGTCAAAGTGATAATACTGGGCCGCCCACATCTGATTCTGCCCCACTTCGGTGGTGATGATGGCCTTGCCTTTGGTCAACTGGTAGAGTTTTTCAACCACGTATTGCGGTTTGATCACGTCTTTTTGTTCATAGGCCAGGGGCTGCGTGTCTTTCCAGTGTTGAATCTGTTCGAACCATTTTTTTCGTTTTTTCTTGAGATCCCCCAGATCTTCCTTATCCAGAAGCTTGTTCAGTTTGGCAAGGGTGATTTTACAATCGCCTACCACCGGCGCTGTAACCGGGATATTTTTGCGTATGGATGTGGGATCGATATCGATATGCACGATCTTTGCGTTGGTGGCAAAGGCACTTATTCTGCCGGTGACCCGGTCGTCGAAACGGACGCCGATGCCAATCAAGAGGTCGCATTCACCGGTGGACATGTTTGCCCGATAGGTGCCGTGCATACCGATCATGCCGAGCCACAAAGGATCTGTGGCCGGAAATGCGCCCAGGCCCATCAGAGAAGTGGTTATGGGAGCCTGGGTTTTACGGGTCAGTTCCGTAAGCTCCTTTGAAGCTTTGGAAAGAATGACACCGCCCCCTGCAAAAATAACCGGCTTTTTGGCTTCCTTGATCAATTTAACGACCTTTTGCAACTGTCTCATATTGGGGTTGTAGGTCGGATTGTATGACCTGAGCTTGACCTTTTTGGGTGGCTTGTAATCGATTTTATTGATAGACACATCCTTGGGAATATCCACCAGCACGGGTCCCGGCCGGCCGGAGTTGGCAAGATAGAACGCTTCCTTGATTATTCTGGCCAGATCTTCGGTCCGCTTGACAAGGTAGTTGTGTTTGGTGCAGGGCCGGGTGATGCCGACGATGTCGACTTCCTGAAAGGCGTCGTTTCCGATCAGTTGCGTGGGAACCTGGCCGGTAAATATGACCACAGGGATCGAATCCATGTAGGCGGATGCAATGCCGGTGACCGTATTGGTTGCTCCGGGGCCGGAGGTTACCAGACAGACTCCCACCCGGCCGCCGGCCCGGGCATAACCGTCGGCAGCATGCACCGCACAAGCTTCCTGGCGAACCAGGACGTTTTGGATATCGGTTTTTTCAAGTTCGTCGAAAATGTCGATGACGACACCGCCCGGATATCCGAAGATCGTCTCAACACCTTCATCTTTTAACACCTTCATCATAATCTGTGCGCCTGTGAGTTTCATGTTCGTTCCTTCCTTGTTTCTATTGACGGTTATCCTTTATATCTCTAAACAGATCCCTCGAACCCTCTATTATTTAACCACGGCGCCTTCGCTGGCAGATGAAACCGTGCGGGCATATCTGGCGATGTAGCCGTGGGTTATCTTGGGCTCCGGGGAAGACCATTTCAAAAAACGTTCCTCGATCTCGCTGTCCGATACCTTGAGGGTTATTGTTTTGGCCGGAATGTCGATGGCAATCCGGTCTCCCTCTTCAACAATTGCAATGGGCCCTTTTTGCATGGCTTCCGGTGAAATGTGACCGATGGCCGCGCCCCGGGTGCCCCCTGAAAAACGGCCGTCGGTGAGCAACGCCACATGGGCGTCGAGCTTCATGCCGGCAATGGCGGAGGTGGGGGTGAGCATCTCCCGCATTCCCGGGCCGCCCCTGGGGCCTTCGTACCGTATGACGATCACGTCGCCTTTTTTGATTTTGCCTCCCATTATGGCCTGGCTGGCGTCCTCTTCTGAATCGAATACCCTGGCAGGCCCTTCATGGCGGAGCATTTCATCCAGAACTGCAGACTGTTTGACCACGCATCCTTCCGGAGCGAGGTTCCCGAAGAGTATGGCCAGCCCGCCTTCATGATGGTACGGGTTGTCTGTGGATCGGATTACCGTGTCATCGAGGTTGCGTACGGTATTCAAGTTTTTTTCCACGGTGTTTCCGGTGACGGTGAGGCAGTCCGTGTGGATCAAGCCGGCGCCGGAAAGTTCTTTCATCACCGCAGTGACGCCCCCGGCCCGGTTCAAATCTTCGAGGTGGTGCTGTCCGGCGGGACTCAGCGAGCACAGATGCGGGGTGGCTTTGCTGATTTCGTTGATCAGATCGAGATCGATGGTTACGTTTGCCTCCCTGGCCATTGCGGGCAGATGAAGAACGGTATTGGTGGAGCATCCTAAGGCCATATCTACGGCCAGGGCATTTTTAAAGGCCTGGTCGGTCATAATGTCCGACGGCCGGATATTGTTTTCCAAAAGACGGAGGATCTGCATGCCGGCCTCTTTGGCCAGGCGGATGCGGGCCGACATGACCGCAGGGATGGTGCCGTTGCCCGGAAGGCCCATGCCGACGGCTTCGGTGAGGCAGTTCATGGAGTTTGCCGTGAACATGCCCGCGCAGGATCCGCAGGTGGGGCAGGCGGCGTCTTCGATCCGGGAAAGCTGTTTTTCGGTCATCTCCCCGGAAAGGACTGCACCGACGGATTCAAAGACCGTGATCAGGTCGATTGGGTCGGCCTTTTCAGGATGTTTTCCCGCCAGCATGGGGCCGCCGCTGACTACGATGGCCGGCAGGTCGAGACGTGCGGCCGCCATGAGCATCCCCGGGACGATCTTGTCGCAGTTGGGCACCAGTACCAGGGCATCGAATGCATGGGCGGTGGCCATTACCTCGATGGAGTCGGCGATGAGCTCCCGGCTGGCCAGGGAATATTTCATCCCTTCATGATTCATGGCAATGCCGTCGCAGACTCCTATGACGCCGAATTCGATGGGGGTTCCGCCCCCCATGTAAACCCCGGCTTTCACCGCGTCTACGATTTTGTCCAGATGAACGTGCCCCGGGATAATCGCATTGACGGAATTGGCAATGCCAATGAGCGGCCGTTGGATTTCGGCATCGGTGTATCCCATGGCTTTAAACAGGGAGCGGTGGGGTGCCCGTTCCACGCCTTTTTTTATCAGATCGCTTTTCATTGGCTCGGTCTCCTCAAAAAAAAACCGTTATCGGCTTTTGGGGCTGATAACGGTTTTTGTTTTTTTGGCTTGGTCAGAAAATTAGGCCATTATCAACCCTGTGCCTCGCAGCAGATAAGTACATCTACGACGAGGAGAATAATAAGGCTAATAAGGTTGTTAATGGCGAGAATTTTCTTCATAATTATCTACGTTTTTAAATTTAGAACTATCTACCTATTTGTTATGATTTAAATTGTCAAGCTTTTTTTCTTACAGTTTGCCCAACAGCGTCGAAATTTCCCGTGTCTTAGGAAATTGGTGGCAGTCCATAACCCATTATTTTTACCCTGTGAAACTTTTTCATATATCACCGGAGCCAACATTCCATTATTCCAATATTCCAGTTTAATCGGTTAAGATAGCATAGCCAATTGTTTCTGATCGGCTCCAGAATCAGGGACCAGGGGTCAGGGATCAGAGGTCAGGAACAAGGAACCAGAAACCAGGGTAACTACTCAGGTATTTAGGTTGAAGGCTGAAGGCTGAAGTATATCAATCATCTCGCAACGCTCGAATTAAACCATTCAAGACCTTCTCTGTTTCGACAATCTTTGCTTCAAGCAGAGATGAATCCTGGTTGCGCAAGAACCCCAAACGCTTCGACAAACTTAGCTGATTAACAGGTCATTAGGCTGAAGACCGAAGGCTGAAGTGATCTAACAGTCTTCAGTCTACTCACCTACAAAATAATCTGCCTGACTGTCACGTGCGCAACCTTCAACGATGTTAGAAGGAACCGAAACCGCTGCTCGTCGCATTTGAGAAGTTAGACTATGCAACTCTTCTCTCGGAAACTCTGCGGTCACCCGATAAACCAATACTGCTACCTCGTCAGCCAGCTCAAATGCCCTAAGTTTTGTGTGATCGCGCATGATTTGTCCCTAAAAGCCTTCAACCTTCAGTCTATCCACCTGAGTAGTTACGAACCAGGAACCACGAACTAAGAACCAGGAACAAGGAACCGGGAACATTGGCAAAAAACAATCCAAAAAATGTATTGACTTTAACGATAAATGTAATTACAATGTAGATACTTTTATCGTTAAGGAGGTGCTGAATGAGAGCACGTATTGTAAAAATAGGTAATTCCCGGGGTATCAGAATTCCCAAACCATTATTAGACCAGAGCGGGATAATCAACGATGTAGAGTTGGAGGTGGAAAAAAACCAGATAACAATCCGCCCAGTCAAAAATATAAGATCGGGTTGGGACAATGCATTTAAATTAATGACGCAAAGTGACGATGATGCTCTTGTGGATGGTGAAGATATTATTTCACACTCATGGGATGAGGATGAATGGACATGGTAGTCAATAGATTTGATGTATATCTTATCAATCTTGATCCTACCGTTGGATCTGAAATAAAAAAAACCAGGCCATGTTTAATTATTTCCCCGGATGAAATGAATCGTCATATACGTACGATAATTGTTGCCCCCATGACTACCGTCGACAAAGAATATCCCACTCGTGTTCGCTGCACCTTCAAAAGAAAAAAAGGGCAGATTGTCCTTGATCAAATACGCACCTTCGACAAAGCACGACTTATTAAAAAACTTGGTGCGATAGGTCCTAAAGCCCAAATGGATGTAATTTCTGTTTTACAGCAGCTCTTTGCCTTTTAAGATTCCCCAACAACACGTAGGAACAGGGGGCAGGGGCAGGGGCAGGGGGCAGGGGCCAGGGGTCAGAGAGCAGAGAGCAGAGAGCAGAGAGCAGGGGTCAGGGATCAGGAACTACGAACCCAGAACTATGAACCCTTAACCACAACAGCGCTTGCATCGACAATGGACCCGGGCTCCCCACAGACCATGATTTCCTGCAGGACGCATAAAATTTAATCGACTCTTCGTGAAAACGATTTTCTCCAACCATACGGGTGATACCGTATGAGTGAAAGGCGTTGAATGACAGAGACATTTCCAAAACCGATTCGAGATCTTCCTGAAGCCGACATCCCTTTGGAAGGCGTAAAAGCCTATCTTTCCCAATCCGATACCCATCAGATCATATTCATGGAATTCGAAAAAAACGTGGACCTGCCCGAACATTCCCATGCCGCACAGATCGGTATCGTGTTGGAGGGCAGAATCGATCTCACAATTGCTGGGAAAACGAAAACATACAAAAAAGGGGATCGCTATTTTATTGCGGAGAATATGCCTCACTCCGGGAAAATATACGCCGGATATGCAGATGTTACTTTTTTTAATGAACCGGATCGCTATTCCATAAAGCAACGACAGTGATTTGGGCAATAGCCCGTCAAGATTCGGCACCATTGACTGTTAACATAAATACAACAATCTTTTTTTATCAATCCGTACCGGTTTATATGACATTTTTTGATATATAAGCCGGATTGACAAATATCCTTCAAAACATAATATATTTTAATTTTACGGCAAGTTAATTCAGGAACAATATTTTATTAACTCTGATTTAATTGTCAAAAAGTGACAATTTCCATATTTCACTTAGGTCAACCAATACATGTTCGCTGGAAATTAAATCGTTGACATGCGTAACCCAAGGGGTTACAATATGACAGATGATCAAATCATTCAATCATAAAGGATTAAAAGAATTTTTCTATACCGGCAGCAAGAAAGGAATTAGACCGGAGCATGCTGATAGGCTGGAAAGGATTTTAGACCGATTGAATGCGGCCAATGAAATCAAAGATTTGAATTACCCCGGTTCAAACCTCCATAAGCTCAGCGGAGATAAAAAAGGGCAATATGCTGTTAAAGTTTCAGGAAATTGGAGGATATTTTTTGAATTCATTGAAGGGGATGCATACATTGTAGATTACGATGATTACCATTAAACAGGTGATAACATGAGAAAAATGAAAAGGCAACCAACGCACCCAGGCAAAATAATAAAAGAGGATTACCTTGGACCATTATCCATTACCATAAAAGATATGGCTACTATCCTTGGAGTGTCTAGGAAAACATTATCAAAAATTATTAATGAAAGAGGCTCCATAACTCCAGATATGGCATTGCGTTTATCCAGGGCTTTCGATACGACAGCAGATCTCTGGATGAATTTACAAAAGAATTATGATCTCTGGCTTGCGGAAAATACATCAAAAGAGTGGCAAGCCGTAAAACCAATTTCTCACGAACTTATTCATTCTCACTCCAATTATTGAAGAAAGACATTCAGCGAACAAGCGCTTGTTGAGAAAAAAATAAGGGTTGGGCCTAATATCTTGGGCAAACATAACGGCATGTTGGTTGTGAGCTGCAAATTATCGGAGCCTTGATAATGGAAGATCAGAAATGGTTAACGACTTCTGCCGGCGTAAAAATGCCGCGGATTATTTACGGCACAGCCTGGAAAAAGGACCGCACGGCAGACCTGGTGGTGAAGGCCATCCAGGCAGGATTTAGGGGGATCGATACCGCCGGCCAGCCGAAACACTACACGAGGCACTGGTTGTAGCCCTTCACAGGCTGAAAAACCAGGGTGTCGAACGGGAGGCCTTGTTCCTGCAGACCAAATTCACCCCTATTTCCGGCCAGGATCCCAGGCAAGTGCCATACGATATAAACTCCCCGGTCGAGTTGCAGGTGGCCCAATCCTTCGAGACATCGAAAAAAAACCTGCGAACCGAATATGTGGATTCCCTAATACTCCATTCCCCCATAGCCCCCCACGCGCTTTTGTTGAAGGTATGGAAGGCAATGGAAAAAATTCAAAAGGCCGGCGGAGCGCTTCAGCTGGGAATCAGCAACTGCTACGATGCGGAAGTGTTGAGGTCTCTCTATGCCGATGCCAACGTGAAGCCAGCGGTTGTACAAAATCGTTTTTATCAGGAAACAGGGTATGATGAAGAATTGCGTCGCTGGTGCTCTAATCATGGAGTTATCTACCAGAGTTTTTGGACTCTTACTGCAAATCCTCATATTTTAGCCAGCAATACCGTTCGAACCATTGCTCATAAGTATAAAAAAACTGAAGCACAAATCTTTTTTCGATATCTCAGTCAATCTGGTATTGTGCCTCTTACCGGAACGTCTTCTGAGCAGCACATGGGGGAAGACCTTAGCATCTTTGATTTTGAGCTTTCTTCTGAGGATTTAAAGAATGTGAGTCTCCTGCTAAATCAGGCATAACCTCTATATGGCCTTCGCTTGTCAAGAAAAAGACTTCTCCGGTAGATCGGAAGGTGTAGAGAAATAAATTTTCGTCTTTTCATATGATACATTGTCAAGTTCCTAAGATGGTGGGAGGATATCCCTTTCGCAAACAGAGAAAAGGAGGAACCAAATGAAAGAAAATGATTTGGCAGTTGCAGTTTTCAACACTCACAATGAGGCCGAAGAAGCCGTTAAGCAACTTGAGAAAGCGGGATTCGACATGAAGAAACTGTCCATTGTGGGCAAAGACTACCACAGCGAACAGCACGTTGTGGGCTATTACAATGTCGGAGATCGCATGAAAGCCTGGGGTAAGATGGGTGCTTTCTGGGGGGGCATGTGGGGCATTTTGTTCGGGGCCGCGTTTTTTGTCATCCCGGGTATCGGTCCCATTGCGGTGGCCGGTCCCTTGGTCAGTGCGTTAGTCGGGGCGTTGGAAGGTGCCGTTGTGATCGGCGGCTTCAGTGCCCTTGGTGCTGGACTGGTCGGCATCGGCATTCCCAAGGACAGTGTGATCAAATACGAGACAGCGCTTAAAGCCGACAAGTTTCTGATAGTGGCCCATGGTACGGCGGATGAGGTGGCCAGGGCTTCGGACATCATCAAGTCCACAGGCGTTGCGGAGCCTGACGTCCATCCCGCCTGAAGATACGTCCCTATGGCTCTGGGGCCGGACCGAGCTAATATGCTTAAAAGAAAACATAGGGGTCAGGACGAAAGCGCCGGTAAAAGCCGGCAAAGAGTAGGGGGTGAAAGTCCCCCGCATGGTAATGGTTAGCGACCAGCCGTGGCCCCGAGTCATGCGTCGGCTTTCCCGTAAGGGGGCGGCGAAGCGTTGACAGGGGTACGTACAGGCTGGGTATTGAGCCTCGAAATAAAGACTAAATATTCCGAGTGCCGACGTGCTTCAAGACTACGGAAGGCAATATTTCATGCGCTGTTATGGCAAGGCGTATGCTGACTCGGCGGGGTCGGAGACCCCATGCATGTACAGAGACACATTGCGCGGGAATCGGGAGGCCCTGCATTTGACTTTTATAGATTGCATAAGAGCCCGCGTGGCGAACCCTAAGGGGGCACGGCCATGGTGAACGGATGTAGGGAGTCGGACAGTTTCATAGTATCAGGGAAGCCTTCGAACAAAGTGCGTGACAACAAGCGCATGGCGGAGAAGGTGGAGAAAAGGAGGCTGGCCAAGGGGAATCTGGTAGGGCGAGACAAGGGCCGGACACAGGGCCGGGAAACCTTGCCAAGCGAGCTTGACCGGATACGGCAGAGGGCCGTCACGGCGTCTGCGCGTTACTAACCTGAGGCAGGAGCCCAGTGCGTTAGCAGCGCATGCTGGGATCTGTGCGGGGGGTGCTGGGTAACCGGCATCCCTACCGCGACCAGATTTTATGATAAAAGGCTATAAGGTTCGTTATAATATTAGCTGCATATAAAAAGGATCGGATATGGCTCGTCCCTTGAGGATAAATTATTCGGGTGCATTTTATCATGTGACCTCCCGAGGGAATGAACGGAAAAATGTATTCAAGAGCAAGCGAGACAGAGAAAAGTTTTTTGAATATCTTGACTCAGCTACACAAAGATATGATGCAGTTATTCATGTATTCTGCCTGATGGACAACCACTTTCATCTGTTGATTGAAACGCCTTCCGGGAATTTGCCTCAGATCATGCGGCATATTAACGGTGCATATACAACTTATTTTAATGTGAAACGCGCAAGGTCCGGCCATTTGTTTCAAGGGCGTTATAAAGCAATTCTTGTTGAGATTGACGAATACGCAAAAGAGCTTTAACGATATATTCATTTAAACCCGGTCAGGGCGAAGATGGTTAAAACTCCTAAGGAATATGAATGGTCAAGCTACCAATTTTACATCGGCAAGAAAAAACCTCCAGAATGGCTATATAGAGATTTTATTCTTGGATATTTCGGCAAAAAGGTTTCAATTGCTCAAAAAGAGTATCGCAAATTTATAAGCATAATGGTCAGTGAGAAATACGACAGTCCATTGGATGATGTTGTGAGCTCTACCCTATTGGGCAGCCCAGGTTTTATAACCTTCATCAAAGACAATTTTTTATCGGGCAAAAAACCTGATAGAGATCTGCCAGCGTTAAAAGCATTGGTTGAGAAAGCATCCATGCAAGATATATTCGATGAAGTTGAATCCGTCTTCGGAAAAGAACCGGCTTTGTGCAGAAATGTAAAAATGTTTCTTTCTCAGAGATATACAGGCGAAAAACTGAAAGATATTGGCACACATTTCGGGATTGGAGAATCCGGTGTGTCCCAGGCAAGCAGGCGGGTTAATGATAAAATAAGAAAGGAAAAAAAGTTTAGAAGCAAAATCAGGAAGGTTGAAAAATATTTAAATGCGTGAAGAATGAAGGACCTGACCCCTATGACCCCTATGTTTTCGGACCCCTATGTTTTCGAATTAGTGTTTGTTCCTGGGCAACAACGCCTGAAGATGTTTCTCGTTCTGTGAAGTCTTTTGTGAAAGCGAGACATGAAATTCAGGGAACAATATCAGCGACATCTCACAATGCGCATACATGAGGACGCACGGCAATTTTTAGTACCCAAACACACATTTAAGACAGAAGCAAGGGCAGATGGCAAGAGGAAGATAAGGGGGTGGAAAAATGATATCCAGAATCTGGCATGGTTGGACGACACTAGAAAATGCAGACATATATGAAAATCTCCTTAAGACTGAAATATTTCCTACAATCGCATCTAAAAATGTATCGGGTTATCGTGGAATTCAGCTTTTAAGACGACCACTAAGCGACGAGGTTGAGTTTATTACAATTATGCAGTTTGATTCTCTGGAAGCAGTGAAGAAATTTGTTGGTGAGGATTACGAAAAATCTTATGTGCCTGATAAAGCGAGGAATGTGCTTTCAAGGCATGATGAGAGATCACAGCATTACGAAATAAAGGAAAGCATCACGTATTGACCAAAATTTATCAAAAGAAGTATAAGGGTGAATTTAGAGATTACTCTAAATTTCACTTAGGGCTTGCGCAAAAATAACAAATAGTTCCCGGGGTAAAGGAAAGAACATGTTCGCAAAAGTATGTGGGTTAAAAACGAAAGAACAGATAGATAAAGCCATAGAGTATGGATATGACGCAATCGGAATTGTAACCTATCAAAAAAGCAAACGATATTGTTCTACTCAGAACGCAATCGAACTGGCAGAATATGCAAAAGGAAGAATAAAAAGCTTTGTCGTAGGACTCACCTATAGTGACGTGCAAGAAGTTGCAGATGTGTTCGATTATACTCAAATATATGAAGCAAGGCAGATCCCAAACCTAGTATTGGCATCGAAAGAAATGCCTTCATCGGATATCAATTATGAATATTTTATATATGACGCCAGCATAGGCAGCGGTATTTTTCATCCATTCCCAACATGGGTGAAAGACATGGCAGGAAAAGTTATTGTGGCTGGGGGTTTAAATATAGAAAATGTTTGTTCTGTGATCCAAGATATAAAACCCTTTGGAGTTGATGTGTCCAGCGGTGTTGAAAAAGGCGGAGTTAAAGATTTTAAAATGATGAAGGAATTCATAAATGCAGTAAGAAACTGCTAACCATGGGCAGTTGGCGGACTTGGTTCCATCGCCGCAAAGCTCCGACGTTGGGTCGAAGATCTTATGGAGATTAATTTCCCGGATCGTCTGGGAAAGGTGCTCTTAGAAACCGGCACAAAATGTTTTGTATGGGTCCTGATCCCCAACCACTTTTACCTTTTCCCTTGACACTAGAGCCTGATTTCTCTATGCTCCATCTCGAAGGAAGTAAGTTTTATCAATATCAATAACTTATAACAAATTATTTTGCATTTCAGACATTGGGTTTACTGCTTTTCCCGGTTAAGGACTAACAAAGAACATAAATCAAAAAGGGGGCTATAATGAAAAAATTATTCGTACTCTGTTTATCAATCTGCATTCTATTTTCTTTGGGTGCAATAGCAGGAGCCAAAACACTGAAAATGGGTTTGGATGCGGGTCCCGTATCACAGGACCCCCAGGTACAGTTGTCAGGCGGAATGCTCCAGTATTCACACTGGGTATTTGATCCCCTCGTGCGCTATGCCCAGGACATGCATTTTGAACCCCGGCTGGCAGTAAAGTGGGAGCGTCTGGATGATTTGACAATGCGATTTTATTTACGAAAGGGAGTCAAATTCCACAGCGGCAACCCTTTTACGGCCAAAGATGTGAAATTCACTTTTGATCGCTTTTTTAAGAGCCCGGATTTTAAAGGACTTTTTGAGCCTTTTGAAGGCTGCCATATCGTCGATGATTATACGATTGATATCAAAACCAAGAAACCTTACGCTCTCCTTATAAACATGGCCACCTATATCTTTTCCCTGGACAGCAAATTCTACTCCGGCAAGGATGAAGACGGCCAGCCCAAAGACGCTGTCGTAAAAATCGGACCTTCCTTTGCGCTCAAAAATGAATCCGGTACAGGTCCCTATAAGGTCACTGAATGGGAACAGGGTGCAAAGTATGTTCTTGATAGATTCGCCGATTACTGGGACAAGAATTCCCCCGGAAATGTGGATAAGATTATCCTGACCCCAATCAAGGAAGATGTCACACGTGTGGCGGCGTTGCTCTCCGGGGATGTGGATTTTATTTCTCCGGTGCCGCCGCAGGATTTTCAGAGAATTCGCAAGGACTCCAATGTCAAGCTGGTTACCTTTTCCGGTGGCCGGATTATCACCGTTCAGTTAAACCAAAAACGGCGCCCAGAGTTCAAGGATGTACGCGTACGGCAAGCCATTGTACACGCCATCAATAATAAAGGCATTGTCAAAAAGATCATGAAAGGCACTGCGACCACAGCCGGTCAACAGGGGCCCAAAGGTTATATGGGGTACGATCCGGCACTGGTTCCCCGCTATGATCTAAAAAAGGCCAAGGCCCTGATGAAAGAAGCCGGGCTGGCAAACGGGTTCGAGTGTACCATGATCGCCCCGAACAACCGCTATGTAAACGACGAAAAGATTGCCGAAGCCGTGGTCTCCATGCTGTCCAAAATTAAAATCAAGGTGAATCTTAAAACCATGCCCAAGGCCCAGTACTGGGATGAGTTTGATGCCCAGGCTGCCGATATACAATTGATCGGCTGGCACTCGGATACGGAAGATTCCGGTAATTTCAGTGAATTTTTAACAATGTGTCCGAACAAGGAAACCGGTTATGGACAGTTTAATAGCGGAAATTATTGCAATCCCAAGATCGATGAATTGACCATGGCGGCCCAGACTGAGACCGATCTAAAAAAACGTACGCAGATATTACAGGAAATTGAAAAGATCCTATATGATGACGCGGCGTTTGTGCCGTTCCACTGGCAGAACCATTCCTATGCTGGTAAAAATAAGGTGGGCATCAAACCTATCGTGAACACCATGAACTTTCCGTATTTAGGTGATCTGGTATACAAGTAGCAAAAATGCCAGTTATCAGTGGTTCTTTGGCCGTTGGAAAGATGCAATCTTTGGAAATGCCTCTTAGGGTTTTTTGGCGCGAAGGACCACGAACCACGAACGGTGAATAAAACATAAGGGGCAGGCGGACGTTACCGAAGTTAACGTGCCTGCCCCAAAATTTTTCAACCTGTGCGATTAGGTTGAAGACCATGCATATGTGGGCAAGGCATATTCACCACAGAGAGATGCCGAGGGCGGAGAGATTGATTTTCTCCGAGATCTCTGCGTCTTAAGCGAAGCCCCGTCATAACGGGGCAAGCTGGGCGGTGAAATGAAGTAATTGAAGGTAAAAAAAGGCCTGTCATGTTCGCGTTTATCGCAAGACGTATAATTCAAGCCATTTTTGTGATGCTGATAATCAGCCTGGTGGGGTTTTCGATACAGCACCACATTGGTGATCCGATTAGAGACCTGGTTGGTGAGAGGGTTACGCCGGCTGAACGCGAGGAAATACGGGATCAATTGGGCCTAAATGATCCCTTCTATACCCAGTATTTTCGTTTTGTGAAAAAAGCATGTCAAGGTGATCTGGGGCTGTCCTTCTTTTACAAGAAGCCGGCCCTGGAAGTCATTGCATCCAAGGCCCCGGCAACCATTGAACTGGTCATTGTCACCACCATTATCCTTATCCTCATATCCATTCCGGGGGGCATCTATGCTGCCATTTATCCCAAAAGCTGGTTTTCCCGCATTGTAATGGCGGCCAGCACCGTTGGTGTCGCTATACCGGTATTCCTTACGGCCATCATGTTGATCTATCTTTTCAGTGTGGAATTGAACTGGCTGCCATCCTATGGGCGGGGAGAAACAGTTAACGTGTGGGGATGGGAAAGCGGGTTTTTCACCTGGGATGGATTAAAGCACCTGGTTTTACCCAGCGTATCCCTCTCATCGATCATGTTGCCGCTTTTTATCCGTCTGGTTCGCGCTGAAATGATGGAAGTCCTGGAAACCGAGTATATTAAGTTTGCCTGGGCCAAAGGACTCCACCGCAAGCGAGTCTGGTTTGTGCATGCCTTTAAAAATACCCTGCTTCCGGTGATCACCGTATTTGGCGTTCAGATGGGAATTCTGTTTGCTTTTACAATTTTGACGGAAACTGTTTTTCAATGGCAGGGAATGGGATTTATGTTTCTGGAGGCCGTGGAACGCTCGGATACATCCCTTTTGGTCGCTTACCTGGTGGTGGTGGGAGTGATTTTCGTCGTCGTCAATACCGTTGTTGATATTGTCTACGGGTTCGTCAATCCTATGGTACGAATTGCAGGAATAAAATGAAAACCTGGAATCGATTCAAAAATTCCTATCTACTGTACAGTTTCAAACGCGATCCCATAGCTATTTTAAGTTTTTCGGTCCTCTCAATTCTGGTTGTCATCAGTATTCTGGCACCGGTTGTGGCACCCTTTAATGCCTATGATCCCTCAACGTTTGATATCATGGATTCTGAAACCCCGCCCGTGTGGATGGAGGGTGGAGACGAGCTTTTCATTTTTGGGACCGACATCCAGGGCAGGGATCTTTTAAGCGCCATGATTTACGGCTTGAGGGTATCCCTCCTCATCGGATGCGGTGCGGTTTTGCTCCAGGCATTCATGGGAATCCTGGTAGGCCTGTTTTCCGGTTATCTTGGGGGAAAACTTGATTCATTTTTAATGCGAATCACCGATATTCAATTTTCCATTCCCTACCTGATCGTTGCGATTTTTTCCAGCGCAATATTCAAACTGGCTTTTGGTGTCGGCCGCTATGCAGATCTTGCTGTGCCGCTATTGATAGTTGTTATTGGGGTATCTAACTGGCCGATTTATGCAAGGACAGTTCGTGCTTCGGTTCTGGGGGAAAAGAACAAGGAGTATGTGGAGGCGGCCAGGGTGATCGGCATCAGTCGCTGGCAGATCATGTTTCGCCACGTATTGCCCAATACCCTCACGCCCGTTCTTGTTATTTCCACCATTCAGGTGGCAGAAGCCGTGATGAGTGAGGCTGCCCTTTCGTTTTTAGGCTTAGGCATGCCCATTACCAAACCTTCTCTTGGATCTCTCATTCGCTCCGGTTTTGAATATATCTTCAGCGGATCATGGTGGATTACCTTCTTCCCCGGAGTTCTCCTGGTCATTTTTATACTAGTTATACTCCTTCTGGGTGATTGGTTGAGGGACGTGCTGAATCCTAAGCTTTATAAGGGATAAACTGTTGATCAGAGTCTAATATGAATCATTTACTGGAAGTTAAAGATCTGGAAGTTAAATTTGCATTAAGATTCGGTGAGTTGACGGCCATCGACGGTGTCAGTTTTTCTCTTGATAAAAGAGAAACGCTCGGAATAGTTGGGGAGAGCGGTGCCGGAAAATCAGTAACCGGTTTTGCGATAATAAACCTTTTAAGCAAGCCCGGATATATCTCCGCAGGAAAGATATTATTCGAAGGACAAGAGTTAAATCGATTACCCGAAGAGGAGATGCGAAAATTTCGCGGGAACCGTATCAGTATGATTTTCCAGGACCCCATGATGACACTGAATCCGGTTCTTACCATAAGTACCCAGATGGTGGAGACCGTGCTTGCTCATCGAGACGTGAGCAAAAAGGACGCACTGGACATTGCCCTTGAAAAGTTAAAACAGGTTTACATTCCATCCCCTGAGAAGAGGTTGCTTCAGTACCCCCATGAATGTTCAGGGGGGATGCGCCAGCGTATTATCATCGCCATTGCTTTAATGACAGACCCTTCTTTGATCATTGCCGACGAGCCCTCGACCGCATTGGATGTGACCATTCAGGCAGGGATCATGGATCTTCTTCTGGAGTTGTGTGAAAACGAAGATATGGCACTGATTCTGATTACCCATGATTTAGCGGTAGTCTCACAGGTAACGGAGAAAATTGTCGTCATGTACGCGGGAAAAATAGTGGAGGCCGGTTCCACCGAAGCGGTTATTCATGATCCTAAACATCCTTATACGCAAGGGCTCATAAAAGCATTGCCCGGCAGCCTTCAGCCTGGATCGCGGTTAAACCAGATACCCGGAATGATGCCGACCTTAACCGACATCCCCCGGGGTTGCGCTTTTCATCCGCGTTGTACTATCAGTGATACGGTGTGCCAGATGGAAGTGCCGGCGCTTATCAGCGTAAGTGATCATGACAGGATGGTTGCGTGTCATATGGTGGGAAAAACGATCCGGCAATTTGGGTGAAGCAATAAAAAAATCAAAAGTTCTATTTCAACATCCGTAACTTCCCGACAAGTATGGAAAATCACGGTAATGCAAATTAAAAACGGCCTTTTAACAGTAAAAAACATTGTAAAGCATTTTGATATATCCGGTGGTCTGTTTGATCAGTTTGCAATTGAAAAGGGGCGTATCGTTCGCAGGCGGACAACTGTTAAAGCCTTAAATGATGTCAGTTTATCGATCATGCCGCGTGAAAACTTAGGGGTGGTTGGTGAAAGCGGTTGCGGAAAATCTACCCTGGCAAGGACAATCCTTGGATTATATCCTCCAAACAGCGGTGAAATACTTTATCAGAACCAAAGAATTGACAACATGACTCCCAAAAAGATGCTTCCTTATCGGAAGAAAATGCAAATGATTTTTCAGGACCCATATGCATCCCTAAATCCCCGCATGACGGTTAAAAAGACTTTAGAGGAACCGGTTTTTTTTCATAATAAATCCATTACGTCCTCGGAGGTTAATGACAAGGTGGCCGAGGTAATGCAACAAGTGGGGGTGGACCCCCAATGGACCGGTCGATACCCTCACGAGTTTTCGGGCGGACAGAGACAGAGAATCAGTATTGCCCGGGCTTTGATGGTGGATCCCGAGTTCATTGTGGCTGATGAACCTGTTTCTGCGCTGGATGTCTCCATTCAAGCGCAAATCCTTAATCTGCTCATGGAGGCCCAGGAAAAGCGAGGCCTCACTTACATGTTTATAACCCATGACCTTTCTGTTGTAGAGCATATCAGCACCCGGGTCGCGGTCATGTATCTTGGTACAATCTGCGAATTGGCCTCGACAAAAGAGCTATTCGAATCACCGCGCCACCCATACACGCAAGCCCTGCTGAGCGCCATTCCGAAGCTCGGCCGCCAAAAAACCAAACATATTAAACTGAAAGGTGAGGTTCCTACCCCCATCAACCTTCCATCAGGCTGTGTTTTCCATGGCCGCTGCCTTTATGCCAATGGCCGTTGTATTAATGAAATTCCTCGCCTGATCCGTCTGGATTCCGGAACTAAGGTGGCTTGCCACGGGGTTGAAGAACGAAGACTATAGACATCTATAGTCGGAAACCATTAGTTTTTGTAGAACGCTTTCGTGTCAACCCTTCAGTAGGCGTTAACGCATTCAATATATTCCTTTTTGTCCATTTTGCCGATGCCGCACCAGTAAGCCGGCCAGTTGACGTCGTCAATGATATCGGCAGCGTCGTGCCCTGAGTAGTAGAACCGCGCATAGGACCGTTGGTGAGGAGAATCCATTGCCATTGTTGGAAAAAGGGCGACCAGGGATTCTTCCAGGGGCATTTCCGTGGAATAGGCTTCCGAGAAAACGTAATAAGTGCTGAAATCGGGTGAGGCAAGGTCCAGGTCGCAGTTGACGGAACGATAATCGAGAGGTTCCCAGTTTTCTCCCCGCAGGGTGATCACATTGAATGCCGGGTTGTTGCCGTACTGGGGACTCACGCCAGGGGTGATGATGGTCGCTTTGTACGCTTCGCCGTCACGGTCAAGGATCAGCCGGTATTCGTCCATATGGGTATGACCGGCGAAAATGGGGCCAATGACATGCGCGTATCGCTCGCATATTTCGAGAAAACGGTCCTGGTACGCTTCTTTCCAGAAATCGACCGCATCGGATATCTGCCCGCTCGGATCCATATAGGTGTGGACTGTGCCGAAAATATCGGCCCCCGGCGGAATATGCATGACGATCCAGACTCTTTTTTCTTCTGCATCAGCCTCGCCAAGAACCTGTTCCAGCCATGCGAGTTGTGCCATGGCGATGTCATTCGCTGAACCCGTGCCGTCATCGGTCCGGTTTCGTGAAAAGAATATGGTGTTCAGGGAGACGAACCGGACTTTGGCGCCCGGGGGCTCTGCAACGAAGTATCCGCCTGCAGGATAAGTGTTGAAAAAGCTTTTGCGATCTGCCCCGCCAAGAAGAAGGGTATTATAGAATGTATCGGCTGTGTCGGCCAGAAAATCGCCTCCCGGAACCAGTTTATAGTCACCGGCATAGGCATCATTGTTGCCGAGGGTGAATATTGCCGGAATATCGCCGAACCGTTCACGGACCTGCGTGGCGAAGAAGACCACGGTTTTATAGATGAACGCGTGCAATGCTTCAGGGTCCTCTTTTCCGTAAAGTGCAAAAAATGTTTCAGGAAACTTGTGGGCAAGGATGTCGCCCGAAAAAATAAGCACATGCCCGTCGCCGGCGGCCTGGCCGGCGGCCTCCAGAACCCTTTTTAAAAGGGGGTAATTGCTTTCATGGCCCCATGATGAAAGGTCGGTCATACTGGAACTCTGGAAAATGGCGGCCCATTGTTCCACTGGAGAATTGACAAGGTCGTTGAAAATACCGGTATCGTAAAAGGGCGTGAAATGAACATCAGAGATGATCACGATCGGCAGGTTCGCCTGTGGAGAAGGGCCGGAAGAATCACTGCTGCAGCCGGCTGCCAGAACAAGAAGCAGGGCAACCACCATTAAAAATACATGGTGGCGGCATTTTTTAATAATATGAATCATTTTTGCCTCATTTTAGAAAAAACATAAAAAATTCAATTGCCGGCGGCTTTGAAATTGCTATTCAGCCCTTCTTGCCTAGATTTTATGCGTTTTCCTCGCATTGAGTAGTTGCAAGGATAAAACCGTCTTGGTTAGCTGCGCGAAAAGCATAAAATCATAGACCCCATTATTGGAACTTCTTGAACAACAAATTGAAATCGACCTTTCAGGTCGTGTCAATCCTTATAGGTTATGCCCCAGTACGACGCTCAATCCCTGTTTCCGTTGTCTTAACCGGGATAATTCGCCGTTCTATGTCAGACCAAATTTTTCGCTTTATCATTCGCAAATCATATTCAGTCTGTAAATTCAGCCAAAACTGAGCTTCAACACTAAAGTAGCGCTGCAGTCTCAATGCGGTATCGGCAGTAATGGATCTTTTCCCGTTGACAATCTCACTGATCCTATTGGGAGGGACAGAAAGGTCACGTGAAAGCTGATTTATACTAATACCCAAGGGTTCCATGAAATCTTCACGCAGGATTTCACCTGGTGTAATCGGATCAAGAAGTTTGTTAGCACTCATATCAATACCTCAATGATAATCTACAATTTCAACATTAAATGCATTACCCTCATACCACTCAAAACAAACACGCCATTGTTTGTTAATACTGATGGCGAATTGTCCCTTCCTGTTTCCCTTGAGAGCATGAAACTTATTTCCTGGATTAAGCATTAAAGCTTCCAGATTTGGAGCGGCATGAAGAACCATAAGCCTTTTTCTCGCCTGCCGTTCAAAAGATTGGAAGCGACGGACTCGTTGATCGTTGAAAAGCTTTTCAGTATCTCGGCAGGCAAATGATTTTATCATATGCGTACAGTATTACGTCAAGCGTAATATGTCAAGCGGATTGAGTTTGATTGTGGGCATAAAGCGCGGCGGCTTTTTGCGTCGGTTGAATTAGCCTTGTTGGGTGGTTTTATCGAATTCAATATTTGGAGACCAGCACTCAAGCCTATTGCCTTCAGGGTCGTAAATGTGAATAACTCTCGCCCCCCAAGCATGATCTTTTATCGGTGTTGGATTAAGCCCCACTTCGTTCAAGTAGGAATATGTCGTTTCAATATCATCTACTTCCAGTGTGATTGTGATGCCTTTACCATCGTTGCTATCAATTGATGTCCTGGATTCATCTGCGATGCTCAGACGAGAGGACTCATTCAATTTGAACTCTACGAACCATTCACAAGAAGTCGTTATCTGAAGCCTTAGCTGTGTCTTGTAAAAAGAAACTGTCTCTTTCCATTTCCTACAATACAAAATCGTGTTTGCGGTTTTTATATCCATTGTCCATTCTGTTTCTGAGCACATTTACTACGTGAAAGTGAGGGGCCGGGCGGATTAACTACAAAAAAGCTGGTTAATGCTTTACCGGTGGGTCTACAAATGCATTTCAAAAAAGCCTTGGCTTAGACCGGTCTCACTCAACTGGTTTGTTCGCCTTTTTTTATCTTGCTTTGAGGTAGTTTTTTAAATCTCTATAGTAGTTTTCATGTGGGCCAATCATTATTAACTCAAGATCATCTCTAATGAGGCGATATGAAAGCAAATATTGGATGCTTCTTATTTTGAACTTATGAACGTTTACTCCACGGAGGTCACCTTTTTTTTCTATGCCAACAGATGGATTTTCGGCAATCTTTAGAATCTGCTTGTCCAGCACCTTTTTTTCTTGCTTGCTAAATTTTTTAACTTTTCGTTCAAATGATCGGGATTGAAGAATTTTCATTGGCGGTTATCCAAATTTGTACTCTGATGATTCACCTTGTTCCAGTTCTGCAACTCCGATAAGGATGTCTTTAATTAGGCTATAGGTTAAATCGGGATTTTCTTCAGCGCATTTTCCAATCCGTGCCCAATATTCAATCTGACCAGTTAACGACCGTTTATCGATTTTACTATATATCTTTGCGTCTCGAACCAAATCGTCGGTAATTCTTACTGCGGTTGTCATTATTGTTACCTCCTTTGATATTGTTTCAGGCAACGATACCATAAAAAAATAGCAAAATGCAACATATGATTGCATTGAGTAGCGCAATGATTTTTTAAAGGCGAAACGGCAGGCATCACCTGCCGTAAAAGCCGCCAGGTTTTTACGGTCAGAGTGAATGTCCTTGGGTGATATCCTTCAATGCCTTAGATATCGTATCATTAACCCATACATTTAGACTTTTTCCTGCTTTTCGAGCTTCTATTGTAATATTCTTATGAAGCTCTGGTTCAACGCGTACAACGAACTTGCCAGAGTAAGGCTTTTCGGGCTCCTCACCCCGTTCGGCGCAAAAATCCAGATAATCGTCAACCGAATCCTGAAAAGCCTCCTTAAGCTCTTTTACTGTTTCACCCTCAAATGTAATTACATCTCTTAAATTAATAACTTCGCCATGAAAGATGTTGGCATCATCATCAAATTCGACTTTTGCAAAATATCCTTTATATTCCATCATGATTTCACCCCCGATTCTATTAAGAATCTTCGCACAGACTTTACAGACCCTTTGTTTGTAACTCGCTTAGGATGGGGCCGGTGAAAAACGGCCCGAATGTCATTAAGCGCCACCCGTACGCGTGATCCTTTGCCTTCGGTCACTTCAGCGCCAAGAGCTATAAATAACCCCTCAATATCTTTCCATGAAATATCCGAACGCTCCGGCTTTTCAAATATTTTCTGTAGCGTCTGCCGTTGCTTCTTATTCATAACGATATAGTATCACATATTAGTATCATGTCAACAGGAAAGAAAGGATGTCATGTGCTTTGGTTACCCAACGCAAAGTTAACCAGCGGCGGGCTTAAAGCCAAGGATTTCCAGAAAGCTGAAAAAGTTCTGAGGTGGAAAAGATTTGAAAAACCGCATTATACTAGCCGTCTGAGTTAAACGCCTGTGGTCCTATTTTGTTTTCTAAAAAACTCAAGAAATTCCGAGGGAGAAAATATTTTTATGCCCTCCCTGGATGAAGGAGGGTAATGGACAATATTTCCTGTGATTAAGGCCCGTACTTTTCCAGCAATGGCAACTTCGAGAAATGGCTCATCGTCTGGATCGGGCAAACGGTTTTTAAGTGGCAAACTCGAAACAAATTGGCCATATAGTTTTATATAATCAAGCAAAATGCTGATATGATCTTTATTGAAATTGAATTTTGGACGGTGAAGAACCTCTTGGTATTCTGATAAAATGCGAGCATCTACATATAAAATAAGCTCACCTGCGGATACCATCCGAACAATTTTACCGCTTGGACCAAAGGGGGCAAGTAGGCCAGAAACAAGAACATTTGTGTCCAATACGATTTTCATTTTTTCCGTTTAGACCTTACGGCTCCAATTTCGGCATTGATTTCATCCATGGATATTTTATCGGTCCCTTTTTGAGATGATTCGTATTGAAGTAATGCAACAGCATTAGTTGCGCGAGCATGACGAAATGCGGTTAAAACTTGCTCAAGATTGTTTTCATTTATTGATGAAAGGAGGGCAATCGGTCTGCCGTTACTGGTAACGACCATTTCCTTTTGGCCCGGCAGTTCCTTCCAAACTTGTGCCGATTTTGTTTTTAGATCTCTTACGCTTAAAAATTTCATAATATTACCTCCTAATGAACCTCAATAGTATGTCCAATTGAGACACAATGCAAGTATTTATTTTGCCCTGAAAAACCTGGTCCTCCCCCGCGAAGCGGGATCTCCGATGGGCCTTGCCTGTCCCGCATTGCGGGAGTCAGAGTTCTCTGGCTCTGCCTAAAAAATTGCTGCAAGAGTTTGAAGTGAACTAAAGTTTGAAGTGAGCTAAAGTTAAGGAATTCTACCAATTATATAAAATCAGCGGCTTCCGGCTCGTAGAGCCTACAGCTCGGAGAGAGCGAGCCGACTTCGCCATAGTAGCCTTTGGCTACGACGGCTGAAAGCGACTCCATAACTTCCCCGTTTAATACGGGATAAATAGGCATTTTAGATCACTTTAGATCACTTTTAACTTGTTTGGCTTTCAGGGAAACAGCCCCTTCCAGGGGTAGCCCAAGGCCTGGCCCTCTGGGCCAGGATTCTTTACCTATTTACTTGAACCGCTTCTGCATGCAATTTTAAGCCGAGTGCTCCCATAACTTTAAGAATTGTATCGAATGTCGGGCTACGTTCCCCAGACAGTGCCTTGTAAAGACTTTCTCGGGACAGGCCGGCGTCACGAGCAACCTGTGACATACCCTTGGCGCGGGCAATATCACCCAGGGCTTTAGCAATAAAAGCAGCATCTCCATGTGCCTCCTCAAAACAAGCTTCAAGATAAGCAGCCATTTCCTCTGGGGTCCGAAGATGCTCAGCGACATCGTAGCGGGTTGTGATGGTTTTAGCCATGATACACACTCCTATAGATTCTTTGCTAGACGCAAGGCGGTTTTGATATTTCTAGACTGGGTGCGTTTGTCACCACCAGCCAGCAAAATGGCCACAAATCGGCCTTGTTTCTTGTAATAAACTCGATAACCTGGTCCATAATCGATCCGCAATTCTGAAACGCCTTCCCCCACAGGCTTAACATCACCAGGATTTCCTGCTGCCAATCTTTCGATCCGTACCAAAATACGTGCACGCGCACGGATATCGTTCAAGTTATCAAGCCACCTATAAAAAACTTCAGTCTTACGAATTTCGATCATGATTAGACTGTAGTCACCTGGCTACATATTGTCAATAAGCATTTTAATAACCTTAACCAAGAAAGGAGAGTTAATGATGAAAGATTATTACCAAAATTCCATGAAAGCCCTGCAAGCTTGTCGGAGTGAAGCGTAGATCCCGCTTTGCGGGGCCGGAATGAGCGAACGTACTCAGCAATGCTATACAAGATCCGTTCGCATGCTCGTCGATTTTTACAACAAAAGCCCCGATCAAATCACCGAGGTGCAACTTCAAGATTATTTCCTGCATCGCAAAAACAAAGATAAATGGTCACCCGCCACGATGCGGATTTTCTACAGTCAGGGCAGGGCGCTTCACTGTTGCCGTCCAAAAGAGTATTTGCGGATTCTGGGTAGCTGAGAACCTGCAAATACTGTTTTACTCAACCTGTTCCGAGCTTTGTCTCGTGGATAGAAAGCCTCTGTTCATCTTCGCCCCCCGAGCTCTATCGATTCCGGAGGACTTCCCTCTCTCAGATTTATCGGGTCGTAGCTTAAAGCGAAGACCGATCATCGAAGCAATACCCTTATACAAATATCTCAGTAAACCGGGCTTCTTGAACAATAGATTGAATACGACCTTTCAGGTCGTGTCAATCCTTATAGGTTCTGCCTTATAGGTCGAGCTGGGTGGTGATTGCTTTGCCGACACCCTCCATTTCAGTGTAAGATATCGACCCTGCTGAATTAATTAGCCGCTTCTTGCTTACCGTAGTAATCTGATCCGCCATAGCCTTAGCCTTTTTGCCATGAAACGTCACATATGTTTCACTTGGGTAAAGTTTATCAACATTACTCGTTAAGGGCACAACTTGAACTCTGTTCAGATAATGATTCGCAGCATCATTGCTTACGATGACTGCTGGTCTCTGTTTGTGAATTTCACCTCCGATGGAAGGCCCGAAATTAATCCACCACACTTCACCTCTCTTCATCGCTCAAGTCCCCAATCGTGCCTTCGGCCCACTCAAGGGCTTCAGACTCTCTGATTTGATCAGCAGCCATCTCTTTATAGGCAGCATACATATCTTTTTTTACAACATGCGGGCGAACTAAATCTTCAATAAAACGACTGATTTTTCGTGGTCCAATGACTGTTCGCAGGCCTTCATAAACCTCTTCGTCTATGGTAACTGTGAGTTTTTTTTGCATTACAAGCACCTCCTTAAACGCTATACGTATAATAACACGTGTAACGTGTGGGGTCAAGACGCCAGAAATATTTTTACGAGGCAGAACACAAAGCTCACTGGTGGTTATGTCGCTAAGGCTGTCTCGTCTTTTCGGGAATTCTCCAGAATTCTGGCTAAACGCTCAACATTCCTGTGATTTATGGAATTCGCAACAGCGTTTCGGCAAGGAGCTTTCTCAGATTCAGCCACTAAACGCTGCGTGATTCCATTTATCTCTTCCCCCAAACCGTGTCTTTCCCAAGTTTCGTGCGCCCAACGTGGCCATAAGGGGCGGGCGGTCAACTGCTAACAAGCGACGTAAAAGATAGCTCACCAAGGTAACGAATGCCCTCAAAAAGGCCAGAGATATAGCCCGTCCCTTTCATGGCATTTATCTTAATCAACTTCTCTTGGTTCAGTGAGAAGTCTGATACCTTGTAAAATTGAAGAAATACGAATTCTCGACAACGTTCCGATTTTTTCTGATAAATCGCTTTTGTTCACGGTGAAAATTTGGGAAATATTCACTACGCTTTTTTTAGGCAGGTTGGCCTCACCTTTGTTCAGAGTCACATTACCAGGTGCTTTGGCTCGCTTAAGATTTGATGTCAGCGTGCAAACCACGATTGTATTGATTCGGCTGCGGTTGAATAGATTGTTTTGAATAACAACATGGGGATGACGATAGCCAGGTTCTGACCCTGAGGGTTCGTCGAATTCTATCCAGAAGACATCGCCTTGCTTGATTACCATTGATCTTTCACCATCTTATAGTGCCTTGAACGCATTTTTGGCACAATGGGTTCAGATTCAGACAAATCATCGTAGGCCTTATTCAGGGATTCAAGAAGTTCGATATTTTTATGGCGTTGTATGAATTCTTTAGCGGCCAGAGCAAATACGCGACTTCTTGAGACATTTAGATCTTTTGCAAGAATATTCATTTGTTCAAAAATGGGCTTTTCAATTGATATTGCTGTCTTAATATTTGCCATAATGTTATACCTCCAGTGAATACAATAAGTATAACCATAGGTATGCTCTATGTCAATACCATGTTCTCATTCAAGCACCCAACGCTACGCTTAACCAGCCGGGAAAGCTAACCGATCTTATGCTAAAGATATATTTAATGATTTAATGATACACAGGTAAAAGCGAAAAATGGCATCGCTTTCCCGGTCTGAGTTAAAGCGCTTGTTGAACGCTGGATCCATCTGATGCAACTGTTTCAATCTTAGACAACTCGTCTTTCATCCTATCCTCAGCATACCACAAATCATATGCTTGCTGCATACGCAGCCAGAGGCCTGGCCCATTGCCGGCAAACTTGCCAATCCTAAGCGCCATATCCGTTGTAATTGGATGAGTACAGGCTAAAACGCGATGTAACTGCTGCCGAGAAATACCAAGACGTCTTGCAGCTTCGCTTACTGACATGACAAGGGTTGGAAGCACATCTTCACGCAAAATCTCACCGGGATGAACCGGTGGACGTTTTAAAGGACGCTTAACAAAATATTCTCCCATAATTTCACCTCAGTGATATTGTTCAAGATCGACCCTTAGCGCCTCACCCTCTTTCCACTCAAAGGTGATACACCATGGGCCGTTAACATGGATACTATAACGTTTAGGTATTCCCTGCAGGCCGTGGAAATTGAATCCAGGTACGTTTAAATCCGTTAATGACTCTGTTTGATCCAAAGCTTCCAAACGTCGTAGAGAACGTGATTGTAAATCATGTCTTACACGGCGTGAACGGCCCCGCTCGAACAGTTCAGCGAGCCCCTTGTGCTTAAAGCTTTTAATCATTTTTGTATTGTATCATTTTTTGTTACAGTGTCAACATTTTTGTTACAGTTGCTTTGCTAAAAATTAAGTGAGATTTCTTTATAAATGGCTACGCCCAACGTGGTGCTGACCTGACTGGGGTGAAGCGCCAGCGTAACCCCAGTCAGCGTCCAGCACATGGTTATGTGCTTAGTTTGTTTAATAATTTGCTTAATTCGTCGATACTAAAAATTTCCTTTATGGCACTCATAGGAATACGATTTAATTCATGATTTAATTCTGCAAGATCGACATTGACCAGTCCACCCATTGCACCAATTCGATATTTTAGTTGAAAAGCAAGATCGTTCATTGAGCCCAATACGCTCCGATTATTCGTTTTTTCGATTATAATCTCGCGGTGTTCATCTAATACAATCTCGATTTGATTCTGTGGGAAGTTTTCCCAAAGAAGATTTTTAAATAGATTCTGTCCAAATACCTCTCGGACATTTTCAAATTGGGGTTTCTTAAGTCCTGGTACAAAAAATGAATAGAGCGTCGCATCGTGCGTAAAAAGAATACATTTCCTTCTATCGATTCTTAAAAGATTTGCGTGCCAACTGCCCAACTCATTAGAAGACATAGTCCCTTCCGATGGTTTGGCTTTTAATTCTGTCAGCAACTTTTTTGTGCAACGGAGTATTGCCATGATTTATTTATATGGCACATAACGCGAAAGTGAGGGGCCGGGCGGATTATCTGCACAAAGCGTCCTAAGTGTAGTGCCCATGAACCTGAAAATGCATTTCAAAAAAGCCCCAGCTTAGCCCGGTCCCGTTCCACTGTTTTGTTGTGCGAAATATTTGCTATTACAGTGTAATATGTGCCAACCGATCTTTTAATTTCAAACTTGACTTTACAGAAAAATGTAATTACAATAGTTACAAATTGATGTAATAAAATAAGGAGCAATACTCATGGAAAAACAAATACGAGCAAGGGATGTCAAACTAGTCCCAATTGGAAATTCCAAAGGAGTTCGCATCCCCAAGCCACTCCTTCAAAAATATGGCCTTAAAAATTCCCTTTTACTTGAAGAAACAGACAGAGGACTGCTTCTTCGTAAAAAAGAAGACAGTAAACTTTCTTGGGAAGATACATATAAATCCATGGCTGATGAAAAAGAAAATTGGGACGATTTTGACACAACGCTTCTTGACGGACTGGAGGATGAAGACTTTGAATATTAAAAGGTACGAAATCTATTTTGCTGACCTCAACCCCACGATAGGAAGCGAAATAAAAAAAGTACGCCCGGTTGTTATTATTAGTCAAGATGAAATGAATCAATATTTAGAAACCGTTGTCGTATGTCCATTAACCTCAAAGTTGCACCCACAATGGAGAACCCGACTTCAGATTAAATGCGCGAATAAAAAAGCTGAAGTAGCCGTTGACCAAATACGCACTATTAGCAAAAAAAGATTGAAAAAGAAAATTGATGAATTATCAAAAATCAAAGCTGCTCAATTGCGTAAGCTCATAACTGATATGTATGGTGAATAGCTTTTTCCTTTAATTTTATACGATTCCAACCAATAATCCCACATGTGTTATTCATTGCATCGCACTGACTTGTTGAATGCTGAAACCTGATAAAGTGAAAGTGTTTGAATTATAAATGGAAATTATCTTTATTCCGTCAATTGCTCAAGAGATATTCCAAGCGCTTTAGCAAGCTTACGAAGAGTCGCTGTTCTTGGATTTGCATCAGGCTTTTCAAGTTTTGCATATGCGGGTTGACTCATCCCTGCCCGCTTAGCAACTTCAGCCTGCGTCAGACCAAGATATTCACGCCAGGCTTTAAGTAGGCTATCACCTCTGACAACATTTGCCTCAACTACTTCCTGGGGGAACCACACATCAGATTCATCAGGAATATAGTTTTTAACAAGCTCCTGATAAACATCCCAAGGAATTACGGCAAAGGCAGGTTTGTCGTCCTGTTTTATTACTTGTGGTTCAGTAAGTACGTTCATCGCGTTTTTTTACCTCCTGGATTGCAATTATCTTTATTTGACCGTCAAAATCGAAAAAGACTCTGTAACGACCAACACGCAAACGGAAGTCATACATATGGTTCTTCAAAGGCTTGACATTCTTGCATTCAGGGAAGTTAACGAGAGTTCGAGTTGCATCGGTGATTGCCACACGGTATTTAATTGGAACTTTTGCCAGCTGTCTTTTTGCCTTTTTGCTCCAGTTGACTTCATTCATGGCTCAATTATAACTAATTATAACCTAATGTCAAGGGTAAACATAGCTTATTATATATTATTGAGAGAGTTTCTTATTAAGCATACCGGGTAGGTCGGGCGGCGAGTGTCAAGGGAGTTGTCACCTGAGCCATAGCTTAGGCCGCCTTTTTTAAGCAGTGCATCTGGATAGCGTCGTTCCCTTTTTCAGGATTCAGCCAAACCTGATGCACTGGGTTCCAATTGCGTATATTTTTTGACCATCGATTCGGATTTCGCTTCGGGCTTTTTCATACACTTTCTCGTCGGTTGGCGAGGATGTGTTCCTCGCGGCCAAAATGACGATCATCAGGAGTAACGAAACGAATCGAACTATGCAGATGCTGTGTATTGTACCAGAAGACGAATCCATCGACCCATGACTGCGCCTGCTCAACGTTTTCAAATGGTTTTGAGGGATATTCGGGTCGATATTTCATCGTTCGAAAAAGCGATTCAGAATATGGGATTGTCATTGCTGACGCTGGGCCGTGAGAAGGATGGGGTGACTCCCAGTTTGTGTAAAGTAGCCAGCATGGTGGCACCTTTCATCGGCCCGCCGTTATCGGAGTGAAGCACAAGTTCTTCAGGTCGCATACCGTGGATCAAGCACGCTTGGGCCAATAGTATCGAGCTGTGGTCCATGGATTCTTCGGCAAAAACCTGGGCGGCGATAATTTTACGGCTCCAGACATCGACAATCATGTAAAGATAGAAAAATAGACCCCGAACGGAAGTCCGCAGATACGTGATGTCCCAACTCCATACTTGGCATGGGCCGGTGGCCAAATGCTCCTTTGCACGACGAGATACAGCAGGTTTTGAAGACTGACGGTGGGTCAGCATCTTATGCTCTTTGAGAACTCGATAGAAACTCGACTCGGAGGCCAGATAAACCCCTTGGTCCGCAAGCTTGGGTACGATCTGCTTGGGAGAAAGATCCCGGAACGGCGCACTATTGGATATATCGATTATCTTTTGCCTTTCCTGCTCGCTGAGCTTGTTCGAAGGTGCTGTCGAAGGGCCTTTGCGCTGATCTTGGCCGCCACTTTGATGACGCCACCTGATGATCGTACGGGCACTGAGCCCCATCGTGGCTGCGGCTTTTTTCAACCGAGCACCGGATTCAACTGCCTTATCAATAAGATCTATGATCATTTTCCGTTGCTCCCGGCTGTGAGGGTCGTCCTCGTCCCCCCAGATCTCCTGGACTTTTTTTTTCAACACCAATAGTGCGGCCGTCTCTGCCAGGGCTTTGTCCTTTCGATTGAGTTCCTTTTCCAGGGCTCGAATGCGTTTGGCCTCAACGTTCTTCCGTCTGGATTTCTTTTTAGAGGAACCGTTTTGTAGAGCATTGAGCATCTGCGAACGCCACTGGTCAAGATGTGTCTGATGCAGGCCCTTGCTGCGAAAAAAAGCGCCGAGTTGCTTATCATCAAGTGAGGATGCCTCAACGACAACCTTGAGTTTGTCTTCAGCACTCCAATCGTTGGGGCGCTTGGAATCTTTTATTTTAGCCATTTTTGTATACTCATGTGCATTGTTCGGGAGAGCATAAGATGGACCAACTCCGGCCATGCGCAACCATTTAGAAAGCGTTGGCTGGGGAACGTCGACCTGTTTGGACAACGCCGAAGCCGATATCGCATCTGGACCTGTCATTTTTTGTATCATCGCATTTTTGAACATATCGGAATACTGCATGTCAACCTCCTCCGCCCCCAAAATGAATTTTGCGGAGAGATATTTGACCGCCGCCGATGGGGAAGCCCCCCGGGGGGCTTCCCCATCGGCGACCAGATCGGTCAGAGGTGACAACTATCCTGATACAGGGGGATATCGAACCCTTAACGGAGAGGATTTTTTGCATCTGATCATGCAGCATGTCCTGCCCAAAGGGTTCCGAAGGGTTCGAGACTATGGGTTTCTTCATGGGAATGCAAAAAAATTGCTGTTTTTGGTGCAGCTGATTCTGCACGTTGCTATTCAAGAGTTTAAACAACGCCCAAGACCAGTTTTTAAATGCCCCTGCTGTAAATCACCAATGGTTATTCTGGGATTTCGAACTGCATGGAAACCAGGATAACTCTTTTTTGCCGGCTAAGGCTTGCCGTTCATTCAAAACAGGAGGAAAGAACTTTTATGGCATAGTTGTTATTTTTCAAAGCCTGTTTACAGGTTAATGCACCTGCTAGCCCTGAAAAAAGTGCGCTTCCTGAAGAGGCACTTCCTACCCTATGTTCAAAAAAAGATATTTTCTTATATACAGTCAACACAGCCATTACCGGGCTTGTTCAACAACCGGGATAAGATCGTGGTTCGTTTCACTCACACAATCTATCCTTATTCGTTCGGCGATCTTTTGGTTCAGTAAATCTGTCAAGAATGAAGACGCGACCCCCTTGTTTTCTTAATCTGCGATTGCCTTTTCAACCAGTTTCATAAGCTCGTTTACGGGTATTCTTCGTTTAGTCTTGGCAATAAATCCTGTTTTGTGAGCAAATTTTATTCTCTCATCGCCTTCCAGTTTTGAAAAATCCACGCCCAGAGCCTCATTTAGCCTTGCCAGTCGCCAGCCTTCACCACGACCGTCATAAGTGACTGAAATTTCAACAGGTGGATCCATCTGACTGCTGTACCGTTGTAAACCGGTTGAATCATTCGTCAGGCCAATCAGTACGGTTTTGTTTTTTACGATACATTTTTCGGAATTTGTCCAGAATTCAAACTGTGAAGAGAGGGACCTGGCACTCTTAATTACGTTTTGTCCGAATGAGCGCATCAGGGGGTAAATCTCACCGGGATTTTGTTCAAACAGTTCAAGAAACCAGACTTCAATCGGGTTGATAAAAGGTAAGAGGTTTTCAATACCCAGCTCATCAGCAATTTTAAAGGGGCCGAAACGATCAAATTTATCCTTGAATTCCCACCAGGGCGTAATTCTGAGTGTGGCCGTAAGGCCTAAATGGTCAGCAACCAGCATAAAGCTTGCGGGGGTTTCGGTACTTTGATGATGATCAAAATTTTTCAAGTCGGGTTCAAGCTTCTTGCCCACATCAATCACCCAGATTTCGGGATTTGCCAGTTCCTCTTCTGTGGGGTGTCGGCGTTCTATCGTATAAATGACGTCATTATTGACGGCTAATACAAGGGATATGGCAAAAAAATCATCAAAATGTGCTGTGCCCGGATGTGTAATAATTAGCTTGTTCACTTCAAAAGCGCCTTTTTAGAAATCCTGTTCCCATCTTTTTAACCCATCTGATCTATCCTGTTTTGCTTTCCATAACTGCAGGTGAGCTTAACCGATCCCCTTTGCAAGATCACAGGTTTCTTCTTTCCATTAACAACTTGGATATTCTAAAGTAATTTTACCCAGTTTCCCTTTCCTGAATTCTCTCAAAACAATATTGGACACTCGCATATAATCGACAACTCCAGCCTTCAAAAGGCAGCCCCTTTTGGCTGCAATATTTTCCAGAATTTCAAGGGGCGTTTTATCATTAATATCAATTTTGAATCTATCACATAGTTCTTCAGGAACAATTTCAACCAGTTTTTCTATAAGATCAGATGCAAGCGTCCCCACATCCAGAACATCATCATTTATGGTTCCGATAAAGGCGAGATTTAAAAAAGTTTCTTGATCTTCTCTGGGGCGCAAAATTCCAGGAGTATCCAGAAGTTCAAATTGTGATTTTGCCTCTATCCACTGTTTAGACCGTGTAACTCCAGGCTTATTGGCAGTCCTGGCCTTTTTTTTTCCGGCTATGCAATTTATCAAAGTGGATTTACCCACATTGGGTATACCTGCCACCATGGCTCTTATGGATTTATTTTTGATTCCAGCCTTAGTAATTACCTTACGGGCTAAATATGTAATATTTTTTAAACCATCACCTTTAACAGCACTTACCAACGCTACCTCGGTATCACCGCTGTTAAAAAAGGAAACCCACTTTTTGTTGCCAGCATCACTGCTAAGGTCGCATTTATTCAAAATTACAATTTTTGCTTTTTGCCCGATTATTCTATCAATATTCATATCTTTACTGGATAAGGGAGCCCTTGCATCCAAAACCTCGAAAACAATATCGACTGCTTTCAAGCTCTTTTTTAAAAGATCCTCAGAATCTTTCATATGTTTTGGAAACCAATTTATATTTTCATTCATTACAAACACCATGTATATTTTATTTCTTGTGGCGGCTATTGTATCTTTGGGTGTAAACACCGTTCAAGTGGCGCATGCTTCTTGAAATATTCGCTTCAGGTGTCTGGACCAGCATGTGGTAATGTTCGGCATAAGACAATAAGCAGCTATTCGGATTTTCCATATTTCCGAAGTTTCCTTCAGCAATCCCGTAAACATGATAAAGTCCTGGTCATCTGAAAAAATAGCCTCGCCACGCCGGCCTCGATTCATCAAATGGTACCAGGCATCTGGATATTCTATGCGAAGGGGACGGGCCATAATGTTTCTTTACTATCATCAACCGCAAAACAGGTCAAAAGCGGACTTGACCCCTTTTTTGATAAAACTGCCAAGGATGACCGTTTTTTACCTTGGGGTTATTTCGGTTCGTAGGCGCAAAAACCAGGCCGTGAACCAATACGGGGATGGTCTCTGCAAGTATCAGGGCGGTTCTTATAAATCTTGCATTTTCGACTCGTTGGGTCGAGATAGAGGCAATCGTTATTGGCGAATCGAACGAGCATAAAAATCTGTTCTTTAAAGTATAAATGTTCAATCATCCCATCTTTTTTTAATTTTTTTGCAAGCTTCTTGATTGGCTCATTCGCTTCAAATTCTGTGATAACACCCATTCGGACCAAGTCTGGTATTTTCACTTCCACCGGCATGGTACAACAATTTGCTCTGCATTTTGAGCAGAGCCGCTGTTTATGTTTTGTCCAGGTCGAGATCTCATCGACGTCCACCCGCCTATTTTTATTTCCCATTTAATTAACCGCACCATGATATTTCATCATGCCCAACGCCGAGAAAACATAGGGGTCAGGTCCTTCATTCTTCACGCATTTAAATATTTTTCAACCTTCCTGATTTTGCTTCTAAACTTTTTTTCCTTTCTTATTTTATCATTAACCCGCCTGCTTGCCTGGGACACACCGGATTCTCCAATCCCGAAATGTGTGCCAATATCTTTCAGTTTTTCGCCTGTATATCTCTGAGAAAGAAACATTTTTACATTTCTGCACAAAGCCGGTTCTTTTCCGAAGACGGATTCAACTTCATCGAATATATCTTGCATGGATGCTTTCTCAACCAATGCTTTTAACGCTGGCAGATCTCTATCAGGTTTTTTGCCCGATAAAAAATTGTCTTTGATGAAGGTTATAAAACCTGGGCTGCCCAATAGGGTAGAGCTCACAACATCATCCAATGGACTGTCGTATTTCTCACTGACCATTATGCTTATAAATTTGCGATACTCTTTTTGAGCAATTGAAACCTTTTTGCCGAAATATCCAAGAATAAAATCTCTATATAGCCATTCTGGAGGTTTTTTCTTGCCGATGTAAAATTGGTAGCTTGACCATTCATATTCCTTAGGAGTTTTAACCATCTTCGCCCTGACCGGGTTTAAATGAATATATCGTTAAAGCTCTTTTGCGTATTCGTCAATCTCAACAAGAATTGCTTTATAACGCCCTTGAAACAAATGGCCGGACCTTCCGAGCAAAATGTAACCTGCCTCGGGTTATAGGCAGACTCTGTGACTCATCAAAGGTAAAGGATTTGGGCAAATATCTTGTTTTGTAACTTCTCGGTATTTGTTTGGTGAAATTATTTTTCCTGTATTCTTGATAATTATTGTGTTTATCTCGGAACTTTTTTGATTCGGTTCTCACATGATCCAGATTTTTAAAGATAATAGATTGCCAGAGCATTTTATCAAAGCGGCTATTAAAACTTTCGATATAAGCATTCCGCCAGGGCTCATTAAACGGAATAAAAACAAGTTCAACACCAAAATTTAAACAAAAACGACTCAGTTTGCCAAATGTTCGGGGATGGTACAGGCTCCCCCTAAAGGATGCTTCGTTGTCAAGCTGCAGATAATGAGGAATGCCAAATGTCTTCCAGTCCTCAATAAGAAAGCTTATAATGTTGTCCGCGCCTTTACTTTGATATTGCTCCAAGTTGGCCTGAGAATTATAAACATCGATTCGGTTTACTGATATAATAACACCGAACCCTTTAATATATCGCGGTGTTACTAAATCAAGTTGATGCAGATAGATAGGATGCCGGGCCTTGATATGTGGAAAATATTTTTTGGCTGATTTTTTCTTTGCATCATTGACTTGCTTAGTAATGAGTCCATTTCGTTTTATGACTCGATTGATTGTTGATAGGGACGGCTTGTTCCGGTACCCTAATTTATCAATCTCCTGGTGAACAGCTACGGCACCACAGAATGCATATTTGGTTTCAGGCGTATTTCTGTTAACCAATTTTATTCTGCTGTGTATGATTGCCTGTTCAAGTTCTTTGTCAATTTTACCGGGCTTATTATGAGGCGCTCTTGATTCATTAAGGAACCAGTCATTTTTTCCTGACTGCGCCCGTTTAAGCCATTTATATACCCAATCTCGTGTTCGGTTAAGTTCTCTGTGAATTTGTGTTACATTTTTACCCTCAGCTTTTAACTGAACACAGAGTTTGCGAAATTGAATTTCTTCTTCATTGTTTTTGTTTTTTTTTAGCCATTGTATATCCTCCTTTATGATCCGAGATTATACAATGTGTCGACGATGTTGTGGTATAAAAAGTGTCGACGATGTTGTGAAACACGCCACATACCCCTTAGTATGTGAGCGTAGGGATGAAGAAACGCAGGAGACGTTGGGCATTAAAGCGGTCTCCGGGGGAAAATGACGGTAGTGATTGTGAAGAGAGTCTCCGGTTCGAGTATTTCATGTAATGGCGGGCAAGAACCCATCGAAAAGGAAACATCAAGCCAAAAAACGTAGAATCCAAGAATATCGAGCAATTGCTGGCTGAGGCCGATGAACTCATCCAACCCATTGGTCGCAAGGTCATCGTAGGCAAAAATATCACAACATAATTCAGGGAGGTATTATCAATGAAACCAGAAACTCAAGGGAAAATTAAATATGGAGTTTGGGGTCTTATTTTTGGGGCAGTCATCGCAATGATCATCGGCTTTGCGTGGGGGGGCTGGACAACCTCCGGCACGACTAAAACGATGACCGAAGAAGCGGTTTTGGCAAGTCAAGCGGCGATCTGCGTCGCCCAATTTATGAAGGAACCGAACCATGAGGAGAAACTCAAAGAATTTGAGAAAGTAGACAGTTGGAAGAGATTTGAATTCATTGAAAAGGGGGGCTGGGATAAAATGCCCGGGCAAGAAAAGGCTGACTGGGGTGTCGCTCGAGCATGTTCCGATGGGCTTGAACTTCTTGTCGAAAAATAAGTTTGGCTGTTAAAGGTAACTCATATGTGGGTTACCTTTTTCAATAAAAAGGTACGGTTGCTTTACTCGTTTCACCCCTGTCATATTCTGCCGGGGAGCGCAACTTTAGTCATCCTTGGGAGAATCATAGACAGGGGAAAAACTTTGTTGATAAGGACCATACAACGAACATTTGGGGTCTTGGGGCCATATGATGAACTAAGGATAATTATTGGATAAAAAGTTTTTTGAAAGGAAAAGGAGATTAGATGGGCGACAAGGGAAAAAGAGATAAAGGCAAACGAGAAGAACAGAAAAAAGGCAAGAAAACACTAAAGGAGAAACGGAAGAAAAAAAAAGGGGCTTGATGAATTGATGGATGAATACTTAAATCCGATATTAAAGATTCCTGATACTATTTGAAATAAATCTAACCTTCCTAAATCGCAAGATATTTCCAACATCTGAGAAGGTGAGTCATTGTTGCGATTACTGCTCCTATGAATAGCAAGTGTGTTATGCTAAATGGATTGGGTCAATGTGTACGATGGGAACTCAATATATTGTGCCTCAATCGTATTTTACATGAGCAGCTTAATGTGAAGATGTTTGCCTTTAATCTCGAAAAATTTAAGCCATAAAATCTTTACGATTTTGCTTTGAAATCATCAACTCTGAACTTGCGATTTCTGCTATTTATCTGTAATCCTAAAAGCTGATTCAAAAGTTGTGATATCGTTTTTCAAAAGGGCAAATCCTTTGTCGAGGTTTGCTCTTTTTATTTTGATGATATATGTAAACCGATTAGAGT